>WNFZ01003098.1_pt1 | contig 32083 bp, 34 predicted proteins | sample 5400081 | NCBI WGS metagenome assembly WNFZ01 (sample SAMN13153365, study PRJNA577476) | soil metagenome | isolation source: 80 cm soil or saprolite under grassland replicate 1 | place: USA:California | collected 2016-06-15 | reverse complement strand
GGCGGCGGCACTGACCTTGTCCACCGCCGCGGCGGCCCAGTCCGGCGGGCTGAGTCCGAAGCAGCTCCGCGACCATGGGTGGATATGCGTCAACGCGATCGGCGCCGTCCATTGTGCGCCGCCCGGCACATCCCTTCCGCCTACTGCACCGACAATACAGCTTCTGTACTTCGACACGGCTGACCCGTCCGCCGACGACGCAACCCTCCTGGGAGCGGAGACGCTCCTCCGGTCGGACCGGTTTGATGGGCAGCCGTGCCCGACGGAGCCGGGCGGGGAGTACCACTTCATCGGCGATCTCGGCGGAGGTGTGACGTACTACGGCTGCCATCGGGTCGAGCTCGCCGGATAGATCGTGGACGACTGACAGTTACCCGTGCCTCCTTCGAGCCGGTCGCTCCCGAAAGCGTCGCGCTCAAAGGAGGAGCGCGGATGCGATTCACCGGGCGACCGTCGGCTCGCGGCGCTCGCCCGGACGAGCACGACGAGTTGACGGCGTCATCGTTGTGGTCAGCCGCTCGACGGTGGGAGCGGATCGACCACGGCGTCGACGCGCTCGAGGACGTGGCGGGAGCGTGGCAACAATGGCAACGCTCGGCGTTCGTTCGCGTTCGCTCGAGCGTTCGCTCGCCGGCTGATTCGGCTCAACTATGGGCTCCGCTCGAACATCAGCGAACTGACGCGAACGGCGCTCCGAGTCGACAAGCTGGGGGTCACTGGTTCGAGCCCAGTACCGTCCATTCCGGCACGAGTAGCTGAGCGAAAGGCACATGGTTACGTGGGTCACGTGTGTCTGACGTGCCGTGATTGTGCGCCGCGTGCGTACCCCGGCCGGGGTGGGGCAGGTACTCGCGACGGGACGGCGAAAGCGGTTGCCCTGTGCATGGCTACTTCACCCGGGTTGTCGTTGCTGATCTCGCTGAGGCGGCTGGACTTGCCGCGCAATTGAACGAGCACGGTGCAGACGTTTCGCAGGACGAGCACGTCGTGTCCATCCTCTGGCTGGAGACGACGGCGGACAACCCGGAGGAGTGGGAGGAGAACGCCTTCGTCGAACTTATCTTTTGGTTGCGCGCCTGGTCTGGTGATGATCCTCGCCGCGAGATCGTGATCCTGGACGAGCGGCCGGTCGAGATAGACGAAGCGCAGACGATCCGCCGCGCCTCGTAGCGCATCCACCGTCATTCAAAGGCCCTGACCGTTGCGGCTTCCGGTGTTGCTCACCTTGGTTGACGACGGGTCGCTACGGCGTGGATAAGGCCGAGACGCGTGGGGCCGCGTAGTGTCCTGGCGAGGATGTCGTCTGGGTTTTGCTGGCACCCGCCGACTCTTGAGTGCTTCGTCGCGATCGTGGTTGGGGAAGCCGGTCTCACTCGGCGGCTACGGGACGACTAAACAAACCTGCCGTTTGCAGGGCGTTCTAGGTCAGTACTGCCCATTTCGACACGAGCGCAGAGCAACTGGCCGAGCGTGACGAGGGCGCCGGCGGCCTGAGAAACCCGCTTCGCTATGCGGTTCAGGTCTGCCGTGGTCGAGCTCTGTTAAACAGTGGCGCGCTCGGCGAGCATCTGTCGGGCGCGCCGCTCGGGGCGTGTCGACCGCAGCGCCTGTCAGAGTCGCGGACCTAGGAGCCAGGGCAAAGCCGTCCTCTCTCTCCCCGGACGGCCGGCGCCGAAGGCTTTGCCGCACATGGCCTGGCGCCACCCTGGCTCCGTACTGATTAGATGCGCCGCAACGCACGAACCTGCGCCGCCCACACAGATTGTTTACATGTCGTGCTACCCTCCCGCACCTGAGCGGTTGCCCCTGCGGCGCCGCCTTGATCCCACGACGGGCGCCCCGGATCCGTGTGCCGCAGCACGGGGGCGCCCGTCCCCCAATTTACGGCCCAGGTGATCGCCGCGTTTGGGGGCTAGTGTCCGCCGGCTTGCCGAGCGGAGAAGAGTCTCGCGTCGAGCGGCGCGTTCACATCGCGACACGCGAGGCAGCGAAGAGAGCCAAGAGCGCTAAGCGGCTTCTCGATCGGTTCGTCGCATGCAAGGCAATGCAGAATGCGCGCACGTTCCGTCGCTTTCCGCAGCCGCCGCAGAGTCCGCATGCTCTCGATGTACCACGCGTTCTCCGGCGCGCGCGCTGGACCTTCCGCGCGCGTGGCCTCGACCTACGGCTTGCGTCGCGCGACATGCAAAGTCGCATACCAGTGGCGCCGCACCTGTTGCGACGTCCGGCCGCCGATCCTCGCTCGGATCTCGCGGTAGAGCTGCTCTCGCTTTGAGAGATCCATCGAGATGTGTCCGGAAAACGTCTCCAGGAGCGCGATGTACTCGTCCGCGGAGTAGATCCCCTCCCACACGCACTGCCGCACGCGAATTTCCTCGAAGAGGCCGCTCGCTTCGATCTCCTCGGAGGCGTCCGGCATCTCGTCCGGCGGTGGCGGCGGCCACGCCTCGTCGTAGCTCTCACCGATCGCGTCGTACACCTCCTGGATCTCGGTGAAGAGGGGGTCGAAGCCTGCTGGGAATGCATGCAGCGCGGTCCAGAACGCGAGGTGCCCGCCCGGCCGAAGGAGTCCGTGAGCCTTGCGGTAGCGAACGGCGGGATCGACCCAGTGCCAGGCGGTGGCCGCGTAGACGAGATCGAACGCTTCCGGCTCGCCTTCCCACGTCTCGAAGGGCGCGACGTGGATCTCGGCGGCCAAGCCCGCGAGGTTCTGGCGCGCGCGGGCCGCGAGCTCCGCTCCCAGCTCGACGCAGACAACGCGAAAGCCGCGCGCGAGCAACGGCCGCGTCGCCTTGCCGGTCGCGCAGCCGATCTCGAGCAGGCGCGCGCCCGGCTCGAGCTGCGCGAACGCGACCAGGTCGTCGAAGAGCTCTTGAGGATAATCCGGCCGCGCGGCGTCGTACTGTTCGGCCGTCGAGTCGAAGGTTCGGCGTAGCGGCTCGCGCGCCTCGTCGCTCGGCCGCCACGTCGGTGTCTGTGACACCTCTGATCTATCTGCCGCCCGAGATGTACTCGGTCAGATACTTGATCTGGAAGCTCTGCTCTTGGGACTGGAACTTCACGAGGTCTCCGATCGAGATGATGCCGACGACGTCGTCGTTCTCGACCACCGGCAGGTGCCGGATGCGCCGGTCGGTCATGATCGCCATCGACTCTTCGATGCTCGTCTCCGGCGTCACGTAGATCAACGGCGACGACATGATCTCCCCGACCAGCGTGTCGTGGCTCGTGCGGCCCTGGATCGCAATCTTTCGCAGGTAATCCCGCTCGGTCATGATCCCGACGACCTCGTCGCCTTCGGTGACGAGGATCGAGCCGACGTTCAGCTCGACGATCTTCTTGAGCGCGTCGAAGACGGTCGCCGACGCGTCGATCTTGAGGACGTCTGTGCCCTTGCTGCGCAAGATCTCGGAGAGACGGGCCATTAGAGAGGACCTTACGGGAAAAGCGCTTGATTGTGGACGAAGCCCGGAGTAGCGTCGCTCCCGTGCCGGGCATCCGGCAGAGGATGTGAGGAGGCAAGGATGTACGTGAGCATCAGACGCTACGTCGGCAACAGCACGTTCGCCGACGAGCTCGCGGAGCGGTCCGACGAGGTCCAGGCCGTGGTCGCGCCCGTGCAGGGATTCAACGCCTACTACCTCGTTCGGGCGGGCGACGGCGCCGCCTCGATCACCATCTGCGACGACCAGCGCGGGGTGGAGGAGTCGAACCGAGCCGCCGCGGACTGGATCAAGGACAACATGCCCGAACTGGCGGCTTCGCCGCCTGAGATCTCCGCCGGAGAGGTCGTGTTCTCGATCGCTCCCCAGACGGCGCACGCCTAGAAAGATTCCGCGCAACGAGACTTAGAGGCCCGCCGGAGCGGGCCTCTCCGTCAGCTCTTGCGCGCGGTCGCGCGGCCGCCCTTGCGTCCCGCCGCCTTCTTCTGGGCGGTCGTGCCGCCCTGCGACGAGCTGCTCCGCGACGAGCTCGAATGCGACTTCTTGCCGCCGCGGCTGGAGGCGCCCGGCGAGTTCGCGATCTTCGCCGCGCGCTGCTTCGACATTCCCTTCTTCTTCAGACCCTCGTACTGCTTCTCGTTCTTGACGCTCGGCCGTTTGCCGGGCATGACCCCTCCTTTACTTCGAGATCTCCTCGACGACCTCGCCCGTCTGCTGGTCGGTCGCGTGCCGTGCGACATCCGCCTGCGCGACCACGCCTGCGAGTTGGCCGTCCTCCTCGACCACGGGCAGGCGCCGTACCTGATTCTTCGCCATCAGCCGCAGGGCCTCGTCGAGATCCTGGTCCGGGTCGATCGTCACGACCTTCGTCGTTGCGACCTCGCGCACGGTTGTCGACTGCGGATCCTTGCCCTCGGCGACGACGCGGATCGTGATGTCACGGTCGGTCAGCGTCCCGATCAGTTTCTTCCCCTCGACGATCGGCGCCAGGCCCACGTCCTCGTCCCGCATCATCTTCGCGGCGTCGGCGACGGGCTTGTCTGCATCGATCGAGCACGGGTTGCTCGTCATCAGTTCGCGAATCGTTTTCGCCATAACCCCCTCCTCGCTTATCGTTGGCTCTGTGGCGATTCCCGCGCGCCGCGTGTGCAAAACGATTCGCGAGCTGGCTCTCTCGCTGCCGGAGGCGTACGAGGACGCTCCCTGGGGCTCTCCGGTCTTCAAGGTCGCCGACAACCGCCTGTTCGCGCTGATGACGGAAACGGAGCCCGTCGACCTGACGCTGAAACTGTCGGCCGAAGAACGTGAAATCGCGTATCTCCATCCGTGGGTGCGCCGCGCGAGCTACGTCGGCCGTTACGGCTGGGTCACGGCGACGATCGAGGATGCGGACGCTCTCGAAACCGCGCTCGAGTGGCTGCGCGAGTCGTACTACCTGAAGGCGCCGGCGAAGCTGCGCGACGCCGCGTTCGCGGAGTGAATGTCCGCAGGCTCGGGGTCCGCGGTGCGCTGACGCTCGTGCGGCCGGCGACCGACGCAGACGCCGAGCTGCTGGTGCGCTGGCACGCCGATCCGGAGGTTTCCCGCTACTGGGACGACGAGACGTTCACGCACGCGCAGATCCTGGAGCGGCTCAGGCGCCCGGATGTCGACGGCTTCATCGTCGAGGCCGGCGGCGAGCCGGTCGGCTACCTGCAGGCGTGGCGCGAGGGCGACGCGGGGGGCATCGACATGTTCATGATCCCGGCTGCACGTGGTCGCGGACTCGGCCCGGATGCGGCGCGGGCGCTCGCTCGTCACCTTCGCGAGGAGTGCGGTTGGATGCGCATCACGGTCGATCCATACACGTGGAACGAGACGGCGATCGACGCCTGGCGCAAGGCCGGCTTCGTCGACGTCGAGGAACAGCCCGCCGACGAGGAGCATCCATCGCCGTGGCTGCTCATGGTCTGGGACGGCTGAGAACTCGACTTGCGAGCGTCGCCGAACTGAGCAGGAACCCCGCCAGGAGAAGACCGCCGAGGATGTCGGTAGGCGTGTGGGCGGCGGCGAGCTCCAGTCCGACGACGACCACAGCTGTCCAGACGAGGAAGTAAGGCAGCACTCGCGGCGAGAGGCGACCCGCCAGGGCGGCGAGGAGGGTCGCCCGAACCGCATGTCCGCTCGGGTATGAGTTGGCGTAGGTCACCTCACGTACGGTGCCATAGGGTGATACGAGGAGAAACGGCTCGTGGCGCACGAGTGCCTCGCAGATCAGCTCGGTCCCGATCGCCCCGACCAAGACAGCCGCCCATGCGAGTGCGCGTGATCCTTCGCCTCGCCGCCAGAGCAGGAAGCAGGCGCTCGTGAACAAAACGAGCGAGGGCAACCCCGAGGCCGGGAACGAGATCACCCTGATTGCGTGCTGAAACGCGTCGGCGTGCCGCTGGGCCTCGCCGACGAACGGAATCAGCCTTCCTGGAAGCGACGGCTTCTGGAAGTCTGCTCCAAGCCCGGGCATCAAATGGCGCACCGCGTACCCGTCGAACGGCTGGGTGACTCCGGCGGCAACGAGCACTCCAAGGGCGACGAACGTCGATGCGAAGAAGCCGCACGCAAGGAGCACCCGGCTGCCTCGGCGGGTCAAGCCGCCGAAGCGGCTGCCTCCGGTTCTCACGAAGCGGCGCCGGTAAGATGGACACGTGATCCGGCTGACGACGACGCGCCGCCGCGCGCGACCGACGGTCGCCGGGTCGCGCGCGGCTTAATCGGCCTCCGGGTCCTCGTCGGCTGCGCCGCCGTCGGGCTCCGGATCGGGCGCAGGCGACTCTCCGACCTCGTCGTTACGATCGTCTTCCCGGGGGTGATCGACCGTGTCTGGCACCATGAAAGTCCTACTTCCCGACAACACCGAGCTTGAACTTCCGGCCGGTGCAACCGGCCTCGACGCCGCGCGCGCGATCGGACCCAAGCTCGCCGAGCAGGCAGTGCTCGTTCGGTCGAACGGGCAGGTGAAGGACCTGCGCCTGCCGCTCGCCGACGGCGAGCGGATCCAGATCCTGACCACGCGCGACAAGGACGATCCCGACGCCCTCTCCGTCCTTCGCCACTCGTCTGCGCACCTGCTCGCGGAGGCGGTACGCCGTCTCTATCCCGGGGTGAAGGTCGCGATCGGGCCGCCGATCGAGAACGGCTTCTATTACGACTTCGAATTTCCTGAGCCGGTCCACGAGGAGGAGCTGGAGCGAATCGAGGAGGAGATCGGGCGCGAGTTGAAGGAGGGTCGCGAGTGGTCGCGGGAGGAGGTGAGCGCGGAGGAGGCAAAAGCGCGCTTTGCGGACGAGCCGTACAAGCTGGAGCTCGTCGACACCGCGGAAGGACAGATCACTCTCTACACCCAAGGCGGCTTCACAGACCTTTGCCGCGGCCCGCATCTGCAGAGCTCGAAGCCGATCAAAGCGCTGAAGCTGACCTCGCTCGCGGGCGCGTACTGGCGCGGCGACGAGCACAACAAGCAGCTCACCCGGATCTACGGGACGGCCTTCTACTCGCAAGCGGACCTGGACAAGCATCTCGAGCTGCTCGAGGAGGCGCGCAAGCGTGACCACCGCCGGCTCGGCGTCCAGCTCGATCTCTTCCACCTCGACGACCTCTCGCCGGGCTCGCCGTTCTGGCACCCCAAGGGCATGGTGATCTGGAACGAGCTCGAGGACCTGCGCCGACGCGAGAACGCGCGCCGCGGCTACCTCGAGGTGAAGACGCCGCTCATCTACGACAAGGTGCTGTGGGAGCGGTCGGGGCACTGGGAGAAGTTTCGCGAGAACATGTTCCTGATCCCGGAGGAGGATCACCTGTTCGCGATCAAGCCCATGAACTGCCCGGGGCATATGGTCCTCTTCGCGGACACCCTCCGCAGCTATCGCGAGCTCCCGTTGCGCTACGCCGAGGCGGCGCCGCTGCATCGCAACGAGCGTGCGGGCACTCTGCACGGGCTCACCCGCGTGCGCCACGTCACGCAGGACGACGCCCACATCTTCTGCACCCGCGAGCAGATCGAGGACGAGATCTTCGGCTGCCTCGACTATGTGAAGTACCTCTACGACTTGTTCGGCCTCGAAGCGAAGTTCGAGCTGTCGACCCGTCCCGACAACAAGCTCGGAACCGAAGAGGAGTGGGACTTCACCGAAGGCGCGCTGAAGGCGGCGCTCGAGCGTCGTGGGCTCGAGTACTTCGTCGGCGAGGGAGAGGGTGCGTTCTACGGGCCGAAGATCGACCTGCACATGAACGACTCGCTGGGACGCGCATGGCAGATGGGAACCATCCAGCTGGACAGTCAGCAGCCGGGCCGGCTCAACTGCCGCTACGTCGGCGCCGACAACGCGGAGCACACCCCGTATCTCATCCACCGGGCGTTCTTCGGCTCGTTCGAGCGCTTCATCGGCATCCTGACCGAGCATTACGCGGGCGCGTTCCCGTTCTGGCTCGCGCCGGTGCAGATCCGGATCCTGCCGGTCGGCGAGGGCCACCGCGAGGCCGCCGACGCCCTTGCCGCGAAGCTCAGCGAGTACCGGGTCGAGGTCGACGCGACCGACGACACCGTCGGCAAGCGGATCCGCAATGCCGAGGTGGAGAAGATCCCCTACGTGATCGTCTACGGCGACAAGGAGTCCGACGATTCCCTTGCGGTGCGCGAGCACGGCGGGCAGCAGCGAACCCTCGCGCTTTCTGATTTCGAGAGCGAACTTGCTACTCTCAGGGTCTGAAAAGCAGGAGCGGACCGCGTCCTCACCTCCGGGGTCATAGGCCTATCGGAGGTTCAACCGAGTCGTGGAGACGAGGAAACCGGGCCGCTGCTTGCAGCGGTTTTTCGCTTTCGTCGAATAGAGGAGGATAAGCACGACTTGGTGAGAGCTACTTGAGGCCCAGGCGGCGCGCCCCGGAACCGGCACGTCCGGTCATCCAGCAGGCGAGAATCAACGAAGGCATTCGCGCGCCGAACGTCAGGCTGGTCGACGAGGACGGCGCGCAGATCGGGATCAAAGCGACGAAGGATGCGATCGACTACGCCTTCTCGAAGAACCTCGACCTGGTCGAGGTGGCCGCGCAGGCAGATCCGCCGGTGGCGCGGGTCATGGACTACGGCAAGTACCGCTACGAGCAGGAGCAGAAAGCGAAGCTCGCGCGGAAGCACCAGATCCAGATCAACATCAAGGAGATCAAGCTCAGGCCGAAGATCGGGATCCACGACTACAACACCAAGAAGGGCCACGTCGTGCGCTTCCTCAACCAGCGCGCGAAGGTCAAGGTCACGATCATGTTCCGGGGACGCGAGCAGTACCACCCGGAGCGTGGGCGCGACCTGCTGATGCGGCTGGCGGAGGACGTGAAGGAGATCGGGCAGGTGGAGTCTCCGCCGCTGCAGGACGGGCGCAACATGGTGATGGTGCTGGGGCCCACGAAGAACGCGGGAGTTGCAAAAGACGATGCCAAAGCAGAAGACACACAGCGGAGCGAAGAAACGGTTCAAGATCAGCGGGACGGGCAAGATCCTGCGCCGGCGGGCGATGGCGAGTCACCTGTTCGAGAAGAAGTCGCAGAAGCGCAAGCGCAGCTTCCGTAAGGACGCGCCGCTCGCGCGCTCCGACACCAAGGCCGTGAAGAAGCTGCTGGGGAGGGGCTAGTTGGTGACCCTCCCGGCGACACAAGGCGGCGCCTGGCCCGCGATCACACGGCGCCAGGCCGCGTCCTCAGTCGCGCCCGGGCCAACCGGCCCGCGCGCTCCCTGCGTCCTTGCCTGGCTTGGTGCTCGCGAACCAGGCATCCACCAGCGTCACCGGGAGGGTCACTAATGCCACGCGTCAAGCGTTCCGTCCACGCGCGCAAGAAGCGCCGCAAGGTCCTCTCGCAGGCGAAGGGGTACTGGGGACTCAAGAAGTCCTCGTATCGCTACGCCAAGGAGCAGGTCGAGCACTCGCTCCACTACGCCTATCGCGATCGCAAGAACAAGAAGCGCACGTTCCGGCGGTTGTGGATCATCCGGATCAACGCGGCGGCGCGGCAGAACGGGCTTTCGTACAACCAGCTGATGGCCGGCCTGCGGCGTGCGGAGATCCCGCTCGACCGCAAGGTGCTCGCGGAGCTCGCAGTGAGCGACCCGCAGGCGTTCGGCGCGATCGCACAGCAGGCGAAGTCCGCGCTCGAAGCCTGAACTGACGCCGCGCGACGTCTTCGAAGAGCAGGCCGTCCAGTGCGACGGGCGCTCGCCTCTGTATGCGGAGTTGTGCCGGCGATTCGCGCGTGATCCGGCCGTCTCGAAAATCGTCGGCGACGAACCGGAATGGGACGCGCCGCTCCGGCTGCTCGGGGGGTTGCACTATCTCGTGCTCGAGGGACGCGCCGCCTGGGACGATCCGCTCCAGGTGCACGCCGACTTCTTGCGCGGGTTCGTGCGGACGCAGGCCGTCCAGACGAACGAGGTGCAGCGGTCGTGGATGCTGCTGCCGTGCTTCCTGCGCGCAGCGCAGTGGCTGAGCGCCGACGAGCTGGACGTCGTGGAGCTCGGCCCGAGCGCCGGGCTCAATCTCGTCTGGGATCGCTACGGATACGCCTATGAAGCGCGGGAGTGGGGCCCGGCCGGTGCGGCCCTGCGGTTGAAAGGCGAAGAGCGGTCTCCCGTTCCCGCAGAGTTGCTCGCGGTCACTCCGCGGGTGGCGCGCCGCACGGGTATCGACCTGGAGCCGATCGACGTCACGACCGACGAGGGCGCGCGACTGCTGCAGTGCTTCGTCTGGGCCGGGCAGGAGGAGCGCTTCGACCGGCTCACCCGTGCGATCGAGATCGTGCGCGACAATCCGCCCAAGCTCGTCCGCGGCGACTTCGCTGCCGAGCTGCCGAACGTCCTCCGTGACCGCCCGACGCTTGTCTTCCAGACCGCGGCATTTCCTTATGTGTCGTTCGAGACGCGTGCTGCGGTGAGGGCGAGCCTGTCGCGCGCCCGAGCTCCCGTCGTCTTCGTCACGGCAGGCAGGCCGCGCGGGGACGGTCAGGGCTGGGGCATGCGACTGGAGACGTACCCCGGCGGTGAGCGCACGTACGTCGGCCATGTCGACTTCCACGGCGCCTGGATCGACTACACGTTTTGATCACCTCGGCGCACAACCCGAAGCTGAAGCTGATCCGGCGCCTGCTCGAGTCGCGGCGTCAGCGGGAGAAGGAGGGGCTGTTCGTCTGCGAGGGCGAGGACCTGGTCGACGCCGCGCGCGAAGCCGGAGTCGAGGCGGTCGAGCTGCTCGTCGCAGGTGAGGACGTCGACGCAAGTCTCGTTGCTGAGCTTTCGACGCTCGGCCACCCGCCGCGCGTCGTCGGGATCTACCGGCGCGACGACCTGCCGCGCGGGACGGCGGCGCCGACGCTCGCGCTCTGGCACGTCGGCGACCCGGGCAACGTCGGCACGCTGCTGCGCACGGCGGATGCCTTTGCTGCCGGCATAGCGCTCTCCGCAGGCTGTGCGGACCCGACGGGGCCGAAGGCGCTCCGGGCGTCGGCCGGTGCGATCTTCCGCGTGCCGGTTGCACGGTTCGACGACGCTCCGCGGCCGTGGATCGCGCTCGTCGCGCGCGGCGGCATGGCTCTGGATCAGGTCCCGCACGCCGCCACGTTCGTGCTCGGCGCCGAACGCGAGGGCGTTCCGGCAGACGTTCTGGCGCGCTGTGATGGTCGCGCGACGATTGCCCTCGCTCCGCGGAGCGAGTCCCTCAACGTGGCCGCGGCCGGCGCAATCGCACTGTACGAAGCGCGTAGGCACTGACTGCGGCGGCGAGCGCCGCCGCCACCACCCACGGCCACCAGACACGATCGTCGCCGCTGCGACGGTCGGCCAAGATGCGCGCGAGCCCCGGCTTCTCCTCCACGTTCACGCCCGAGAACGACGTCAGCACGTTGCGCGGTAGGACGACGCGCAATGTGACGCCGGTGCGGGCCGGAACGCCCTGTACGCGCAGCAGAACGTCACGTCGCGTCTTTGCGAGCGTGGCGGATAGCGTCTCAGGCTCGATCCAGGCGATGACCCGGCCCTGCGGCGGGTGCCGGACCTTCAAGGCCGCGGTCAGCCGTCCGACGGACAGCGGCCAGTCGCGCTCCCATACCGGGACGGGTAGGTCGACCACGTCTGTGTAGGCGGTTCCGAGCAACGCGAGCCGGTAGGCGATCCGTGTCGAGGCGAGCCCCGACGGCTGACGCCAGTCGAAGCGAATGCCGCGCGTGCCGCGTGAGATGCGGAACGTCCCCGGTCGTATGCCGTCGCCCGCGCGGAAGCGACGGTTGTTCACGTGCATCGACGGAGCGGCGAAGAGCTCGCCTCGTTGCATCGTGATCTGCCACGTGGCTGCCGTCGGCCGGTCTGCGCGCAGGTTGATCTGCTCGAGCACCTCGAGGACGCCGTTCGGGTCGAGCGTGACGAGGGCGTGTGCGGACGGCACGCCGGTCAATGTGGCGCCGCCCGCCGAAGGGAGAGCGAGCGCCGCGAGGCCCGCGGCTATTCCGAGGCGTGCGTGACCCAAATCGTGTCCTCGCCGCCGGCGTACGGCCGTCGGTCGAACCAGCCGTAACAGGCGTCGATCGCGAAACCCTCGCCTTCCAGGAGCGAAAGCCACTCCTGTGGCTCGAGCCACGCGAGCTGCATGGTCGACCCGCCGTCGACCCCGCGCACCGACAGCGTCAGCGTCCGCGCCTGCTCGTCCCAGTCGGCGCGCTCGAAGATCGCCGGCTCGCGCTCGAGCCAACGCCCGTGCGTGTCCTCGATGTCGTCGCGCGACGGCGCGAAGACGTCGAAGATGAAACGGCCGCCCGGGCGAAGCAAGCGGCGCACGGCGCGGAGCGCGAGCCGCCGGTCCTCGTCCGTCCGCATGTGGAGCAGCGCCCGGAACGGGCAGATGACCAGCGGCACTTGCTCGTCGACGGGAGGCTCGCGCAGGTCGCCGAGCCGCAGGTCGATCCGCGCACCGGCGAGGGCCGCTTGTTCGGCGCAAACGTCGAGCATCGCCCTGGACGAGTCGACGCCGATCACCTGAATCCCGTCGGACGCAATCGGCACGGCGATACGTCCCGTTCCGACGCCGAGCTCGACGATCGGCCCGCCGGATCGCCGAGCCTCCTCGAGGTAGAACGGCACGTCCTCGGTGACGCTGCGGCTCCACGGATCGTAAATCCGGGCAATCGCGTCGTATTCACTCACGCGCGCGTCTCTCGCCGGCGGCGGCTCCCGCCGGGCGAAGCCCGGCTCGCGCGCCACCTTCGGTGGCACCCTCCACCGCTCGCGGCACGGTGCTCTCCGGGCCCGTATTTGCCCATACTGTTCCCTCCGGCCCCGCACCGCGAGCGGCGCACGAGAGACGCGCGGGCAGATCGCGAAGAAGTCACGCACGTTCACGCTATCGTTCGGGCGTGGCCGCCACGCGCAGCGCCTTCCTGTTTCTCCCGCCCCGGCTCATTGCCGGGGACGGACGCTAGCGCGCCCGATCCTCCGCGACGAGCCGGGGCGACAACCCTCTGATCATCGTGGACCAACAGGGAGAATCAGCGACCATGGACTGGCAGCAATACGAGAGTGATGCGCAACAGGCGATCGATGCGGCGCCTTCGGCGGACGCGCTCGAGGAGGCGCGCGTGCGCTATCTCGGCCGCAAGAGCGAGCTCGCTCAGGCGCTTCGGGTGGTACGCGATCGCGAAAGCGGCATGCTGCTGAACGGGATCCGCGCGCGACTCGAGGCAACCGTCGAAGCACGTCGCGCCGCGATCGAGAACGAGGCGCTCGAACAGCTCTACGCGCAGAGCTCGTTCGACGTGACACTGCCCGGTAAGCCGTTCCGACGCGGGCGGCTGCACCTCCTGACGCAAGTCAAGCGTGAGATCGAGGACGTGTTCCTCGGCATGGGCTTCGAGGTCTACGAAGGCGCCGAGGTGACGGACGCCTGGCACAACTTCGACGCGCTCACGACGGATCCCGGTCACCCGTCCCGGTCGCCGAGCGACACGTTCTATCTCAGCGACGACGTGCTGCTGCGAACGCACACGTCGCCCGACCAGATCCGACTGATGGAGTCGCGCCAGCCGCCGATCTACGCGATCATGCCCGGCCGCTGCTACCGGCGCGACACGCCGGACGCGACGCACTCGCCGACGTTCCTTCAGTTCGAGAGCCTCGTCGTCGATCGCGGGATCACGCTGGCGGACCTGAAGGGGGTCGTGCTGCACTTCTTCCGCGCGCTCTTCGGCCCGGAGCGCGAGGTGCGCATGCGGACGAGCTACTTCCCGTTCACCGAGCCGTCGGTCGAGTTCGACGTCACGTGTTTTCTGTGCAACGGGCAGGGCTGCGCCGTGTGCAAGCACTCCGGCTGGATCGAAATGGGCGGAGCGGGTTGGGTCGACCCTGACGTCTTCCGCAACGTCGGGTACGACCCCGATGTCTGGTCCGGCTTCGCCTTCGGCCTCGGCATCGAGCGCATCGCGATGCTGCGCCACGGGCTCACCGACCTACGGCTCTTCTGGGAGAACGACGTCCGCGTGCTGGAGCAGTTTTGAAAGTCCCCGTTTCCTGGCTGCGCGAGTACGTCGAGTTCGACCTGCCCGTCGAGGAGCTCGCGCGGCGGCTCGTCTTCACGAGCTGCGAGGTCGACCGCGTCGTGCGTCGCGGCGTCTCCGACGAGGACGGCAACCTCGAGCTCTTCCTCGTCGGGAAGGTGCTCGACGCGGAGAAGCACCCGAACGCGGACCGGTTGCAGCTGACGAAGGTGGACGTGGGCGAGGGAGAGCCGCGCTCGATCGTGTGCGGCGCGTGGAACTTCGGCGCTGGGGCGACCGTCGCCGTCGCGCTTCCGGGCGCTGTGCTCCCGACCGGCCTCACGCTCGAGCGCCGCAAGGTGCGCGGCGAGACCTCCGACGGGATGATCCTCGCCGAAGACGAGGTCGACCTCGGCACCGACCACAGCGGGATCATGCTGCTCGACGACGCGCACGAGCCCGGGACGCCGCTCGCGGACGTCCTGCCGCTCGGCGAGACGGTGCTCGAGATCGAGACCGGCTACAACCGACCCGATCTGACGTCCGTGTACGGCATCGCCCGCGAGGTCTCGGCCCTGCTCGACGTGGCCCTTGCGCCCATGCCCGGGGACCAGGTCCCGGGGCATGTCCCGAACGACGAGCCCGTGGACATCCGGATCGACGACCTCGAGCGCTGCCCCCGCTACATCGGGCGCCTGTTCCGAGACGTGCGGGTCGGCGAGTCGCCGCGGTGGCTGAAAGCCCGTCTGCTCGGCGCGGGGATGAGGCCGATCTCGAACGTCGTCGACGTGACGAACTACGTGATGCTCGCGCTCGGCAACCCGCTGCACGCGTTCGACCACGCGAAGCTCGCCGAGGGGCGGATCGTCGTCCGCCGCGCGCGCGACGGCGAGCCCATCCGCACCCTCGACGGAACGCAACGCGCGCTGACGGCCGAGGAGCTCGTGATCGCCGACGCGGAGCGGCCGGTCGCGATCGCGGGAATCATGGGCGGCGAGCAGAGCGAAGTCTCGGCCGACACCGCAACGGTCCTGCTCGAAGCGGCGAACTTCGAGCAGCTCGGCGTCCTGCGGAGCGGCGAACGCCTGCACATGCGCTCCGAGTCGCAGGCACGCTGGGAGAAGGGGGTCGCGCCGGAGCTCGCGGAGCCGGCTGCGAACTACGCGACGCAGCTGCTCGTCGAGCTTGCGGGCGCCCGCTGGACCGGCCACGCCGATGTGAAGGCGGACTTCCCCGAGCGGCCGGTGATCCGCTTGCGCCCCCCATGCGCAGAGGAGGTCGTGGGCATCCCGGTCGCCGAGGACGACCAGCGCACGCGCCTGACGCGGCTGGGCTTCGACGTCGACGAGCAATGGAATGTCGGCCCGCCCTACTGGCGCGCGCGCGACGTGCGCCGCGAGATCGACCTCGTGGAAGAAGTGACCCGCTTCCATCTCGAGGAGGTGCCGCCGGGAGCCGCCCGCCACAACGTCAACGCGGGCGCGGAGGACGTCGCGCTGTTCGAGATCGCGCACGTGTACCTGCCCACGGGTGAGGCGTTGCCGGACGAGCCGTGGCGGCTGGGCGGAATCGTCCGCGGCGGCTTCTATCGCGCAAAGGGCGCAGTCGAGCAGGTCTTCGGCGCACTGAAGCTCGAGCCGCAGTTCGAGCGTGCCGCCCACCCGTTCATGCCGTCGCCGGCATCGGCCGTCGTGGACGGCGGTTGGGTGACGCAGCTCGACCCACGACTCCTCGACGGCGAGTGGGCCGCGTTCGAGCTCGACCTGGCGGAGCTCTTCGCGCACGTGCCCGAGCGCGTGCTCTACGAGGACGTCATCACGTACCCGCCGGTCCGGCAGGACCTGGCGTTCAGCGTTCCCGAGGACGTTTCCGCGGGCGAGCTCGTCGCGGCCACGCGGGAGGCCGCCGGCCCCGAGTTGCACGAGATGCGCGCGTTCGACGTCTACCGCGGCGAGCAGGTTGGGCCTGGGCGCAAGTCGATCGCCTTCGCCGTCACGTTCCAATCACCCGAGCGCACCCTCTCGGACGACGACGCCGCCCGCCTCCGGAACACGGTCGTCGAGGCTCTCCGAGCGCGTTTCGGAGCCGAACTGCGAGCTTGAAAACCGATCGCGCGGAGGCTGCGTAGATCTCTTCGAATGGTGCGTCTCGGGGTCTTGCTCTTGCTGCTGGTTGGCGCGCTGGCTGCGTCCGCGCCGGCTGCGACGCCGCCGCTGCAGGCGAGCGTCGGCCCCGGCTTCGTGATCTCGCTCAGGGACTCAGCCGGTGCCGGCGTCTCGCACCTGGACCCGGGGATCTACACGATCCACGTCAACGACCAGTCGCCGGAACACGACTTCCACCTGATCGGCCCCGGCGTCGACAGGGCGACGGAGGTGGCCGAGGTCGGCTCCCAGGATTGGGAAGTCACCCTCACCGACGGCACTTACCGCTACCAGTGCGATCCACACTCGACCACCATGCGCGGCAGCTTCACGGTGGGAACGGTGGCACCGCCGCCCCCGACGACGCTCAAGCTGGCCGGGAGCGTCGGGCCGGGAGCGAAGATCTCGCTCGCGCGCACGGCGAAGGCCGGCAAGGCGATCATCACGATCCGTGACCGCACGAAGAAGGACAACTTCCACCTGAGCGGCCCGGGCGTGAACAAGAAGACGGGCGTTGCGTTCATCGGCACCGTGAAGTGGACCGTGACGCTGCAGGCGGGTGCCTACAAGTTCCGCTCCGACGCGCACAGGACGCTGAAGGGCACGCTGAAGGTCAGTCCGGCCGCTGCCTGACCTGCGAGTTGAGCTCGGCGCCGAACAGAATCGCCCAGGCGGTGTAGTTCAGCCAGAGGAGCAGGATCACGCCCGCGGCGAGCGTGCCGTACGTCCTCGAGTACGAGCCACTGAACGTGGCGTAGACGGCAAACAGCGCGGAGAGCGCGAGCCAGAGCAGCGACCCGACCACGGCGCCGGGCGTGATCCACTTCCATTTGCGAACCTTGAGGTTCGGCGCGAGGTAGTAGACGAGTGCGAAGAACGTCAGCAGCGCCGTGAGTGTCACGGGCCAGCGCAGGATCGCCCACGAGATGTCCCACACCGTGCCGAGGTGCGCCTTATCCGCGATCGCGGCGCCGAGCGGGGCGCCGAACACGATCAGCACGATCGTCGCAGCGGTCGTCAGCGCCGTAAGCGCGACGAGCAGCGCGGCGATCAACCGCAGCTTCCAAAACGGGCGCGTTTCGTCGAGGTCGTAGGCGCGGTTTACGGCCTTGATGATCGCGCCGGCCGCACCGCTCGCCGCCCACAGCGCGCCGACAAGGCCCACGACGAATGCGACGACGGAGGCGCCGCCGTTCGAGTCCTTCTGCAGTCCTTGAATGAAGCGAATGACTCCGTCCGGCGCGACGCTGGCGAGCAGGCTCTGCACCTCGTCGTACAGGTGCACCATGCCGAGCAGACCGAGCACGAAGGCGACCGCCGGGAAGAACGCGAGGAGCGAGCTGTACGCGACCTGCTGCGCGAGCCCCATGCAGTCGTCGGCGAGGAACCTCCGGCCGGCCTGCTTGAGGATCTCGACGGACTTGCCCGCTGTCAATGCTCGCGTCGGCGACGGAAGAGCAGCCGGACGGTCGCTCCGATTCCTCCCGTCAGCACGAACCCCGCCGCGAACGCCGCCGCTGCCGCGACCGGCAGCCGCGAGCGCAGCTTGCCCGTAATCCCCATCTCCTCGCGCAGCGAGTCGACTGCGGTCGCGAGTTGCTCCCGTTCCAGGTCGATGTCGCGTTGGACCTGCTCCGCGGTGCGCTCTTCAGCCGGCACCGTTCTTCAGCGCCTCCTTCGTCAGCTTCGCCTCCTGCAGGGCGAGCTCCGGCACCGGCGGCGTTCCCTTCCGCAGCCGCGTGATGCCCACCGCGGCGAGGATCCCCGCGAGCAGGAACAGGCCGCCGGCGACGATCAACAGCGCGAGCCACGTCGAAAGGAACGTCGCGAGGCCGACGGCCGCGGCCGCGAGCGCGAAACCGAGTGCGAAGAACGCGAAGACGGCGCCGCCGATGAGCAGCCCGGCGCCGATGCCGAGCGCGGCGACCTTGCGCTTGAGCTCGAGCGCCGCCAGCTCGAGCTCGAGCTGGACGAAGCGCCTGGCGTGATCCGCGACCCGTTCAGCGGCGTGGGTGAGCATGACCCCTCCAGTCGATCCATTTGGCGAACGCGATACCCGCTGCGAGCGCCAGCGCGAGCATCGCGAGTGGATTGCGATCGGACTCCATCGCACCTGTGGTTGCCGCTGGCGAGTCGAAGGAAACGTAGGCCGCGATTCTCAGCGTATTCTCACGCGGATCGGGCATGCTCCTTCGGCGTGATGCGGCTTCCCTTCGTTGTGGCTCTTTTCGCGTCCCTGAGCTTCGCCCCCACGGCCTCCGCCACGCCGGCGTTCCGCGACAGCGTTCTCTCGACGAGCGCGGCGCGCCCGCTGCAGGCGACGGCGGAGTGGGGCGGCGCGACGGTCGCCTCTAACGGCGAAACGGTGACCATCTACTTCTCGGATTCGTACCCCGTTGATACCGCCCGCGCCAAGCAGTGGGCGGACTTCATGACGAGCCTCGTCCACGGCTCCGAGCTTTCGACGGTGGCGATCCACCTCGCGCCGCTCACAGAGGTTGTGCAAGTCTGCGGCGGCGGGGCGCTCGCCTGTTACAACCCGCGCCGGGCGACGATTTACGCGCCCGCCGACGACGTCGACCCGACCACGTCGGCGAAAGGCATCCTCACGCACGAGTACGGCCATCACGTCGCGGCGAGCCGCACGAACCCGCCCTTCACGAGCGTCGACTACGGCACGAAGCGCTGGGCGTCGTACGAGAACGTCTGCGCGCGGACGAGGGCCGGCGAGCTATACCCAGGTGCGGAGGACGCCCAAAATTACGCGCTCAACCCGGGCGAAGGGTTCGCCGAGAGCTATCGCGTGCTGAACGAGCAGAAGCTCGGCTTGCCGCTCGAGGAGTGGTTCCTGACGACGTCGCTTCAGCCGGACGCCACGGCCCTGAGCTTGCTCGAGCAGGACGTGCTGACGCCGTGGATCGCGAACACGACGCGCAAGCTGACGGCGAAGCTGAACGCAAAGGTGCGCAGCCGCGTGTCCACGGTGAGAGTTCCGTACGACGGAGAGTTGAGCGTGTCGCCTCGCCAAACCCGCAGCGTGAAGGTCAGCGTCTCGCTCGCCGCAAAGGGGGGCGAGAGCAAGGCGCAGAGCTTCGCGCGGGCCACGGGCAGCGCGCTGTCCGCCACTGTCTGCGGCGCGCGCACTTATACGGTGCGGGTGAAGCTCACGGGGAAAGTCACGAAGACGACGCGGACGACCGTCTCGCTGACGGTGTCGACCCCTTAGCGGCGGCCGCGGAACAGGCTTTCGAACCAGAACATCAGCCGGCGCAGCGGGCTCATCGGCTCGGCTTCGACGCGTCCCACCGCGGACTCCTCCGCGCGCTCGAGCGCCGACGCTCGCTCGGGGAGGATCGTTGCGGATTCCGGCGGCTCCTCGTATTCGCCCAGCCGCCTGACCTCGTCGCTCGTCAGCACGAGCTCGACGCGGCCCGGCACGATTCGCGCGACCTTCTCCGCGGGAACGTAACGCGGCTTGCCGAACAGACCCGATGCGATCGCGAGGCCGTTGAAGATGTCGATCGTCGAGTCGCCTGTGACCTCGTCGACGTGGCCGACGTCCGTGCCGTCGGACGTGACGACGTGAACGTGGAGCTCGCCGCGGATCCCCTCCTCGTCGAGCCGCTCGAGGCAGCGGCGAGCCATCGTCGCCGACGCGCCGTAGCCGAAGCTGCGAGCGGCGCGGAAGCGGAGCGCCAACTCCGTGCCGGCGCACCGCGGGTTGAGCGGTGACGCGAGGAGCGCCGCCCGTTCGAGATGGTCGCTCGAGCGGAGCACGAGCTCGGCATACATGTCGGACCAGTCGGCCGGCAGTGTTGCGACCGCGGCCTCCCATTGCGCGGCCAGCGTCGCGCGCGCCACCGCCGGCGCGTCCTCCGCCTCGGTCACGCCGGCCAGCTCCAGCGTGCCGGAGATCCCCTGCCGGTCGAGTCGCAGCAACGCGCGGCGTAACGCTTCGGTTCCGACGCCGCCACGGCGGGAAACGAACAGGCGAATCGACGCGCCTTGTCGCAACGGGTTCACTCCGCCGAGCAGCGCTGCAGCGCGGTCCGCGTCGCGCTCGGAGACGATCAGGACGAGACGCGCGTCCGTCCAGTTCGGCGGCAAGTCGCGCTCGAGCTGGATCCACTGCCAGACGAGCCTCACGACGCAGGAGGATACGTAAACTCAACGCCGTGGCTCGTGTGGCGAAAAGAGACGAGCTGTCGCAGGAGCAGCTGACCGAATTCCTGCGCGACATGCTGCTCATCCGCCGTTTCGAAGAGAAGGTCGAGGAGCGTTTTCGCGCGGGCGAGCTTCCCGGCTTCCTGCACGTCGCGATCGGCCAGGAGGCGGTCTGCGTCGGCGTGTGCCGCGCGATGGACGACGGCGACGTCTTCGCATCGACGCACCGTGCGCACGGCCACACGCTCGCGCGGGGCACGAGCCCGAATGCGGTGATGGCGGAGCTCTACGGCAAGGTCGAGGGCTGCTCGCACGGGTACGGCGGCTCGATGCACCTGTACGACGTCGAGCGCGGAAATCTCGGCGCGAACGCCGTCGTCGGCGGTGGGCTTCCCGCCATTACCGGCGCCGCGCTCGCCTTCCAGCTGCGCGGCGAGCCGCGTGTCGCGCTCGCGTTCTTCGGCGACGGCGCGACGAACATCGGCACATTCCACGAGGCGTTGAACCTCGCGCAGCTCTGGCGGGTGCCGGCGGTTTTCGTCTGCGAGAACAACCACTGGGCCGAGTCGACGCCTGCTTCGCAGCAGCTGCCGATCGAGGATCTCGCCTTGCGCGCCGAGGCGTACGGCATGCATTCGATCACGGTCGACGGGCAGGACGTCGAGGAGGTCTGGGGCGGTGCGCGCGACGCGCTCGATCATGCGCGCTCCGGCGACGGGCCGGTCTTCCTGCTCGCGAACACGTACCGGCTGACGGGTCACTACGTCGGCGATCCGCAGGTCTACCGCGACAAGGAAGAGCTGCGCGAGACGCGCGAGACACAGGATCCGCTGGACAAGCTGCGCGACAAGCTCGAGCTGTCCAGCTCGGAGTGGGAGCGGCTCGACGCCGAGATCACGAAGCTCGTCGAGGAGTCGGTCGAGTTCGCGAAGAACGGCACCGATCCCAAGCCGGAAGACGCTCTGAAGAACGTCTATGCCTGAGCTGTCCTACCGCGAGGCCGTTCGCGACGCGCTCGTGCGCGCGATGCGCGAGGACGACGGCGTGTTCATCATGGGCGAGGACATCGCGGAGATGGGCGGCTCGATGGGTGTCACGCAGGGGATGCTCGCCGAGTTCGGGCCGGAGCGCGTGCGCAACACGCCGATCTCCGAGATGGCGCTGGTCGGCACGGGCATCGGTGCCGCGATGCAGGGGATGCGGCCGGTCGTCGAGGTGATGTACGAGGACTTCCTCACGCTCGCGACCGAGCAGATCATCAACCAGGCGGCGAAGCACCGTTACATGTCGGGTGGGCAGCTCAAGGTTCCGCTCACGGTGCGCACGCAGGGCGGCGCCGGCTGGAGCCCCGGTGCGCAGCATGCGCAGCAGCTCGAGGCGTGGTTCGTGCACATCCCGGGGCTGAAGGTCGTCTTCCCGTCGACCCCGACGGACGTGCGCGGGCTCCTCTGGTCGTCGATCTACGACGACAATCCGGTCATCTTCTTCGAGCACCGCACGCTCTACGGCATCAAGGAGGACGTGCCGGACGAGCTCGAGCCGATCGAGCTGGGCAAGGCGCGCGTGCACCGCGAGGGCGACGACGTCACGGTGATCGCGACGGGACGGCTCGTCCACGAGGCGCTCGGTGCGGCGAAACAGGCCGAGGAGCAAGGCGTTTCCGTCGAGGTCGTCGATCCGCGCACGCTGCAGCCGCTCGACGAGGACGCCCTTGTTGCGTCGGTGAAGAAGACGAACCGCTGCGTCGTCGCGCACGAGGCGGTGACGAGAATGGGCTTCGGCGCGGAGATCGCGGCGGTGATCCAATACAGCGCGTTCGACTGGCTCGACGCGCCGATCGAGCGCGTCGGCGCGAAGTTCACGCCGCTGCCGTTCGCACCCGTGATGGAGGAGTGGTGCGTGCCGCACGCGGACGACGTGCTCGAGGCGATCATGCGCACCGTCGGTCGCAATGGCGACTGAGATCAAACTGCCCCGGCTGGGCCAGGGCATGGAGTCGGGGACAATCGTCAAGTGGCTGAAGTCGGAGGGCGACGCCGTCGAGAAAGGTGAGCCGCTCTACGAGCTCGACACGGACAAGGTGACGCAGGAGGTGGAGGCGGACGCATCCGGTGTGCTGCTGAAGATCGCCGTGCAGGAGGGCGAGGTCGAGGTCGGCAAGACGATCGCCGTGATCGGCGAGCAGGGCGAGGAGGCGACCGTCTCGGAGAACGGCGCGCGGGCGCCCGAGCCGCCTGCGGAGGCGAAAACGGACACTGTCCGGGGTCAGACCCCTGCCATGCCCCGAACGGACGTAGGCGGCCGGATCAAGGCGTCGCCGCTGGCGCGCCGGATCGCGCGCGAGCGCGGCGTCGATCTCGCACAGATCCAGGGGACTGGCCCGGACGGGCGGATCGTCGCGGAGGACGTCGAGCGCGCCGGCACGGCGCCCGCTCCGGCCAAGCCTCGGGACCAGATCCCGGGACAGGTGGAGATCAGACAGCTCTCGAAGGTGCGCAAGACGATTGCGCGCCGGCTCACGCAGGCGTGGGAAGCGCCCGTCTTCCAGCTCGTCGTCTCCACGGACATGACGCAGGCGCTCGCGCTCGTCGAGCGCCTCCGCGAGCTGCATCCGGACGAGCACCCCACGGTGACGGACCTGCTCACGCGTGTCACCGCGGCCGCGCTCATGCGCCACCAGGACGTGAACGCGCACTTCGTCGACGGTGAGATCCACATCCACCCGAGCGCCAACGTCGGCATCGCCGTTGCCGCGCCGCAAGGCCTCGTCGTGCCGGTGATCCGCGCCGCCGAGCGCCTCAGCGTCGCCGAGATTGCGCGCACGCGTGCCGAGGTCGTGCAGCGCGCCCGTGACAACAAGCTCAGGCAGGACGACCTCGAGGGCGGGACGTTCACCATCTCGAACCTCGGCATGTTCGGGATCGAGCAGTTCATCGCCGTGCTCAACCCGCCGCAGGTCGCGATCCTCGCCGTCGGCGCAAGCGAGGAACGCGTCGTCGTGAAGGACGGCGAGTTCGTCGCCGTTCCTACGATGACGATGACGCTCACCTGCGACCACCGCGCGATCGACGGCGCAGTCGGCGCCGACTTCCTCCGCACGCTGAAGCAGCTCGTCGAAACTCCCGCGCTCGCGCTGTGACCGTGTGGTACCGAGTGCGCGACTTCGACGCCGGCCGAGCGTTCTATCGCGAGACGCTCGGATTCGAGGAGACGTTCGTCGACTGGCAGGAGCGCTGGGCGCGCCTGCAGCGCGGCGAGATGGAGATTGCGATCGCCGAGGGCGAGCCGGAGGACGGCGGCGTCGCGCACGTCGATGTCGAAGACGTGAAGGCCGAAGCGGAGCGCCTGCGCGCGGACGGCGTGAACGTCGGCACCGTGCTCGAGCTGCACGGTCACGTGCGGCTGCTCGACGTCTACGACCCGGACGGCAACCGCGTCCAGCTGGCGCAGGATCTCGTCGGACCGACCTAGACGTGGGGGCCTGGCCCGCGCGCCACCTTGTGACACACCGGTGCCAGGCACTGCACCAACGGAGTGTCAGTTACTCCACAGCGCCGAGGCGCGTCAGGCGCAGAGCGGGCTCCGCGGTCACGGCCGACGCAGCCGCGGACGGACGTTCGCAGGTGCCAGGCACCGGGCGCAACATTGTGATGTTCCGAACGGCCTACACTGCCGTCTCGTGATCCGCCCAGGCAGCAGGCACGACGCGCGCTTCCTGCGCGACATGCTCCATCACGCGTACTACTGGCGCGAGCGCGTCCCGCAGGATCCGGCGGAGGGATCAGTGCAGCGCTACGTCATGAGCTGGGGCCGGCCGGGCGACGCCGCCGTGATCGCGTACGACGAGGCCGGAAACGTCGGCGCCGCGTGGTACCGGCTCTTCAAGGAGCGCGAGCCGGGTTACGGCTTCGTAGACGAGGAGACGCCGGAGCTGTCGGTCGCAGTCGTCCCGTCGCGGCGGGGCAAGGGCTACGGCGAGGAGCTGCTCGCGGCGCTGCTCGAGCAGGCGAAGAACGCCGGCTTCAAGCAGATCTCGCTCAGCGTCGAACGCGACAACCCGGCGCTCCGGCTGTACGAGCGGCACGGCTTCCGCAAGGTCGGCGAGAGCGGCGGCTCGTGGACGATGGTCGCCGAGCTGGACGAGGTGTGACTCGAGGATGGTGCTCGAAGGTCAGGTGGCGTTGGTGACCGGCGGCGGACAGGGCATCGGCCGGGCGATTGCACGGCGATTCGCCCGCGAGGGAGCCGATGTCGCCTTGATCGACGTCAACCGAGAAGCCGCCGAGGTCACCGGTCGCGGAGTGAGCGAGGTCGGCCGTCGCGCGGTGATCGAAGTAGCCGACGTAAGCGACTGCGCAGTCGAGGGGTCGGTGGCCCGAATCGTCGAGGAGCTCGGAAAGCTCGACGTGCTCGTCAACAACGCAGGTATCGAAAAGCGAGCGCCGTTCCTCGAGATCACGCCCCCCGACTGGCAACGCCAGCTGGACGTCAATCTGTCGGGAACGTTTTACTGCACCCAATCGGCCGCGCGGCAGATGGCGCAGCGATCGTACGGGCGCGTCGTGAACGTCTCTTCCGTTGCCGGCCTCATCGGCCCGATCGACCTCGCCGCCTACGGCGCTGCGAAGGCCGGCATCGTCGGCCTCACGCGTGCCGCAGCGCTCGACCTCGCCGACTACGGCATCACGGTGAACGCGATCGCTCCCGGTCCGATCGAGACCGAGTTGATGCTCGGCGTCTGGAGCGCCGAGAGGCCCTGCGCGAGCTGCCACAGCACGGAGCGATCGCCCGGTTCGGCACCGTCGACGAGATTGCGCACACGGCGCTTTTCCTGGCTTCTCCCTGATTCCGGTTTCATCACCGGAAGCACGGTCTCCGTCGATGGGGGTGCGGTCGCCGCGGGCGCTTACATGGTGGAGAAGTACCGGCGGCGAAAGGCAGCTGCGGCCGACAACGAGTCCCGCGACTAGCATCAGAACCATGGAAGTCGACGTCGCCGTCCTCGGTGGTGGGCCGGGTGGCTACACCGCCGCGATCCGCGCAGCGCAGCTCGGCGCGAAGGCCGCGTGCATCGAAAAGGAGTCGGAGCTCGGAGGCACGTGCCTGCGCGTCGGCTGCATACCGACGAAGGCGTGGGTGCAGACCGCGTTCTCGATCAAGGAAGCCGAGGAGACGTTCGCGAAGCTCGGCGTCAACATCGGCGAGCCGCAGCTCGACTTCGGCAAGGCGAACGAATGGAAGGCCGGCGTCGTCAAGCAGATGACGAATGGCGTTGCGCAGCTGTTCAACGCAAACGGCGTCGAGTGGGTGAAAGGCAGCGGCAGCTTCAAGGACGCGAACACCATCACGGTCGAAGGCGGCGAGGACATCACGTTCAAGTCGGCGGTCGTCGCCACCGGCTCGTTCCCGATCCGGCCGCCGATCGACGGGCTCGACAGTCCGCGCTGCGTCGACTCGACCGGCCTGCTCGCGCAGGACAAGGTGCCGCGGCGCCTCGTCGTCCTCGGCGGCGGGATCATCGGCTGCGAGTTCGCCTCGATCTTCCGGCGCTTCGGCTCCGAGGTCACGATCATCGAGATGCTCGACACGCTGATTCCCCAAGAAGATGCGGACGCCGCGAAGGAGCTCGCGAAGCAGTTCGGCCGCCGCGGCATCGCGCTCAACCTCGGCAAGCAGTGCACGAAAGTCGAGGACTCGGGCAGCGAGCTGAACGTGCATTTCGGCGACGGCGAGACGGTGCAGGCCGACCTGATGCTCGTGTCGGTCGGGCGCGCGCCGCTCGTCGAGGGTCTCGGGCTCGAGAGCATCGGCGTCGAGTTCGACAAGCGCAAGGGCATCGCCGCGGACGAGCACCGCCGCACAACGGTTCAGCACATCTACGCGGTCGGCGACTGCGCGGGCTACTGGCAGCTCGCGCACACCGCATTCCGCGAAGGCGAGGTCGCTGCGGAGAACGCGATGGGTCACGACGCCGTCGTCGACAACCGTGGGGTCCCGCGCCCGATCTACACGGATCCCGAGATCGCCGGCGTGGGGCTGACGGAGGCCGAGGCGCGCGAGCAGCACGGCGACGACGTCGCCGTCGGCGTGTTTCCGTGGGTCGCGAACGCGCGCGCGGTGATGCAGAACGAGAGCATCGGCTGGGTGAAGTCGATCCACGAGACCCGCTACGGCGAGCTGCTCGGGATCGTGATGGTCGGGCCGCACGTGACCGACTTGATCGAGGCGGGGGTCGTCGCGCTCGACGCCGAGGCGACGGTCGAGACAGTCGCCGACGGCATGGCGGCGCACCCGACGCTGTCGGAGGCGATCAAGGAAGCGGGCCTCGTCGCGCTCGGCCGCCCGATTCATATGCCGCCGAAGCGGAAAGCCGCGGCCAGGGCGTAGACGAAAGGAAGGACGCAAATGGGCATCGTGAACAGGCGTAATGCCGTCCTCGGCTGGACGGTCTGGCAGGTCGGCAAGCGAGTCGCGAAGCGCAAGGCGAAGGACGCCGTCCCCAACATCGACCCGGAGACGAAGCGGCCGAACAAGCCGGCGATGGTCGCCGGTCTCGCGGCCCTCGGCGGCGCGCTGATGTTCTGGCGGAAAAAGGGCTCGGGCGAAGGACCTCCGCCGCCGGAGTGAGCACGGGCCGATTCTTCCGCCGCTCGATCGCCGAGCTCGTGCCGTATGAGCCCGGCAAGCCGATCGAGGAGGTGCAGCGGGAGCTCGGGCTCGAACGCGTCGTCAAGCTCGCGTCGAACGAAGGCCCGTTCGGGCCGTTTCCAGCCGCGCTCGAGGCGCTCGAACGCCAGCAGGGGGAGCTGAACCGGTACCCGGACGGCGGCGCGTTCGCGCTGCGCTCGGCGCTGGCGGCGCTGCACGGAGTGCGCTTCGAAGAGGTGGCGATCGGCGCCGGTGCGGACGGCGTCATCGACTGCCTCAGCCAGGCGGCGCTCGAGGAAGACGACGAGATCGTCTGCGGCTGGCCGTCGTTCCCGAGCTACGTCCTCGACGCAGTCAAACTCGGCGCACGTCCGGTCCGTGTTTCGCTCCGCGACCATCGCTACGACCTCGACGCGCTACTGGACGCGATCAGCAGTCGGACGAAGCTCGTCTACGTCTGCCATCCGAACAATCCGACGGGGACGATGAACACCCGCGCCGAGCTGAGCTCGTTCCTCGACCAGGTCCCCGAACATGTCCTCACCGTGGTCGACCAGGCCTACTTCGAGTACATCGACGACGAGGAATACCCCGACGCAATCGAGGAGTACTTCAAGGCGGGGCGGCGCGTGGTTGTGCTGCGCACCTTCTCGAAGATCTACGGCCTCGCGGGCCTGCGCGTCGGCTACGGGATCGCGCCGCCCGATGTCGTCACCGAGATCGGGAAGGTACGGCGTGCCTTCGACGTCACGTCCGCCGCGCAAGCGGCGGCGCTGGCGAGCCTCGGCGACGACGCGGAGCTCGCGCGACGGCGTGCCCAGTGCGCGGCCGAACGGAAGCGTGTCGCGGAGCTCCTCGAGCGCGCCGGTTTCGATTGCGCAGGTCCGGCCGTCGCGAACTTCGTCTACGCGGAAACCGGCGGCGACGCACGCATGGTCTTCGACGCGCTGCTGCGGGAGGGCGTGATCGTCCGGCCGCTGAGCGCGTTCGGCTCGGATACGGCGATCAGGGTGACGGTCGGAACATCAGACGAGAACGCGTTTCTTGCGGAGGCCCTGGAAAGGGTCGTCACCGCCGCGCCGAAGTAGGCAGAGCCGTGGGCCACTTCGAGCTCCTTCGCCGCAACGCAGGCTTCAGGCTGCTGTTCCTCGCGACGCTCGGTTCGCTGCTCGGAACCTGGCTCGCAACGATTGCGCTGACGGTCGCGATCAAGGACAGCACCAACTCCGGGACGTGGGTCAGCGCGTTGCTCATCGCCGTTTTCCTCCCGACGGTTCTCGTAGGCGTCGCGGTCGGGCCGCTGCTCGACCGGCTGTCCCGACGCGGACTGATGATCGCGGCCGATCTGCTACGGGCGGCGGTGTTCGTCGCCCTGCCGTTTGTCGACGACCCGGCGTGGATCGTCGCGCTCGCAGGCGTAAGTGGGCTCGGAAACGCGGTCTATCGACCGGCGGTGAACGCCGGTCTGCCGAATCTGCTCGAGGAGAACGAGCTCGAAAAGGGGAACGCGCTCTTCCAGACGGTCGAGAACATGGCGTGGGCGGCAGGCCCGCTCATCGGCGGCATCATCGTCGCCGCGTCGGGCACGCAGACGGCCTACTGGATCAACGCTGCGTCGTTCGTCTTCTCCGCGCTGCTCATCCGGCTGATTCCGCGTGGTCGGCTGCAGTCGGCGGCGGCGGTCAGCCGCGGCCATTGGCGAGACCTCGCCGACGGCCTTGCGCTCGCGCGCCGCTCGCCCGCTGTTCAGACTGTGATCGCCGCCTGGAGCGTTGCGATGCTCGGCGTCGCTTGTATCAACGTCGGCGAGGTCTTCATCGCGAAGGATTCGTTCAACGCGGGCAGCTTCGGGTTCGGCTTCCTGTTCGGCGCGTCGGGTGTCGGTCTCGCTATCGGCAGCTTCGTCGGCGGCGTCCTCGCGGAACGACGGGCGATCGGCACGCTCTACGGCCCGGCGATCGTGCTCGCCGGCATCGGGTACGGGATCGCGGCGCTGGCGCCCAACGTGTGGCTCGCGGCGCCCGCCGTCGTGCTCGCCGGCATCGGAAACGGGGCCGCAGCGCTGTACAACGTCCTGCTCATCCAGCGTGGCGTTCCCGACACGCATCGGGGTCGGGCGTTCACGATCGCCATGAGCGTGACGTACGCAATCCTCGGGCCGGCGATGGCCGCGGCGGGGCCGGTGACGAGCGCGCTCGGCGGCCGCTGGATCTGGGGAATCGGCGCCGGCTTCTCCGTTCTTTCCGGGCTCGTCGCGATTGCGCTGGCGCCGCGCCTACGGGCGGCAAGCCCGCTGACGGCCTATCCCCTGTCTGAGGTCTCGCCTGCCGAGGAAATCGCTGCGTACGACGAGCTGGTCGGGCGCTACGGTGACGGAGCCGATCCCGAGTCTCGTCAAAGGGTTGCGGATGCGCTCGTCGAGAAGGGCTTCGTCCTCGCCGAACTCGGTCGCGGCGAAGAGGCGCTCACGGTTTTCGACGACGTGGTGGAGCGGCTCGGTGGGGAGACCGGGCTCGAGAGCCTCGAGCAGGTTGCGCTTGCTCTCGCCGGCAAAGCGTCGACGCTTCGCGAGCTCGATCGAGGTGACGACGAGATCACCGTCCACGAAGATCTCGTTGCACGGTTTGGCGACGCGACCGAGCCCGAGCTCCGCGACATTGCGACTAAGTCACGGGTCAGCATCGCGCACGTTCTCTTCAACGAAGGCGTCGCCCTCGGCAAGCGAGGCCAGCTCGAGGAAGCAATTGCGGTCTACAACCACGTCCTCGAACAAATCGGTGAGGACAACAATCTTCGGCTTCGTATCAGGCGTGCGGAGACACTCGCCTTCAAGGGCTTCGCGCTGAGCAAGCTCGGTCGCCGCGAGGGGGCGGTCGCGGTCTACGACGACCTGATCAAACGCTTCGGTGGGGCCCCCGAGCTCGCGCTGCAAAGGCAGGTCGCACTCGCGCTCGTCAACACGGGGCGTACACTCAACGAGCTCGAACGGAGCGACCAGGCGCTTGCCGTGTACGACGAGTTGTGTGCCCGCTACGGGAAGGCGCTCGAGCCGGACCTTCAGGTCTACGTCGCCCGTGCGCTCGTCGGCAAAGGCTGGACGCTTGCGGTGAAGCTGAATCGCCGCGAGGAGGCGATCGCCGCGTACGACGATGTGATCGTGCGCTTCGAGGAGGCACTCGATCCGATGCTTCGCGAGCAGGTCGCACGCGCTTTCTTCGCGAAGGCGTGGACCCTCGCCAAGCTGAACCGCCGCGAAGAGGCCGTCGTCGTCTACCGGGCGGTCGTCGGGCGCTTCGGAGGTGCCGGCGAAGCCGAACTGCGCGAGCGCGCCGTCCGGGCTCTGCAAAACATGGCAATCGCGCTGCACGATCTGGGTCGAAGGGACGACGCAATCGCGATCTACGAGGAGCTGGTCGAACGGTTCGTGCGCGACGAGACCCCCTCGATCGTCGACGCCGTCGCTCATGCTCGCGAGAGGCGTGACGTGCTCCTTTCGACCTGACGGCGAAGCACCGCAGAGGGCGCCTTTACCATTCGCTGCATGGCCGGGCGCCGAGAGTGGACGCGCGAGACACTCGTCGCGGGTGTGCGCGCAGGCGACAAGCGGGCGCTCGCGCGCGCGATCACGCTGGTCGAGAACGGCGATCAGCTCGCTTACGACGTCGTCCGCGACATCTACCCGGACACCGGCGGAGGCTATGCCGTGGGCGTCACAGGCCCGCCCGGCGTCGGCAAGTCGTCGCTGATCAGCGCGCTCGTCCGCCATGTCCGCGACCGCGAGCAGAGCGTTGGCGTGCTCTCCGTCGACCCGTCCAGCCCGTTCTCGCACGGGGCGCTGCTCGGGGACCGGATCCGCCTCAGCGACCACTTCCTCGATCCCGGCGTGTTCATCCGCTCGATGGGAGCGCGTGGTCATCTCGGCGGCCTCGCGGAGGCGACGCTGCAGGCGATGCTCGTGCTCGACGCCTCGGGCAAGGACCTTCTCTTTCTCGAGACAGTCGGCGCGGGCCAGGGTGAGGTGGAGGTGATCGGCATCGCCGACACGGTGCTGCTCGTGCTCATGCCCGGTTCCGGCGACTCGGTACAGGCGCTGAAGGCCGGGATCATGGAGATTCCCGACGTGATCGCCGTGAACAAGATGGATCACCCGGCTGCGAAGACGATGGTGAATGAAGTGCGCTCGATCCTCACGCTGGACAAGGAGCGCGAGTGGAAGCCGCCGATCGTCCTCACGGAGGCGATGCGCGGCGAGAACATCGACGTGCTCTGGGACAAGGTCGCAGCCCATCGCGCCTTCCTCGAGGAGGGCGGGGGGCTCGAGCAGCGGCGGCGGCGGAACCTCGCCGGCGAAGTCTTCGCGGTCGCTTCCTCGCGTGCGAAGGAGCACCTGCAGCACGCCGTGGCCGACGATCCCGAGTTGCGCCGCCTACTCGACGAGGTGCAACGCCGCGAGCTCGATCCCTTGACGGCTGTGCGCGAGATCATGGAGAAGGTGTTCCGGATTGGCGATACGAACGGCGCCGACGCTTCGTGACATCGGAGAGGCGCGCGAGCGTCTCTCCGCCGTCGCACGTGTCACTCCGGTGTACGGCTCGGAGACCTTGTCGCGCCTTGCCGGGCGCGAGGTGTGGCTGAAGGCGGAGAACCTCCAGCGCACAGGCGCCTTCAAGGTGCGCGGCGCCGTGAACAAGATTGCGCTGCTCAGCAGCGACGAACGGCGCGCCGGCGTCGTCGCGGCGAGCGCGGGAAATCACGGTCAGGCAGTGGCGTGGGCCGCCCGGGAGGCCGGCGTCCGCGCGCGGATCTATGTGCCGCTCGATGCGCCAATGGCGAAGGTGGAGGCGGTTCAGAACTACGGCGCCGAGCTCGAGCTCGCGGGCGAGCGGTTCGAGGACGCGATGTCCGCGGCACAGGCGTACGTCGAAGAGAGCGGCGCGACGTTCATCCATCCGTTCGAGGACCCGGTCGTGATCGCCGGGCAGGGAACGATCGGGCTCGAGCTCGCGGAGCAGCTTCCGGCGGTCGAGATGGTGCTGATTCCCGTCGGCGGCGGCGGTCTTGCCGCAGGGATCGCGACGGCGCTGCGCGCGGTGAAGCCCGATGTGCGGATAGTCGGCGTGCAGGCCGGCAAGTCGGGCTTCACGATCG
>WNFZ01000820.1_pt1 | contig 32087 bp, 28 predicted proteins | sample 5400081 | NCBI WGS metagenome assembly WNFZ01 (sample SAMN13153365, study PRJNA577476) | soil metagenome | isolation source: 80 cm soil or saprolite under grassland replicate 1 | place: USA:California | collected 2016-06-15 | reverse complement strand
GGGTATCGCACGGATGAACGATAACCCGCGGCCGAGTCGCATCCATCAAGGCTTTTTTTGTGAGGTGGGCCAAAGCGCTGCCAGGCCCGGCCTGGCGCCGCTTTGGCCTTTGCTGCGCACGGGTATCGCACGGATGAACGATAACCCGCGGCCGAGTCGCATCCATCAAGGCTTTTTTTGTGAGGTGGGCCAAAGCGCTGCCAGGCCAGCGCACTCCAAAGAGTTGACCGTGTCGCGTCACTTTAGTTTTATTTTAGTTTCAGTTAGGATTTTAAGTATTCCGACAAACAAGCTGTAGCGTACCCCCTTTAAATATCGCCAGACGCTCGGAATGCCCTAGTGAATTCCCTGGTCTATACTGAGGAGTATGATTATGAATATTAAGGAAATCAGAATGTCTCGATCATTTATGTTGGTTTGCGGCTTGGCGCTGGTCCTGGCAGGAACACAGCTAGCTATGGGACAAGGTTCTGCCCAGACGACCACAAGAGAGCGAACTACAAACACACGCCCTGTCCCCAGTGGTGCAAAGATGAAGTTTAAAGGCGTCGTCATCAGACGCGATGAAGACACCTTCACGATACGCGATCGGAGTCGTGTGGATTACCAGGTTCTCTTGACTGACAACACGAGCATTAAAACGTACGGCGGCTTTCTTCGCAGCGGCAAAAAATATGCTGTGACTGACATTCTGCGAGGGCTGATAGTGGAAGTAGAAGGACGTGGTGATGCGGAAGGCCAACTCGTGGCGGAAAAGGTGAGGTTCAACGAGTCGGACCTGAGAGCCGCAATCACGACGGATACACGCGTCGGCCCAGTCGAGGAGAACCAGCAGCGTATGGCAGGGCAGATGGATGAGCTATCGGCGATCGCGGCTGAGGCCAGAAATGAAGCGAGCGCGGCAAACGAGCGCATTTCCGCTCTCGATGATTATGATGTGCAAGAAGCTCTTGTAGTCAATTTCAGGGTAAATAGCGCGGTGCTTTCGCCACAGGCGAAGCAAGAACTTGACGGGTTGGCAGCGAAAGCTCTCACTGCTAAAGCATATATGATCGAGATCGCGGGGCACACCGACTCGACGGGCAGCGTGGCGAAGAATTTCCAGCTTAGCCAGCTGCGTGCCGAATCAGTGGTCCAATACCTGGCAGTGAATCATAAAATTCCTTTACGCCGTTTCATCACACCGATGGGTTACGGCAAAACCGACGCTGTAGCCGACAACACGACAGCAGCGGGACGTGCTCAGAATCGACGTGTGGAAGTCAAGATTCTTATCAATCGCGGCATAAGCCGGGCAGCACGTCCGTCGGGTAGTTGAGTCCAGTATTACTGAGTGTGGGTTCTCGTGTGCTCCGTGCCTCTGTGGTTTACTTTTTATGACAGGGAGATTTCTAAGGAGACACGGAGCACACGGATGTCGCAGAAAGAAAAAAATGAAAATAGGACACCACTTAGTTTCATTCGTAAGCTACTCAACTACTTTTCTGTTCTGATCGGGGTTATCCGCGTTGATCTGCGGCTAATGCGTTTGAGTCAGCGTTGATCTGCAGCTAATGCGGTTGAGTCAGCTTTACCTTGAAAAGCATCCAGACATAAATCAGGTCAAAGACCGAGCAGAGTATTCCCAACATCAGAATCAGAAAACTGCCCGTAGGAAAGCCGCCATCGCCCAGGATTCCAAATAGTATGGTCGGCGCCAGCGTGCCTATCCATTTGCTGACGGCGATCGCTAGACTTTGCCCCTCGTTGCCGCCTCGTCTCACAAACAAGCCAATGAACAGGACCGACATCAGAAGGTTCTGGAGAAAAGCGGAATAACCTGCGCCGACAGCTACACCGAACTCTCTGATAAAGGCATATTCTACGCACAGGGCCGTCACCAGCCCGAGGACGCTCCAGCCAATAAATGCACGCGGCGGCAGGCTGCGCGGAAAGTATTTCCGTCCGTACCTGAAATAGGTGAAGAGGATGCCACAATCAAGGGAGAACCAAACGGCATTGATGATCGTCTGCAGGCTGACGCCGGCTCGGAAGCCGTAAATCGTATGTAGTAATTCCCAGGCGAAGTTTAAGGCGAGCGCATAGAAGGGAATCGCGTATGACCTGTCTCTAAGTCCGACGCGAATGCCTTCGATATAAACAACTGTCCAACAAATACCGCTGATGACGGTGAGAATCAGCTTTATTGAATCGGGGTTAGTCATCTCCTTAGCAGGTGAACCACAGTTTCCACGTGATGAGTCTGCGGAAACATATCCAGGGCGGCAACCGATTCGAAGCTATAACCACCCGCTAACAAATCTTTCAAGTCCCGAGCGAGTGTGGCCGGATCACATGACACATAAGAAATTCTCCCTGGCTGAAGGGCGAGAATGCCCTGGACCACTTCGGGCTCGGCGCCAGTGCGGGGCGGATCCAGCACGAGAAAGTCGAAGTGTTTTAATGATGAACCGCCGTGTTTCAGCCGCACGCCGACTTTCGCATTAATGATTTTGGCATTGTCCAATCCCGCATTGGTTAGGTTACGGCGCGCGTAACGACAGGCAGGGGCATCTGATTCGATCCCCACGACCTGAGAAAACCGTCGTGCAAGTGGCAGAGTAAAAAGCCCGACACCACAGTAGAGGTCTATTGCGTTCTCACCTTGAGCCTCTCCGACGGCGGCTGTGACAAGACGATCCAGCAGGTCGTGATTTATCTGAAAGAAGCATTTCGCACTGAACTGATAGGTTTCATCCCCGATCCTTCGGGTAACATCCTGAGTTCGAAAGTCAGCGACCGCGGGTGCCACCGAAACTCCTGTATCACCGGCCACCGCTTCGATTTCGGCTAATTCGTTCAGTTGAGCTTCAGGAAGATTAGTTCGCACTTTCTCCAGCACTTCCTCTAATTCAGGAACCAGCACGGCGCAGTCGGCCACGTCACAGACTTCGTGTGAGCCGCGCTCGAAGTAACCAACCGTTCTGTTGGCCGGATCCAATTGCCAATTGGCGCGCGCCCGATACCGCCACGCTCGTGGTGAAGCCACAACTGAAACCTCCGGTGGATTCTCAATGCGGGCAATGCGGTATAAACAGTCCCTAATCATCTCGCTCTTGGCACGCAACTGGGCGTCATAGCGCAGTTGTTGAAAGTCGCAACCACCGCAGCGGCCGAAGTATGGGCAGGGAGGTTCAACCCGAACAGGTGATGGCCCAAGAACTTCGACGATTGAGGCAAAGACTGTCTTGCCACGAACGCGCACGATTCTGACTTTAAGCAGATCGCCTGGAGCCGCGAGAGGGACGAAAACGGTTCTGCCTTCTGCATGGGCCAGCCCGATGCCGCCAGGCAAAATGCGTTCGATTTCAACTTCGAGAATAACGGCTTCAGCAATATCCATCTAAGAACAGCCTAACGCATAGAGGCGGGCCCGCACCCGCCTCCACTTGGACAACCATTTCATGAAAAAACTATGACCCCGGATTGTAAGCGTTGGGGGCCCACTGCTGCTGAGGCGGTGGCGGCGGCGCATAATCCCCCGTTACGCTTTCCAGTTCAAGCTTGATGCCACCAACGATTCCGGCGGCGATGTTATAGATCAACCCGTTGATCGCTCCGCCAATGAAACCCATAATCCCGGCGACGATCGGAAAGGCGATCATCATCACCAACCCGATAACTATGGAACTAATACCACCCATAGCCTGGTCGCCGCCACGCGGGGCCATCGCAGATATGGCTGCGCCAAAGAGCATGAAGAACAGGCCGTAAATCACACCGAAGATTAGTCCAATAACAAAAGCCAACAAGGCCTGAATTTTTGCCAGAGAAAATACTCCTACGCGCCTGATTGTCATTTGAGCCATTACCGCCCTCCTTTAGGGGATCTTTGGATGCGCGACCCGGCAGCGCACTAAAGTTAGAGATAGAACAAACTGAGTCGCGGCACGGCAAACCGCTCGCGCAGGCGCTTCAGCAAAAGGTTGTCGAGTGTTTGTTGATATACCGCTTTTTCCATATGCTTCCGGTATGGTCGCAACTGCTCAACTACTTCGCTGCGAATAGATTCCATCTCCCTTGGCGAGAGAACGGAATTGAGGGCGTCGCTTATCATCCTCTCCAAACCGGTGAGCGAATCCTCCAATCGGCGGGCGTCCGGCGTACGGCTTGCTGCGAAATCATCTGTTATTTCCTGAAGCAGGGCAGCGCAGCGACCGAGCGCTTCAGAGAAATTGTCTTCCCCGCTTTGCCTTCTTTGTTCCCACGTTTCGACCAGCGCCAGCCGCGCCTGGTTAAGAAAGTCAAGTACCGCACCCCGAGCGAAGGGAAGATTATCTTTTGCAGTTTCCGTCTCGCTCGAAGTTGTGCTTTCTTCTTCGTTGGCCCGACCGACTCTCGCCTCTAGCCATTCAGCATATTGCGCTTCTACTTCCTCCTGACAATACAGGAGAGACTTAACACTGCGCTTGCGCGGTCGGGCCTCCCAGGAATCGAATGATCGCTCTATACCTCGCAACACGACATGCAGCGGTATGCCAATCTGTTTCCATGTTTCGATTAGCGCCCAATCAAGGGGACTTAAGAGCAGATGCTTGCCGCGCCGTCGAACAAATGCGTCTTCGATTTCAGTAAAGTAATTGAAGTAATTTTCGATTGCCGATTGCCGATTGCCGATTTGCACTTTGGAAGTCATCACGAAGCCTGAAACGCAGTCGCAATCGGCAATTGGCAATCAAAAATCGAAAATCGAAAATTACTTGGTTCGTTCATAAACCAAACGCATTCCTTCGAGTGTTAAGGTTTCGTCCACCAACTCGATTACTTCAGAGCCCGTCGCAATCAACGCAGCGAGCCCGCCAGTGGCGATCACTCTCGGAGGCCGATATTCGCTGCCCATTTCGCCGATCATCTTATGCAAGACGCCATCCACCATGCCGGCATAACCATAGTAGAGGCCCGATTGCATCGCGGTGATCGTCGACGAGCCGATTACTTTCTGCGGCCGTTTGATATCAACGGGCGGCAGTTTCGCGGTTCGCATAAACAGCGCTTCGGAAGAGATCATAATGCCAGGAGTAATAACGCCACCCAAATACTGTCCCAACGCATTGATGGCGTTGAAGGTTGTAGCCGTGCCGAAATCAACAACGATGCAGGGCGCGCCGTATTTCTTAACCGCGGCGACGGCATCAACAATTCTGTCAGCTCCAACGTCTGAGGGCGGCTCATAGAGAATTGCTAAACCAGTATCGATCGTATGATCAATGAATAGAGGCGTAAGGTGAAAATAGTCCTCCGCCATTTTCTTCAACGTGTAATTCAGCGGCGGCACAACGGAAGCGACTGCGATGGCATCGATGGCTTTAAAATCAAGGCCCGCAAGCTCAAAGAGGTTTCGCGAATGCACACCATACTCGTCGACGGTCCGCGCCGCATTAGTCGTCAACCGCCAGTGGGCTATCAACTCTTCGTCACGATAAACGCCCAGCGAAGTGTTTGAGTTACCGACGTCAATCACCAAAAGCATAAGCCAGTTCCCTGCCCTTTTCTCTCCGCGTGCGTCCGCCGGAAAGAACCTCTTGAATTAAGTCGCAAGCGACAGCCGCACCGTTTTCCTGCTGCAGTTGCTCGCTAACCTCTTTGGCGTTCTGAGCATAGTGCGGCTTGGCAAGCAAAATGCCAAGCTCTTTAGTCAACCGATCCCCTCGGTATCGCGAACGGTAGAGTGTTCTGCTGGCGCCGAGTCGGGCGGCGTGCGCAGCATTGTCGTTTTGGTCGAAGGCGAAAGGCACTATCAGTGTGGGGATGCCCGCACGTAAACCTTGAGAGGTGGTACCGATGCCACCGTGATGGACCATGATACAGGCCTTCGACAACAGCAACTCATAGGGCGCGTAATTCACTGCGATAATCTCGGCAGGCAGTGGCTCGGCCGGCAGGTTGCGCTCGTCGCCAATTAAGAGCACGGCACGGCGGCCCAATGTCTTCGCTGCCGCGATGCTCTGCTGAAAAAAGTCTCGCGCTACCCACACCGCGGACGATCCCAGGGTGAAGACGATCGGCGGGGAACCGTCATCGAGGAAGTACGACAGCTCAGCGGGCATCTCCGCTTGACTGTGAAGATCGTAAAAAGCAAACCCGGTGATGCGCGCCTGCGACGGCCAATCCCGTTGCGCTTGAGCAAACAATGAGGAAAAGAGCGCGAGCACCAAGCTCGGCGAATGCTGCCCCTCGAACACCGCATTCCCGTAATCAGTGATACCTAACTCGTCGCGCAAGTTGTTTATGGCGAGGGGTTGGTAGCTCGCCTTCGCAAACCTAATTGCGATTTTCATGAAGTTTGGGCCAAGCCGCTTGAGTTGGACCACCCATGGCCAAAAAGGAGGAACCGGTGGATCGTAAGGGGACAAGAACGACATTGGCGCGAGTACTGTGGAGATCCAGGGCATGCCGGTTTTGTAACCAACCAACGGTCCGGCAAAAGTCGCGGGATGCGTCACCAACAGGTCGTGATCTTCGGCAACTTCAAGCAAATCTGCGTAACTGTCGCGCACCGACGAGAGGATCACCTCCTCGATCAGGAACCGGGGGCCAGACTTAGGCTCCATGATCTTTTCAATAAGTCCCTGGTCCTGAATTTGTGGCGGAGGCACATCGGGGCGAATGGAGGCGAAGCGCAGTCCCGCCGCTTCGATCTTCTCGCGATAAAGACCCATCGTGGCAATCAAGGGATCGTGCCCACGGGCTTTCAACTCCGCCGCGATAGCCATGTATGGATGAATATCACCATACGAGCCAAACGTTGCAATGACGATTCGTTTGCCAGAAGCCATAAATTGTCCGACAAACTTTAGTTTGTCGACCTCCTCGCCGATAAATCCCCTGGCTAACATCGACAAACTAAAGTTTGTCGGACCACTAGTCACGTCGTCTGACAGCTGTCACGTCTCCGGCGCGAATAGCTTTGATATCTCCTTTGCTCGTTTCTACACGCAAAGCGCCGTCAGCTTCAAGCCCACGTGTTAAGCCCTCGATCGTCTCGTCTCCGGTTGACACACGAATCAGCTTTCCACTGGCATAGGAGGAACATTTACACCACGCATCCAGGATTTGCATTTCGCCGCCTTCTGTATGCAAGAGTTTATAGTTACGCGCAAGACGCTCGATCAGCGCCTGAAGAATCGCTTCTCGATTGCCTGGAGTTCCGGTCGCTTCCTCAACTGAGCTTGCTGTTACCGCCAGATCCGGCGGAAATGCATGTGATGTTAGGTTGATACCGATACCGAGAACCACTGCCCGTCCGCGATCCGATTCGACTGTTTCCGCAAGGATGCCGCAAATCTTCCGCGAGCCGGCTAGCAGATCATTCGGCCACTTGATATCGAGGTCGAGGTTACACGTTTCAACCAGCGTATCGTGAACGGCAACCGCGGCCATCAGTGTGAGTAGCGGCCACTTGTCGGGACGAACCGTTGGTCTGAGCAGGATGCTGAAGTAGAGGCCCGCACCGGGCGGCGATACCCACTGACGCTGAAGACGTCCGCGGCCTTCAGTTTGTTCGTCCGCAATAATGCAGAGTCCTTCGTCCGCGCCTTCGAGTGCCAATCTGGCCGCCTCGGAGTTTGTCGAACGAACGGATCTTAAGCGTTGTATTCGAGGGATTAATGCCATGGGACAGAACCAGCTTACAGCATAATCCGTCCCGAGAATTTAGAATTTAGAATTTGGAATAATTTAGAATTTAGAATGCGGATTTTGAGACAGTCGGCTGAAACGATCTGCTAAGTGGTTGGTTTAGATTCCAAAATTCTAAATTCTAAATTCCAAATTCTAAATTCTAATTCTAAATTCTTACTTCGAGAAGATGTCGTATCGTGGCGGTCCCAAGATCCTCAAACCAGGTGATGTGCTCAAGCACGAGGTCAAACTCGATGATGTATCGTCCTGGCGACACGGGGGCCTTTAATTCAAGCCAAAGCGAAGTTTCTTCGTCAGGCTCGAGTACGCCATCCAGCGAGGCACGACCATAGTCCCACTTCACCTCCTCGCCATTTTCCAGCAGCAAATGAGCGCCGAGTCGGACAATACCTCGCTCCCCAGCCTCCGTTTGTGTTGCCCATCGCGCGTTGCCCGTATTTTCCACGAGCACACGGAACCTTAATTCAGATTCGGCAGCGCACAATTCCGGACCTTCCTGAAGAGTAAGTCTCGCCTTGAGCTGGCTGAGTATTAATCCCTCCAACGCCGACTTCGTTTTACGGCAAAGCAGAATTGCTCGATCGCGCTTGAGGTCCAAAACATCGACTTCATCGAAACCAACGTTCGTTAAAAGCGCCTTGAGCGCATTTAGGCCGGGCAGGAACCAATTGAAAACGTGTTCCTTTCTTTCAGGCGGATTCTCGGCAAACACAAGGGGGTGCAATGTCGCGTCGCCGGCTGCAGCGAAATCAACGAATGACTCGGGAGCCTTCTCGATCGGGAGAATGGCTGTTTCTAAAATCAACAGTTCTTTTGTGACCTCGAATAATCGTTCGAGCGCATATACCAGGTGCTTGCAATGATAGATAAGGCCCAGTGCGAGCGTAATATCAAATTGGCCCACTGAACATCTGTTGAGATCATAGACCGACATCCTGCGATACTCGATATCCAGGTCGAGCACTCGGCGGACGAAAAGCGCCTGACGCACATGATGACGCTGCGCGTCCACGCCCAGCACTCGAGCTGCGTTGCGCCGCTTCGCCTCGATGGCGTAAAAACCTGCATTGCAACCAACATCCAGAACACTCTTGCCGGAGAGGTCGGTCGGCAACCCGCGTCTTATCTTGTCCCAGGTTTCCGCGGGATGATCGACCGCTTCGCTACCAGCGCTTTGGGTCTTTGTCCTAACGCCTCCACCAAGATCGATGCAGTGGAACCACGGCGCCAATGAGTCAAGGCTTTGTTGGATCTCTTCCGGTGTCATTCTCTACTATGTCATTAGTTCCGTGATTGCTGGCGCCACACCACTCAGGAGCAGTTCGTCGGGCTCGACATTGCTGAGGTGGGCTATTTCCGAAGAGACACTGTCAAGAAACTTTCGCTCGGCTCGTCGAGTGATGACATGGCGAATGAAATCTAGATAGTCAGCGGCCGTTTGTTCGACTCGGTGATGCGCCAACATGAATGCTCGGGCGTTGGCGCCAATGCGCTGCCGCAGGTCAGCGTTCGCAATCAACTCTTTCAGATAAACACAGAGTAAGAGATCTGCACTCGGGCCGGGATCGATCTTAATAACACAATCGTCGGGCAACTCAGAAAACCAACCGATGTTGGAAACTATAGTGGGAACGCCCGCCGCCATTAACCGGCATAAACTCGCGGAGGTCTCGCCCACGGTCTGATCGCGCAGGTTAATGGCAATATCAGTTTCGGAGATGCGAACCTTAAAGTGCTCAAGGTCGAGATATCCGGAGATCGAGACGCGGTTTTGAATGCCATAAGTTCGCATGAGCTCTTCGACATCGAAATAGCTGTTTAGTTCGCCCACCAGGTGATATTGAAAAGCGTGATCTTTTCTTAACACCGCAAGTGCTCTAATCGCAGATTCCAATCCTTTGCTGTCGGTAATAAAACCAAAGGACGCGATTGACAGAGACTCTTTCTCCGCGGTCGATCGCAGTGAATCAACCTCAGGAATCTTCACATGAAGATTGATCTTCGCCGCCGGTACACCTGGTGCGATACGTGCCAATCGCGAACGACTCCATTCGGAATGTGCAATGATTCCTTCCGCCCTATTCGCCAACCGAAAATTCATGGGAAAGCCAAGTGGATTTTGGTACTGAGGAGGTGCCGCCCCTCGCGAAAGGGCCTCTTCCGCCTCAGCACGAGTTTGAAAACCCTCTGAAGCTTCCAATTCGTCGAGGTACACATTCGGATCTCTCAGCTCATGCGCCCGCTCGAGGAAGAAATGCTGGAAAGCGACGTCGTGGAATACGACGATTGCTGAATGCCTGCTGGCAACCTCAAAAATCCCGCCATGATAGCGATGACTATTCCCCATCTGGCACAGGATCGCGTCGTAATAAGTCAGTGCTCCCAGCGATGCAGGGTTTTTCCGATAGTCATGGATTTGGAACGCCGCGGAAACCACTGGATTCGTTGGGACAAATCCATCGACAAAGAGATCTATCTCCGCGCCTCGTGCAAGCGCGGGCAACAATTCTTCGCTGTAGTCTGAGATGCCGGACCGCTGCGGATTTAACGGGCTAAAGTAAGCAATACGCATAGCCCTTTATTGGACCTTCACATTAACCTTCAAAACGGGAGAGCCTTTGGCCTGGAACCACGATACGCCTTCTTGTACTGCGTCCAATTGCAAGATGTATTCGCCCGGCTTATCGGGTGCGGTGATCAATAACGGCACTTCCACTTCTTGACCCGGACTCAGGTTTGCGGGCAGGCCATACCGACCATCCATATTAGTTATCAACTGCCCCTTGTTATCGAGCCAACTATCACCGACTGCAACGCGATACTTGTTGCCCTCACCCGTGCCGTAAACAATCCATAATGCGTCGCTGGCATTCTTTACCTTCACTTTGATGGTCTGCTTTTGACCCGGCTTTAATGTGGTCAACGGCTCAACCAACTTCAGATCAGCCTTGAAGGCGCGATCCGGCAAAGGAGTGTCAGGTTTAGGAGTGTTTGGCTCAGTGGTAGCCCCGACGTTCCTTGGGCTCTGTTGTGGGCTGGGGCTGCACCCCGCAATCACGAAAACAAATAGCAATACAGCAGAGAGAGTAGTCCTCATTGATTGGTTTTCTCCTGAAGAATAGTTCTAAAGATATTTGGGTCGGTTTAGAGTTCAAACTTTAGTTTGTGGCCGCGAAACAGCAACCTAAAGGTTGAACTCTAAACGTCTGTAATCAATGAACCCCAAACGTCTGTAATCAAGCTGGGCCGCTGCTGATATTTTTAACCCGGAAATACTAACGGCTAACAGAGCCGAACCACTAGCGCTCAACCGTTACTGAGACTTCGGCCGGAGTCGAACCCTTCTCATAGAACCAGGAAACCTGTTCCTGGACCAGGTCGAGCATGAGAGTGTACGTGCCCGTTTTTTCAGGCGCTCGGATGTGCAGTTCCAGCTGGATTTCCGCTCCTGGCGCGAGATCCCCAGGTAAGGGCGTCCGACCATCGTCATTTATTACTATCCTGCCAGACTCGAGCCATTTGTTTCCGAGTGTGACCTGATGTAGCCCACTCTGATTTTGATTCGCAGGCCAGACAGCACCGCTAGTATTCTTAACTTTAACTCTTACCGTTGTGCGCTGACCCACCTTAATAGTGGTTGGACACTGTAGAACCGAGACCTCTGCACTGAAGATTCCTAGTGTCCGACCTAAAGGATCCGGTGCGACCTCGAGGACGACTAGAGGCAGACGCCGCTGCCAGGAATAATATGGCAGTTGGACGTGCGTAGTCTTGAGTGCGGCAAACCCGCGATTCTTCAGCCTGACCAGCGCCGCTTCGAGGTCGTCCTCGAATACGACAGCTAGCATCTTTCTCGCGGAAATTGTATCCAGGGCGGTTCGGAATTCCCGCATTGCGGCCGGCGTACCCACTAAAGCCTCAGCAAATAAATTCAGCTGCGGCATATTTGGCTTTAGCATGCCGGTTACTGCGCTTGTCTTCGGACCGGTCTCAACCCAAACGCCTACTCCGCCAAAAAGATCAAGCTCGTTGGGAGTCAAGTACCTGATTAAAGAACGATCTCTAAATAATTCCTTTAGTTCCGTGCGGTACTCACGTGGGTGCTCGAAAGCCGTTGGGCGCCCTCCCCATTCCCTGTCAAACATGTAAACGCCGACAGCAGTCTGGACTAACAAGCCGGTCCAAACTAACAACGCTAATCCCTGACGAAGGAGCTGCGGATTGAAACTCGACCTCCAAAGATATACGCCCAGCATGATCAGCGATACGCCACTAAGTAGGTCGAGAAACAATCCATAGCGAATGTATCCGGTTCCCATGCTCCACAAAACAGCGCTGACGATAGTGATAAAGCCCAGTGCTCTTGCTCGTTGGTTCCTGACAAGAAAAACGAGGAGAATTGCAGCACCCAATCCCAACGACATTCTCCCGGAATAGACATGGAGCTCCGACAGCCGCTCCTGGCGGAACAAAATCTCAAACGGCCAAAATATTGTTTGCCACACTCCCCGAGGCCCCCAACGGCCATCTGAGATATTTTCATCGGGCCAGTAAGGCGACTTGAAAAGTTTATTGTAGAGCGGGAAGACCGGGTTGCCGGTAAGCCGGTACAGGCAGAGAGCATGTGGCACGATCGGCAAGAGAAAAGCGACCGCCATTGTCCCCGTGATCCGTACGTACCGCGACAAGCTGTGCGGCCTTGTAGCCAGGAATTTACCAAGAACGATCAGGCCGATAGGCAGCGCAAAGACAAGGCTGGTTAACTTGAGCGCGATGCTCATACCCAGCAGCAACGAAATGCAGATGTAGTACTTCGTCGTCCTCGAAGTCTGGTCGTCTTCGCGCAGGGCAAGATAAGTTGCCTCTAACAGAAGCGGCAATGCCAGGAGATCAACCATGTAGTTGTTTATTTCGGATAACAACTGCTCCGAAAGCAAGATTAAAAGCACTGCCAACGATCGCAGTGCGGCACTTCTGATATCTCGGCGAAAGAGTTTGAAAAGGATTGTCCCTGTCCAGAGCAGTGCCAAATAGTTGACGAATGTTCCCAACCGGAAGCCAAAGAGATGCCGGAACATTCCTGTAATCATGTCCGCTACAGGGTTGTTGAAGTATGGGAAATAGGCAGGAGCGAAATCACCCGGCACGCGCATCATTCCTCGCAAAGCGCGCTCAGAATGGAAAATGTGATAGCTGAGAACGTCGAAGGAAAGATCGGGATACCCAAATCGAATCAAATAGAAGAACAACAGCGGCAGCGCCACTATGATCCAAAAAACGATAGGTCTTTTTTCTTCGGGAGGCTCTTTAGTAATGACATAGATAGCTCCGAAGGCAAGCGAGACTAAGATAGTCAAAATCCAGGCGAGTGTGTTGTTTTGCAGAATCCAAAAGTATTCTCGAACGAATGCGACGATGTAGACCACAACAAGCGCATCGAAGAATTCCAGCTTTTGGGTTAGTGCCTGGGAAGAGTTGCTAATGTTTCGGCCCATATCAAGGAACTAGTTGGCGGCGGAAATCAGCTTTTCTACAACGTTGTCCCATGACAAGTTCAATGCTCGCACCTTCTCGTGGCCGCACTTGCCCATTGCCTGTGCGCGGCCACGATCGGAGTGCAACTGATCGATGGCAGCCGCGATCTGCGCTGGTTCGGGCTCAACCACCAAACCCGTCGTCTGATCTTCCACAAACTCTCTCGGTCCACCGGAATCGCTCGTAACCACTAGCGGGCGGCTGGACAACATACCTTCCAGAGTCACATAACCGTAATCTTCATCGAAGGGTACATACATGACAGCCAGTGCATTCGCGTACAACTCGGCAATCCTGGTTTCGTTTACATAACCTAGAAGCTCGACGCGTCCTTGCACCTGATGCTGCCTGATAAGCGATTCATAATGGGCGAAATCACTTGAGCCTCCAGCCAACAATAACCTGACGGGCGCGGCAACGTATCGCATCGCTTCGATCAAGAGGTCTTGCCTTTTCTGCGGCTCGAGCCGGCTAGGACAAAAGATGAAGTCTCCGAGTGCGTTGCTGGACAATGACCCCCATCGAGGCGGCGGATGATACAGCGTCTCGCCGGCTACGTTGTTATACCGAGCGAGACGCTCTGTTACCGTTGCCGAGATAGCAAAAACCTTCCTGGCTCCCGAGAGAAACTTTTGATCACATCGATGAATGAAGTCGCGCACCTGGGCGCCTTCCGGATAGGTTGAAAGATCGTCAAAACTTGTCCCCCAAAGGTTGTATGCCGATCGGTGCTGATGCATTAGCCACAAGACTTTTCTTGGATGAGCGACCGTGTAGGCAGGAAACTTCATGCCGATTACGAGGTCCACGGGCTTACCATTTGACTCGGAGAGATTAAGCAAGCGCCACATTAAGGTGCCACGCATGATCTCAACGGGCGGATACCAACGAAAAGGTAAGGTCACAACTTCTGTGTTGTATCCCGCCGCAATCAGTGCTGCCCGCAATCCAGAAACGAGAGCTTCAGCTCCGCCGGAAGTAAAGGGGATCTGCGTTGTACAGATCAGAATGTTACGAATCATTATGCTGGTCGCAGGCTGGATTCACACCGAGTAAACTAAGGTTGGATTTCAAATTGAAACTTTAGAGTCAGGTTAGCCCAGGTCTTCAAGCTGCGCCTTGATTGCTCGCAACTCTTCAAGTCGCGCCGCCAGACTGTCAATCTCTGAATCGATTTCCACCTGCTGCTCACGAGCAGTTGCCAGGTTGTCTTCTGCCAGAGCCGCTGCTCCGCCTGTAATTCGCGCCGGCCGATATTGGTGAAGAGAGTTTCCGCTCTGGTGGCCGTTTGCGGGAAAAGCTTCGAGCTCCATCTGGATCTTAGTAGCGGTGGAAGTGATCTTTTGCAATTGCGTCTGCAATTCCATCAGTTGTTCCTCGTGTGAGGAGAGTACAACCAGTACGTCCTTGAGGGAATTGGAAGTCGCCGAGTTGAAATTCACTTGCTCCCATGTGAACCAGTGGCTGGCTCGCTTTAGCAGACGCTTGATCCAAAGCTCCACCCTGGCGGCCCATCCTCTTCGGTAACTGGTTATCGGCGGTAGCCTGGTTCGTGAACGTTCGATAACGGAAAGATTTGCTCGAATCGATTCGATCGCGGCGCCGTTCACTCTCAATTCACCTGACTCTGCCGGGTGCGCGATAGACGAAGGCGCTTGTTGCCTAAGCTGCACTCGCACACGTTCCCGAATGTCTCTTAACGTCTTTTCTACATCCGTCTCGGGCATTCTAATCATTACCTTCCAGCAATCAACCCCACGTCGATTGCAGGACAATTGCTTGCACAACCTCAACACCTTATTCTTGCTGCGAGTGAGGCAATTTATCATTCGCTATTTCCCAATGCAATCTTGTTTGCTTACCTTAGTGGGTGTGACTCAACACTGACCAGATCGTCAAAGCACTATCAAATTTTATTCTGTCTATGAAGATCGGCTTATATAATTCGAGCATTGAGAATTCAGCCGTAGGCAGTGTTTCGGCTGCAATTCTCGCGGTCGCCCTGGCCGTCAAACATCAAACGGAAATCGTTTACACACCCGGTTCATCCACACGCGAGCAGGTTGCTCTGCTCTGCGGTGGATCGTCTGAACAGGTATCTTTCCGAACCGTTGAGCCGCCACCGCAGATCATTACTGATCCTGTTAGTCCCGACCGGCGTTATGAGGCCTTGAGAAATTGGGGCGATAAGTTAACAAGCGCTTACGATCTGTTTATTAACTTTTCGGACCGCTTGCCAATCTATTGTTCAGCGGCGCGAGGTGTGCTCATCATCCAGTTTCCCCACGATTTCATCCCTTCACCTTATCGTGAGTTGTGGGTGGATCATCTGAACAGCTATCAGCTTAAGCTCGCCAATTCATATTACACGCAGTTCTGGACTCGGGTGTTTTGGGAGATTGATTGCCCAGTCCTCTACCCGCCCGTTCCGAAACCACCGTCATCCGACGGGAAAGAAAATTTGATTGTCTCGGCGGGATCGTTCAATGCCACCCGCCCGCATAAATTGTTAGAACTCGTATCGGCATTTCAGCAACTGAGAATGAAGTTGCCCGCCTGGTCGTTATCCATCATCGGCAACCTCGATGAAAATGTTGCCAGCAGGAAACAATTCGAGAGGGTTCGAGATGCTGCTGGTCAATCCGGTATTTCAGTTCTTGCGAATCCTTCTTTTGAAACGGAGTCTGACCTTTTCAGCCGCGCTCGGATTTTCTGGCAAGCAGCTGGATTGGGTGATGATCCTGACCTTGAACCCGGAAAGGTAGAGCCTTTTAATCTCAACGTACTGCGAGCCATGGCCGCTCGTTGTGTCCCGCTCGTAATAAACAGGGGTGGACTATCGGAGGTGGTCAGGCAAGGCGAGAATGGATTCTTCTGGACTAATATTGATGAATTGATCAACTACACCCTTGCGTTAGCGCACGACGAACGACAGCACCGTGGGTTTGCAAGGGCCGCCCAATGTCGCGCTCACGACTTTCGCCCCGAAAGCTACTCAGACAACTTTCTGCTGCAGACTCAAGCTGCGTTTGGCATCAAGCACCGCTCCCGCGCAAATCCTCTCTGGCTCTGGAAACGTCTCGTCAACTCAGCGGGACAATACCGAACACGACGCTAAACATTCCGAACAATGCGGCTTGTAACTAAGGAAAGGAGGAAATACTTGCCTTTTTACAAACGTCAAATGTTTCATATAAAGTCACCAGGTTGTTTGCGAGGATATTGGTAAGAAGCTCCAAAGTGTCCTATGTTGTAGGAAAAGCCCTTGATGCGTAGTTGACAGGAAGATTAAGCCCCCTAATTGGGCCTTTCCTAAGAGACATTAAAACGTGACATGTAAAGCTTTAATAAAAATGCAAGAATCCTTGACTTAAGCGAAGGCGAAAGCGTATAGCCCTGACAGGCTAACAATAATGCGCCTCCTCTTTTTCTCATAAGCACGAGTCCCACTCCTCAACGAGTCCCGCTCCTGCTACTCTCAAGGAGAAATCAATGACTATTATTATCAATCCATTTCACCTCAAAAGAAATTTCATTGTCTTTGCTTGTTTAGGATTACTTTTGGGCGTCGCAATTTGGGCGTCCGGACGAATAGTACGCAAGCAAATGGCTCCTCAAGTCAGAGTCCAAAACAAAACTACCGCCTTGAAAATCGTCGGTACAAGGAAAGTAGGGGAAGGTGTTCTCGCTGATTTGGAAGTTACCGTAATGAATCAGTCTGACAAGACTGTACTTGCTTACACCCTGTCGTCCGGCGAAGGCAGCGTTACTTCCTTTGGACTATCTTTGGCAACAGGAGACTCCAAAACGGAGAGAATACCCCTTACAAATTTGGAGCCTTCGCCTAACGATAAGACCGTTAGCCTTGTTCGCCTGTCGGCAGTTTATTTCGCGGATGGGACCAGCGAAGGGGAAAATACAGATGTGGTCAGGCTAAATAACAGAATGCTTGGAATGCAGGAACAAGCCGCAACTGCTTTTGAGGCTCTACAAAAAGCGTCCTCCTCTGACGAGTTCGACCCAGAGCGGCTCACAAAGACGATTGAGGATGAAATCTCATCGACGCCGGTCACAGAAGAGAGCTCTGCGATTGCCTCAGAACGTTTGGCGGCTAGGGAGTTTATCAAAGAAAAAATCTCTAGAGAGATGAAGGAGATTAGAAAGAACAAGAGCGCGTCAGTATACGAAATGCGACAACGACTAGGAAATCTGACGGTGGCTATAAAAGCATTCTCCAGTTAATAGCAGCACTTTCCCGCATCTACACTTCCTATCAAGAGAGACGCTCCGGACAAGGGTGTCTCTCTTTAGTTTCAAGCCCTATAACTTTCGTCACAGAGCCGTCCCCCATAGCTGGGCTAGGTGCCCTGGCGCTTGTGACTAAAGGGAAGTTCACCGGCGTCACCGTAACAATCGATGGAACCGTGATAACCGCAATTACAACAGGCGGTAACCACGTTTAGCACTCCTGTAAAGATAACAAGACTGAATAGCCTGCCTACTGCTTTTGGAGCATCCAGGCAGGCTAATTGTTTGAAGAGTCGGCATTATACAGATTGTCAAAGAACTATGATAGATTTTGCGAATGCACTTAATAAGGAGTGCGCTAGACTTGAAAAAGGCACTAGATTGAAAACTCGTAGATTGTTGATAATGCGAAAGTGGCGGAATTGGCAGACGCGCCAGACTTAGGATCTGGTACCGCAAGGTGTGGGGGTTCGAGTCCCCCCTTTCGCACCAAACGAGCGATTGGTATTCGATGGTTCATTAGAATCTATTTTCCATTCGTCATTTGACATTTTTCATTCGTCATTTCTAAGAGTCGATGAAGACAAAGCTCCTGCGCCGACCGCTCTCTCTCATCAAAAATGAAAAATGAGAAATGTCAAATGACGAATGGAAAATAAAACACGGCGGACTGGGCGTAAGTGAATTTCTAACGAAGGGTTGCCTGTTCGAGTACGGACCCGAACGGGCAGTTATGTTTAATGAAGAGTGAACTGATAGATGTCTCCCCAACTCGTAAGGAGATAAAAATAGAGATTGAGCCGGCGGTCGTTCGCCAAACTTACGATCGCGTTAGTGACCGTTACGCAAAGCTCGCGAATGTACCGGGTTTTCGCCGCGGACATGCCCCTAGAGGCGTGGTGCGCACGCGCTTCAAGAGTGAGATTCGAGGCGAAGTTCTTCGCGAGCTTGTACCCGAGGCCGTTAATGAGGCGATTGACAAGCACGAGCTGACCACGATCGGCGAACCGAATGTTCAATTCGATGAGACAGAGACGTTCGAGCGATTTGGCGACGAACCAATTTCCGTCAAGGTGGATGTCGAAGTCCTGCCAAATGTCGAGCTGGGTAGTTATAAAGGTATAGCTGCGACCAGGCGAGTCAGACCAGTAACTGACGAAAACGTTACAGAGATGATTGAAGGACTGCGGGAAGCATCTGCTTCGCTGCAACCAGTCGAAGACCGTGACGCTCAGCTTGGTGATACGGTGAGCGTCGACTTTGTAGGAAAATTTCTCGACCGTCCTGAAGACGAAGACATCAACGTCAAAGAAGTTGACGTGGTCCTTGGCGGTGAAGGTGTTCAGCAGGAGTTTAGTGACAACCTGCTTGGCGTAAAGGCTGATGACGAGAGAACGTTCACCGTTGACTACCCAGAAGGCTTCACTTCAAAGGGGCTGGCGGGTAAGAAAGTTGAGTACTCTGCAAAGGTCAACGCGGTCCGCGTCAAGGAATTGCCGGAGGTTGACGACGAATGGGTAAAGAGTTTGGGTGAGGACTTGGATTCAGTTGAAACCCTGCGCACAAAGATTCGTGAAGACCTCGAACAACGCGCGAAAGTGGAAGCCGATCAATTGGTGCGACGTGACGTGATACGCAAGCTGCTCGAGTCTCATGAGTTTGAAGTCCCCGAAACGTTGGTTCAGCATCAGACTAATTCCAGACTGCAGGAAGTGGTGCGCGACATGATCGGTCGGGGCATTGATCCGCGGAATCGCGAACTCGATTGGGAACGTGCGCGTGACGAATTGAAAGACCAGGCCGAAGCTGATGTCCGTGCTTCAATGCTTCTCGAAAACATCGCCGACGAAGAGAAGATTGACGTTACAGATGAGGAGATTGAAGCGGAGATAAATCAGATTGCAGTAGCGTCAAGACAGCCGCGAGAACAAGTGCATGCTACCTTGACAAAGGAGGGAGGCAAACGTAGCATCGCGAACAGGTTGCGCAATCGCAAAGCGCTTGATCTTTTGATTGAAAACGCGCAAGTGAAAGAAGAAGAATGGCGCGATGAGCAGCCTGTTTCGGAATCGGATGGTGGAGAACGATCTGACAAGGGGTCGGATATTTGAAATCTAAGATCTAAGATCCCAGATCTCAAATCTAAGATCAATCTAGGATCTCAGATCTCAAATCTAAGATCTGAAATTATTTGAAATCTCTAATCTGAAATCTCTAATCTGAATTTGAGATCGGGTTCTTGGTTCTTGCCAGATTCGTGGTTCTTTAGTTCGCGGTTCTTAGTTCTCAAGATCTCAAATCTCAGATCTCAGATCTCAAATCTCAGATTGCGGTTCGTGCTTCTGAGATCTCAAATCTGAAATCTCAGATCTCCGATCACGATTTGTTTACAACTTCATCCAGCCCTGACCCCCAACTTCTGACGACTGTTATTGTGAGGTTCTTATGGCTTTAGTTCCCATGGTAGTGGAGCAAACGTCGCGTGGCGAGCGTGCGTTTGACATCTATTCGCGTCTACTTAAAGACAACATCATATTCCTCGGTACTCCCATCGACGATCAGATCGCCAACCTAATTGTCGCTCAGCTTCTGTTTCTCGAAGCCGAAGACCCAGAGAAAGATATCAACGTGTACATCAACTCTCCGGGAGGATCCATCACGGCCGGAATGGCAATTTATGACACCATGCAATTTATCCGTCCGGACGTGACCACGATTTGTGTCGGGCAGTGCGCCTCGATGGGGGCGCTGCTCCTCGCCGCGGGGGCCAAAGGCAAGCGGTTCGCGCTCCCAAATTCGCGCATATTGATTCACCAGCCGACCGGTGGGTCGCAGGGTCAAGCAACCGACATTCGCATTCAGGCTGAGGAAATCCTGCGCATGCGCGAGCTGACCTCCCAGATTATTGCCAAACATACCGGGCAGTCCTACGAAACTGTCGAGCGCGATGTTGAACGCGACAAAATAATGTCTGCCTTGCAGGCGAAGGAATATGGTTTAATAGACGAGGTCATCGCGCACCGCGAGTAAGCGCGCGATGAGGAGGCGGATGTATGATTGCGAAGGTGAAAGCTCTGGGATTTCGCTGCTCGTTCTGCGGGCGTTCCAAGGGCGAGGTCGCGAACATCATGGCGGGAATGCCGCAGCGCAAGCACGGTGCTCGTCAAGCAATCAGCAAGAGCGCTTTCATTTGCGACGAATGCGTTCGGCGTTACTATCAGATGGTTACCGGTGCCCAGCTCCCCGGCACGCAGGCTCTGGTTCCCAAGTAGACCAAACCAGCAGACCTAATCAGTAAGGAGTCCCCCTGCAAATATGGTAAGACGAACCGACGATACGTTGCGTTGTTCGTTCTGTGGCAAATCACAGAATGAAGTTAAGAAACTGATTGCCGGTCCGACGGTATACATTTGCAATGAATGCATTGATATCTGCAATGAGATTATCACCGATGATCAGCAGGCCGAGTCGGTAGCGGCACGACCTCCTCTGCCAAAGCCGGGCGAGATAAAAACTTTTCTGGATGAATATGTAATCGGGCAAGAGGAGACTAAGAAGCGCCTGGCGGTTGCGGTCTATCAACATTACAAGCGGATCGAACTGGGACGGCGTCGTTCTGACGTAGAGATTCAAAAAGCCAACATACTTCTAATTGGACCAACGGGAACCGGCAAGACTCTCCTGGCCCAAACCCTGGCGCGCATGCTCAGCGTTCCCTTCACCATCGTCGATGCCACGACGCTGACCGAAGCCGGCTACGTTGGTGAAGACGTCGAAAATATCATCTTGAAACTCTTGCAGGCAGCGAACGGTGATGTCGAGCGTGCGCAGCAAGGAATTATCTATATTGACGAAGTAGATAAGATTTGTCGTAAGGACGAAAATCCGTCAATCACGCGCGACGTTTCGGGTGAGGGTGTGCAACAGGCACTGCTCAAGATTCTGGAAGGCACCGTCGCGAATGTGCCGCCACAGGGCGGACGAAAGCATCCACACCAGGAATTTTTCCCCGTCGACACCACTAACATCCTATTCTTATGCGGGGGCGCTTTTGTCGGTCTGGAGAAAGTTATCGAACGTCGGTTGCGCAACAAGTCCCTCGGGTTCCACGCAGAAGTTAAGTCAGGCATTCATCGTCATGCCGAGGCACTGGCCGCGGTACAGCCGGAAGACCTCATTCGCTACGGTCTGATTCCCGAATTCGTCGGACGTTTACCCGTTTGCGGCGTCTTGCACGAATTGGACGAAGGGGCGCTCATCAAGATTCTCACTGAACCAAAGAACGCGCTCGTCAAGCAGTACCAAAAGAAGTTTGACTTCGATAACGTCAAGTTGAAGTTCACCGAAGACGCCCTCAAGTCCATCGCGCGCCAGGCTGTGGAACGCAAAGTCGGCGCGCGTGGCTTGATGATGATTCTCGAAGAGTTGCTCCTCGACGCCATGTACACGCTCCCATCCCAAAAGCGCATCAAGGAATTTGTTATTACCAGCGAGATGGTCGAGCGACGCCGAGCCATCCCCGGCGAAGGATTGACTGGGGTAGATGGCGCTGCAGCTTAATGACGCAAAACACGCTTCGGACCCAAAAGTAGCGTCCGGCCGGGAAATGATTTACAATTAGTTGTCTTTTGGGGCGAGACGGCTCTTTAGCGGCTCGCCTTTGTTGCAAACGCGGAAGTTACAGTCAGTTCGAATCCATGGAAGAATACTCAGATCATACCCCATCCGACGTCGCCTGGTATCCGATGGTACCTATCCGCGATGTCGTTATTTTCCCATTTACAAAAGTCGCTTTCAAAATAGGACGATCGGGCTCCGTGCGAGCGTTGGAACAAGCGCTGACTGGAGATCGAACGATTTTTCTTGCCACGCAGCACGACGCCACTGTTGATGAGCCTTCCCCGGAACAGATTTACGTCGTAGGCACGTTGGGCCGGATACTCCAGTCACAAAAACAGGACAACGGCCAGATCAAAGTAGTAGTAGAGGGACGCGAGCGCGCCACGACGGTTCGAGTAGAAAACACTGATGGCGCCTTTATGGCGCTCGTCAGACGCGCGCCGGTAGTGAATGAAGAAGGCACGCGGCTCGACGCTTTGATTCAAAAGGTCGCTCAGCTCGTTGAGCAACATTTGCGTCTCGCTCCAGACGCGCAAACAGATGCGCTGCAGACCGCTTTGCGCAATCAGGACCCGTCGCACCTTTCAGACGCCCTGGCATCTCAGCTGCGAATTTCTGTTGAAGATAAGCAGGGCCTGCTTGAGCTTTTTTCCACCCAGGCGCGGTTCCAGCGCTTGATTGAACTGCTCGAGATGGAAATTGAGAAGCGGCAACTCGATCGTACCATTCAAACGCGCGTAAAGCGGCAGATGGAGCGAGCGCAAAAAGAGTACTATCTGAATGAACAGATCAAGGCGATTCACAAGGAACTCGGCCGCAAAGACGAAAAAGCCGAGCTTGAGGAGTTGAAGAAGAAGATCGAAGAAGCGGGGATGACCGAGGAGGCCAAGGAAAAGGCCTTGCAAGAATTGCATCGGCTTGAGGCCATGCCCCCAATGTCTGCGGAAGGCACGGTCTCGCGCACCTATATTGATTGGCTTGTGAGTGTGCCGTGGAAGCAAAAGTCGAAAGAGATTAAGGATCTGGGTAAAGCTGAAGAGGTCCTGAATGACGACCACTTCGGTCTGGAAAAAATCAAAGAGCGTATTCTCGAGTATCTTGCGGTGCGCCAATTGGTGAAAAATCCAAAAGGCTCGATTCTGTGTTTCGTGGGCCCGCCGGGCGTCGGGAAAACGAGCCTTGGTAAATCGATTGCCCGCGCCACCGGTCGTAAGTTTGTGCGTCTCTCGCTGGGCGGGGTGCGTGACGAGGCGGAGATTCGCGGACATCGCCGCACCTACATCGGAGCATTGCCGGGGCAAATCATCCAGATGATGAAAAAGGCCGGCACCGTGAATCCAGTATTGCTTTTGGATGAAGTCGATAAGCTTGGCGCCGATTTTCGTGGCGATCCGAGTGCGGCGCTTCTGGAGGTTCTGGATCCCGAACAAAACCACACTTTCCAGGACCATTACCTCGACGTTGAATACGACCTCTCGAAGGTTTTCTTTATCGCTACCGGCAACGTGTTGCATACGATCCCGCCTGCGCTGCAGGACCGTCTCGAAATTTTACGTTTATCCGGATATACCGAACGGGAGAAAGTAGAGATCGCCAAACTTCATCTGGTTCCTAAACAGGCTGAGGCAAATGGTCTGCGACCACAGCAGGTGGATTTTACCGACGAAGGAATTCAGGAGATTATTCGTTCGTATACTCGCGAAGCCGGGGTGCGCAACCTCGAGAGGGAAATCGGTTCCTGCTGTCGCAAGATTGCCCGCAAATTTGTTTCCGAGAGCGTGGCCGACGACTTCACTGATAAGGTCGACGCTGCCCGAGTTCGCAGCATGCTTGGTCCAATCAAGTTTCGTCAACACGCCCTGGCTGCCGAGAGCGAAGTGGGCCTGGCGACCGGGCTCGCCTGGACGGAGATCGGCGGCGAAGTCCTCCAGATTGAGGCAACTCTGGTCAAGGGCCGTGGTGGTGTCATGCTTACCGGCAAACTTGGCGATGTGATGCAGGAATCTGCGCAAGCCGCGCTGACCTGCATCAAGGCTCGCTCTGAACGCCTCGGCATGAGCCTCGATTTCATCAGGAAACGTGACCTGCACATACATATTCCAGAGGGTGCAATTCCAAAGGATGGACCATCAGCAGGCATCACGATGGCCACTGCCATGGCTTCCGCGTTGACGCGTGCTGCAGTCAGGAAGAATGTCGCGATGACTGGCGAAATCACCCTACGTGGTCGCGTCCTGCCCATTGGCGGCGTAAAGGAAAAACTTCTGGCTGCGCACCGCTTTGGCATCGACACTATCATCTTGCCGAAGGACAACGAGAAAGACCTGCCGGAGGTGCCGCAGGAAGTCCGCGACGCGCTTTGCATTAACCTCGTCGAGACTATTGACGAAGTGCTGGCGCTTGCGCTTGAAGACGTCTGCCCGACCGATGCCGCTACGGAAGAGGCTAAGACGCCGCCGCTTTGGACACCCGAGCCGCCTTCACAAGGTATTCAAACAAGCTAAGAGCTTTAAGTTGACGTTGTATCAGCGAGTTGGTCTGTGCACTTGCACCGCCCTGCCGTTTCTGCGAGACTGGTTGCAATCAACGAAGAAAATTCAGTTGGCGGCTCGTACCTACTAGCTCGATTTGTCACCCATCAACAGACTGAAGGAGTGTGCGAAATTAGATGTGCCCTTAGGTGTGCTACGAAACGAATCCCTTCACTACCCCTTTAAGGAGAAGCCAAGATGAGCAAACAAGAAGATGCGAATTTGATACTGAAGCTTTATGACCTAAGACGTGAGGCAACAATGCGTGACGCGCGCAATTGGTTCTTCACGTTCAGCCCCACGACAACACAAGATTTCACCGATGTTCTGATGGGCGACAAAAGTGCTTTCTATCGGATGGTCGTCTCTTACTGGGAGATGGCCGCGGCGCTCGTCAATAATGGGGCTATCGACGAACAGATGTTCAACGAGGCTAACGGCGAACACGTTTTTGTGTTTTCCAAAGTGCAGCCGTTTCTGACGGAACTGCGGGCTGCGTACAATCTGCCCGAATATCTGCTGCAGTTTGAGAAGCTGGTTACTCGGATTCCTAATATCGACAAGCGATTGGCCGATCTGCGGGAGCGCATGAAACAACTGGCAGCTCTTCGGGAGGAGAAAGCCAAGGCGCAGGCCGCCGCCGGCGCTTAAGGCATTATTGACGTACCTCAGTCCTGACGCGCATGAAAGCGAGCAGTTCAGAATTCATTAAGAGCGCGTTCCAGGAAACTGATTGGCCGCTCGACCCAAGGCCCGAGATCGCCTTCATGGGGCGCTCTAATGTCGGCAAGTCGAGCCTAATCAATTCATTGTTGTCAACAAAAGGTTTAGCTCGTACGTCTTCTACGCCCGGCAGAACGCAGTCGTTGAATTTTTTTCTCATCAACAACCGGTTTCGTTTTGTTGATTTGCCGGGATTTGGGTACGCCAACGTACCTAAGCATATAAGGTCCAGTTGGGGCGAGATGGTTACGAGTTACCTTGCCAAGCGTAGTCAGCTTGTGCTATCAATTCACATCGTAGATTCGCGCCACGAACCCACAAAACAGGATTTGCAGCTTCACGAGTGGCTTGAGCACTTTGCCCGGCCGCGTTTAATAATTGCCACGAAATCCGATAAGCTGTCTAACAACGAGTTGCGGAAAAATATCGGACGTGTCGAACGCATGCTCCATGAAGATACGGTGGTGGCATATTCCGCAAGAACGACACAGGGACGAGACCAGGTCTGGCAAGCAATCGAGAGCGCATTAACTGCATTTTCGCGTTAGCTCTTTCGATAAATGATTTCTATTTTGAAGGTGGGGACTGCAACGCAAGGTCAAAGGGCAACCCGAATTTTCTCATCAGCCTCCTTTTGGTCAATCCGATTTCTGTTTCAGGCCACGCATGGTTTGTGGCTGGCATCAAATCGATGCTTAAAACCACCCTGCTTGAAATAATAACTATCGCTGACCAGTCGAGGAGAGTACTGTTACCTGTATCCGGGGGCCCGGAGCCTCTCTAATTGTTCTGCTAGCCGGCTAATTGAGCCGCAAAGGCCATTCCTGACCGCTCAATTCCCGTTAACAATAATCGTCGTTGAAGCTAAATGCATCGACCGTTTCAAGTTTTATAGAGATTAACTGACATGCCACCAAAAACACGTTCACGCGCATCTGGCGCAAGCAATATGGACGGCAATGGAGAAGTTGGCGGCGCGATTCTAGCGACCGCTGACGCTCAAGAGCGCGAGTCGAGAGACCCCAAAGACGAGGGTTTCCACAATCTAGCTGACCTTAAGGAGATGTCGATCTCCAAGCTGACGCAGATTGCGAAGGGCATGGATGTGCCCGGCGCAACCGGCATGCGCAAGCAGGAGCTGATATTCAAAGTGCTCGCGGCGCAAACCGAGAAAAGCGGCTTGATCTTTTCCGAAGGGGTGCTGGAAACCCTACCCGACGGTTTTGGCTTTCTGCGTGCGCCTGAGTACAACTACCTTCCCGGCCCTGATGACATCTATGTGTCACCTTCGCAGATCCGCAAGTTTGACTTGCGGACCGGCGACACAGTAAGTGGACAGATACGTCCGCCTAAGGAAGGTGAGCGTTATTTTGCCTTGATCAAAGTTGAGGCAATCAATTTTGAATCCCCTGATCAGGCGCGGGAAAAGGTCTTCTTCGATAACCTTACGCCGCTCTATCCCGACGAACAGCTACGGATGGAGACAGCGGCGGAAAATCTTTCGGCTCGCGTGATCGATCTTGTCACCCCTCTCGGAAAGGGCCAGCGAGGACTAATCGTTTCACCACCCCGCACTGGCAAGACAATGCTGCTCCAGGCAATTGCGAATTCCATCACGCAGAATCATCCCGAAACCACGCTGATCGTTCTGTTAATCGACGAACGACCGGAAGAGGTCACGGACATGCAGCGTTCGGTGCAGGGAGAAGTCATTTCGTCTACCTTCGACGAGCCACCAACGCGCCACGTTCAGGTAGCCGACATGGTCATCGAAAAAGCCAAGCGATTGGTGGAACACAAACGAGACGTCGTAATTCTGCTCGATTCGATCACCAGGCTGGCGCGAGCGCACAACGCCGTTGTGCCGCCGAGCGGCAAGATCCTTTCCGGCGGTATCGACTCGAACGCCTTGCAAAGACCGAAGCGCTTCTTTGGCGCTGCGCGCAATATCGAGGAGGGTGGTTCGTTGACGATCATTGCCACCGCCCTTATCGACACTGGCTCGCGCATGGACGATGTAATCTTTGAAGAGTTCAAGGGCACCGGTAACTCAGAGATTCATCTCGATCGCAGGCTAAGCGACAAGCGGCTATTCCCGGCCATCGATCTGCAGCGCTCCGGCACGCGCAAGGAAGAGCTTTTAATCAGCAAAGAAGACCTGGCGCGGATCTGGGTGATGCGCAGGGTTTTGAATCCACTCTCGCCCGTCGAGCAGATGGAAGTTGTGCTCGAGCGGCTTGAAAAGACTAAGTCCAACGCTGAGTTTCTCGCTTCAATGCAGAGTTAGCACCGTAAGGATGAAGTTTAGAGTTCAACCTTCAGGATTTAGAATTTAGAATTTAGAATTTTGGAATCTAAACCGACCACTTAGGAGGTTTCAGCCGACTGTCTCAAAATCCGCAAATTCTTCTAAATTCTAAATTCTGAAGCTTGAACTCTGAACTTCGTCCTTCATTGTTCATCCTTCCACCTTCATCCTTAGCTAATGCGCATCGCCATACTCTCATCTGAAGTTGTGCCTTTCGCTAAGACTGGTGGCCTCGCCGACATAGCAGGTGCGCTACCGAAAGCACTACGCCAAAAGGACCAGGGCGCTGTTGTAGTTCTGCCCCTTTACCAGCAGGTCAAACGCGAGTTACTTAGCGACGTTGTTATTGAGGATGTGCCGGTTCCCTGGCGCGACGGCGTGCGTCCCACGCGAGTTTGGCAAAGCGAGGCAGCGGGAGCCCCAGCCTATCTTATCGATGCGCCGGAGTTTTTCTCCCGACCGTCGATATATGGCTACCAGGACGATCATGCGCGCTATGCCTTCTTTTCTCGGGCGGTTCTGGCGCTTTTCAAACACCTCGAGTGGCAACCGGACATACTGCACGGTAACGACTGGCCCTGCGGCTTTGCCACTGTCGAAGTCCGCCAACGGCGAGGCCACGATCCTTTCTTCCAGAAAACACGCTCGCTTTTCTCGCTTCACAACGCCGCGTACCAGGGCGCCTTCGATCCCGGAGATCTTTGGTGGTTGGGCTTTGGCGAGCAACCGGAGCGCGACGATTTCATGCTCAACGGGATGGCCTCGGCTTTGAAAGCAGGATTGGTTGCGGCAGACGCGCTATCCACCGTTAGCCGCCGTTATGCAGAAGAGATCCAAACTCCAGAACAAGGTTACGGTCTCGATTGGTTATTTCGCGCTCGGCGTGATCGGTTAGCCGGCATTACAAACGGGGTTGACTATGACCTTTGGAATCCGGAAACTGATCCACATATCGCTGCAAACTTTACGGCAAAGGATCTTTCAGGTAAGCGTGAGTGCAAGATTGATCTCCTGCGCCGCTTTGGTCTGCCTGAGGAACCCGAGCGACCGATTATCGCGATCATCTCGCGATTGGTAGCTCAAAAAGGCTACGACCTGATCCGCCAACTGGCAAACGAGATATTGCAGACGGGTTCGTTCTTCATTGCCCTGGGCGCGGGCGCACAGGAATACGAAGATTTTTTGCAAAGCTGGCATGATTCAGCTCCTAACCGTGTTGGCATCTATAAAGGATACGCTGGCGAACCGCTGGCTCATCAGATCGAGGCGGGAGCGGATATCTTTCTGATGCCCTCGCATTATGAACCTTGCGGCCTGAATCAGATGTACAGCATGCGCTACGCCACAGTGCCCATAGTGCGAGCCACCGGCGGACTTGATGACACTGTGCAGAACTACGACCGCGCGACCGGCGCCGGGAACGGATTTAAGTTTGAGCCCTATAATGCAGGGGCATTGCTTGAAAAAATACGTGAAGCCCTTTACTTTTATGCCGTGCCCAGGGAGTGGGCGAGGATTCAGGCGAACGGGATGTTGGTCGACAATTCATGGTCTGCTGCAGCCAGTAAATATGTGGAACTTTACCACGAGCTTTCAAAGTTATAGAACAATTAAGTAACGGGAGTGGCCGGCGTCGGCGCTTTCCGACAAAGGAGAACTAAGTACATGAGCGAACATGTAATCGAAGTCACTGACGTTTCCTTCGAGAAGGATGTACTGCAATCGGCCCAGCCTGTGTTGGTAGATTTCTGGGCAGCATGGTGTGCGCCATGCCGCATGTTGACACCTACGGTCGAAGCAGTGGCGGAGATATATGCGTCACGCGCCCGCGTGGTGAAACTGAACGTCGACGACAATCCATCGATCTCTCAGCGGTACGGCATCAAGGGAATTCCTACGCTCATTCTCTTTAAAGGCGGCCACGAAGAGGAGCGCATGGTCGGCGCTACCTCCAAGGAAGCTATCTCGAAAATGATCGACAAACATGTCACCGGCGTTGCCACCGCGTGATTTCCACCACAGTTTTGGCGCGGCTCAGCACTTGACGAGTCCGCGCCTGTTCTGTGTTTGGCATTATCTTCCCGAGTCAGTTAAATGAAATCACTCCGCGCCGCTGCTATGGCCCGCCAGCGATCGTTTGAAGAGCGACTTAGCAGGAGATAATCGCCAGCCTGGCATTGCGGCAGGGCGAATGTAATCGTTGCGGCGCGTGTTGCGAACTGGTTTTCAAATGTCCTTTTTTAAAGAAGCAGTCCGACGGGACAACCATCTGCGGCATTTATGAAAACCGGCCAAACCAGTGCCGCTTGTTTCCGACCGAACAGCGCGACATTCAGGAAGTGCGCGGTACGTGCAGCTATTATTTCATTGAGAAGCCGGTCCGATTGGGTAAAGCTAGCTAAGCTAGTAGGACCGTGATGGTAATAGACGTTACTGAAAAATCATTTTCCATTTTCCACTTTCCATTCATCATTTTCCAATCGCGAATTTTTTCTTTTGCCTGCGCGAAAACTCGGAGAGTATGAAATAGGTCCGCTCAATTCGGAACAGTTGTCGTGAAACAGGAACTTTAAAAATATTCTTATATGACACATGAAAAATCAGTAGTGTCCCAACGTTGATGAGCTCATTGTCTGTATCTTGTTGGATTTGATCGAGTTAACTCCAAAGCATGTTGGGAACGATTTCAATTTCATTGAGACGAAGCCAGACGGTTTTCTGGGTAGCTATAGGTCAGAACGCGTTGCCGGTCATTTATTCGCCAAGATTCGAACCCCAAGCGTGATCTCAGCGCCGATGGTCTACACATCATGGTCCATTAATGATTGGCATATGATGTCAAAAACCTCAGTTTTTCGACTGTTGCGGTGGTGATCTGCAAAAACCCACGTGGTGCTGTTGCTAAGTTACTGATCCTATTCGACAAACGTTGGGACAGTACTGATGAAAAATAATGAAAAATGAAGAATGGAAAATGGTAAATGGATCTTCCTGACAACCGGCGAATGAGCAAAGTAATAGCAGTCATAGGCGCCCAGTGGGGCGATGAAGGCAAAGGCAAGATCGTCGATCTGCTGGCCGAGTGCTTTGATATCGTCGCTCGTTATCAAGGCGGACACAATGCCGGTCATTCCGTCCAGGTGGGCGATCGTTCGTTCGTGCTTCACTTGCTGCCCTCGGGTATCGTCCATCAAGGTAAGACCTGTGTGCTCGGTAGCGGCATGGTCATAGACCCAAAGGCTTTTTTTGAAGAAGCTGACCGGTTGATGACGCAGGGTATCGAAGTCTCTCCCGAGCGAGTCAAGATCAGCTCGCGCGCGCATCTGATCCTTCCCTACCATCGTGCTTTGGATCACACCAGTGAAGAGCGTTTGGGAAACGAACGTGTAGGCACTACGCTGCGAGGAATCGGACCCGCTTACGAAGACAAGGCCGGGCGTCGCGGAATCAGAACCGCGGACGCGCTGGTGCCCGACGTATTGCGGTCGCGCATCGAGCGTAATCTCGAAGATGCCAACCGCATTATCGAGGCATACGGTGGCAAGAGACTGGACGTTGACGAGATCTTCCAGGAGATGTCAGGCCTTACAGAGCGGCTGGGGCCGTTTATTGCCGACACGACGCACTTTCTGAATGTCGCCGCGACTCAAGGTCGTTCGATTTTGCTTGAAGGAGCTCAGGCTACCCTGCTCGACGTCGATCACGGTACTTATCCTTTCGTAACCTCCTCGAGCACGATCGCCGGCGGCGCAATCGTGGGCACGGGACTGGCGCCCAATCGACTCACGGGCGTGCTGGGGATAGTCCGCACCTACACGACTCGCGTCGGCGAGGGTCCCTTCCCTACCGAGATGCTTAAGGGCGAGGCAGAACTGGGTCAGATGATCCGCGAGCGTGGACGTGAGTACGGAGCTTCGACGGGGCGGCCTCGTCGCTGCGGCTGGTTCGACGCGTTTGCCACCCGCTACGCCGCCGAAATCAACGGCTTCACCTCGGTTGCATTAACGAAACTCGACGTGCTCGATGCGCTCGATGAGATCAAGGTCTGCACGGGTTACAAGTTGGACGGTAAGACCTGTGAATCTCTCCCGGCGGTAGCGCAGGATCTTCGTCGCGTGGAACCCACATACGCAACTCTGCCGGGCTGGAAAACTTCTACGGTGGGCACGACCGAAATGGCTTCCCTGCCCCTGAACGCTCGACGCTATGTCGACTTCCTCTCTGAGCAAATCGGCGTCGAAATCGGCCTCGTCTCAACCGGCCCCGAGCGCTCCCAAACGATCATCGTCAACAATTCCGCCCTCGGCCGCTGGATAAATGACTAGGTTTCAGGTTTCAGGTTTCAGTTCAAGTTTCAGGTTTCAGGTTTTTGGTTCTGCTTTCTTTTCTGCCGTAACTGTTTACACTGATCGAAACTCGGATCTTAACTTGAAACCTGAAAC
>WNFZ01002738.1_pt1 | contig 32098 bp, 31 predicted proteins | sample 5400081 | NCBI WGS metagenome assembly WNFZ01 (sample SAMN13153365, study PRJNA577476) | soil metagenome | isolation source: 80 cm soil or saprolite under grassland replicate 1 | place: USA:California | collected 2016-06-15 | reverse complement strand
GCGACTCTTCGACCACCATCCGAGCGACTTGTTCCTTGTATTCAGGAGTGAATGAACGGCGCTTGTTCGACATGACGAACCTCTCTTCCAGAAGAGAACCTTAGTGGGTTCCGTGTCCGGAAGATCCGTGGCCCCTCACTGATAGTGGATGTCTGGTGGTGCCGGGGTATGGCGGGTGGCCGGCTGTCGCGCCGGCGGGCATGGTCTCCTTGGGTTCTCCTGGTCGTCGGGGCGGGGGTCTGTGCCGGTTAGTCGGGTTGTGCCTGGCGTAGGGCGCGGATGCGGTCGAAGGCTTGGGCCAGGGCGGTGGCCCAGGGCCAGGTGCGGGGGACGCGCAGCCAGCGGATGCGTGCTCGGCGCACGAGTCGGGCGGGTACGTGCAGGAGGCGGTAGCGCAGGGTGGCTGGTTCGGCCCGGTTGAGGGTGTCGATGTCGGGGCAGCCGAGCAGTTTCAGCCAGGCCAGCAGGTCCACCGCGATCGTGACGGCGTGGCACCAGGCGAGGTTGACTGTCCAGGACTTCGACGGTAGGTGGCCCAGGCCGGTGTCCTTGCCGGTGCGTACGCCGTCTTCGACGCGGGCGTGCGCGCGGTGGCGGGCGTCGAGTAGTTGGCCCGACAGGCCGGGTCCGGTGTTGGTGACGAAACAGCTGTGCTTGTAGCCGTCGAGCTGGAACAGGGTGGGCTGTTCGCCGGGGGCCAGCCGGGTGCGGCGCACGATGACCCGCATGTTCTTGGGCCAGCCGGTGCGGGTCAGTCGTTCGCGCAGCAGGTCGGTGATCTCCGCAACGTCGATGTCGGCGCGCGGGTTGCCGGTGGTGGCATCCAGCCCGGGCGCCCACCGGTCGGCGGGTAGCCGGCCGATTGCAGCGCGCACGTCGGCGTCGACGTCGAAGCCGACCGAGTACTCCACGGTGCGGTCGGCTGCGTGGTTTTGCCGCTGTGCCCAGTCGATCAGGCCGTGGGAGGCGCCAGCACCGTCGCAGGTGATCAGCAGCCGGCGCCGCTGCTGCTTTGGGATCTGCGTGATCGCCTCATGTAGGACGGCGGTCAGGTCGGCGGCGATGTTGCTGCCCGCGTTGCCCGCACGCAGCAGCAGAGCGGCCAGCTCGCCGGTGTTGTCGATCCAACACCCCAGCGGGTGGTGGCCGAAGGTCTTCTTGAAGGCGGGCGCGCCTCGCTCTTTCTTCGAGTGCGCTACCACGATCGTGCCGTCGATGCGCAGCACCACCATGCCCGGCTGGCACATCCCGCCGGCGAACCGGACCTCCGGCAGCCCACCAGGCAACAGCTGCCACACATGCGCTCGGGCGGCGGCGCGCACCCGGCCGATCGCCGAGCGGGCCCGGCCACCGGTCTCGTCCAAGGCCCGCCGGGCGGTGGTGTCCGAGGCGACCCGGGCCGAACACCTGCTGCTGGGCGCGCAGTGCCTCCACGTCCACGATGTCGCGGGCGCCGCAGGCGATTGCCACCGCCACGTCGGTCAGCACCCGGCCCCGGTCGTGCAGCGGATCGAAGCCGCGGCGGGCCAGCACCCCTGACAGACCTTGGGTCAGGCCGGTGCGGTCGGCCAACATCCGCACCGGTACCGCCCCGGCCCACGCCACGATCCCCTCACCGTCGGCGGACAACCGCAGATCCATGCTCCATGCCGGAACATCCACCTCGAAGGTGCCTTCCATGACGTGGAACCGGTCGATTCGACACCGCCAGTTTCCCTTACGTGGCAGGCACTTTCGCGTTCCCACGCCGCAGCGTCACCCTATTTGATCATCCCCTGTGAATAGCCAGGGTGGAGGAGACGGCGGGTGGGCTTGACTACGTGATCGCCGGGGCGCAGGTGCGCCCACATCTTCAGGCTGCCGTACAGCGATTCCGGCGGCCGTCGACCACGCTCGTCGGGCTCGTAGAAGCCGGCCAGCAACTCGGTGATGGTGATGTCCCACAGCGCCCGCTTCGACGGCGGACGCACGGCGTGAACGAAGGAGGTGCGCGGGGCGATCGGCACGCCCAGCTGGGTGAGCGCACGGCAGATCGGCACGACCCCGAACCGGTCCCGGTGCTCGGCGATGAACTGGCAGATCAGCGGCGTAGCGGGTCGCACTCCCGGATGCTCCTATGTCAAGCCGCCCACGCGAGGCTGGTGCTGACCGAGTCACGGTAGCTGTTGATGGTGCCCACGGCGCCGTGCTGGGCGGCTTGGCCGGCGCGTCGTTCGTCGGCGAGGAGGGCGGCGAAGACGCGGTCGGACAGGCGGCGGCGCAGCAGGCGTAGCGCATCGGTGCGGGTCTTACCAGCCGCGATCAGATTGTCCACATAGGACTTGCAGGGTCCGACACCGCGGACCTGAGTCACGGCGATCATGTGTGAAGGGTCGCGGCGAGCTGGTCGATGACGCAGTAGCGGCGCAGCCCGCGGGGGATCTGCAGCTCGGGTCCAGCTCGTGCAGGTGCCAACGCAGCCGGTTGACCAGCCGGGTGCGTTCAAAGACCAGATCCCGGCGGTGGTCGACCAGCAGTTTGACCTGCCGGCTGGGCCCATCCAGCTGGGCGATCGGCAGGTTCGGCTCCCGCAGCGCGGCCTGGGCGACCGCCAGCGCGTCGATCGGGTCGGACTTGCCCGGCTGCCGGCCGGTACGCCGCGCGGCGGCCATCAGCTTCGTGTGCACCCGGACCACCCGGTGCCCGGCGCGCAGCAGGTCGGCCTCCAGGCGAGGGGTCAGGTGACGGCAGTCCTCCGCGGCGAACAGGACCTCGCTCCACCGTTAGCACCATGCCACCGCCTGCAGGTGGCCGTCGCTGGTGCCGCCACCGTCTTCTCGGCCAGTTTGCGGCCCAGCTCATCCACCGCGACCAGCGTGTGCGTGCGCTTGTGCGCGTCAACCCCGATCACAACCATGCCGTCTCCCATCACCCGAAACAGGACCCGTCAGGCCGGGCGGCGGGGGCACGCCTTAATCGAGCAGCGGCGCGCACCTATCAGGCCACACCGCGCCCGGCACACGGTCCGGCGGGGCCGCACTGGACCGTTCCCGATCTTGTAGACATTGACCACAGTGGACACTGAGCTACGAGGAGTCGATCAAGTGGGAAACACCCGTCGGAGGTTCACCCCGGAGTACAAGGCGGAGGCGGTACAGTTCGTGATCTCCTCCGGTAAGCCGGTCGCGGAGGTGGCTCGGAATCTGGGAATCGTCGAGGGAACCTTGGGGAATTGGGTGGCGAAGGCGCGGGAGAATGGCGAGGCGAACCAGCCCGAGCTGGATGTGTCGGAGCGGGCCGAGTTGGCCCGGCTGCGCAAGGAGAACCAGACCCTGAAGATGGAACGGGACTTCCTGAAAAAGCGGCAGCCTTCTTCGCGAGCCAGAACCCGTAAGGTTCTCGTTCATCGCGGAGAAGGCCGCGGAGAAGGCATTCCCGATCGCATTCATGTGCCGCATGCTGGGCGTGTCGCGGCAGGGTTTCTACCAGTGGCGGGATCGGCCGCCGTCGGCTCGGCAGCTCGACGACGCCGCGCTCACCGAACGCATTGTTAAGATCCACGCGGCGCACGGGCGGCGGGTCGGGGTGCGCCGGGTGCGCGACGAGTTGGCCCGCGCCGGCGTGGTGTGCTCGCACAAGCGCACCCACCGGCTGATGCGCGCCGCCGGGCTGCGCGGCGTGCATCCCAAGCCCTACAAGCGCACCACGCTGGCCGGCCGGTTCGACCCGAGCCTGGTCGACCTGCTGCGCCGCGACTTCAACCCGGCCGCACCGGACCTGGCCTGGGTCGGCGACATCACCTACGTCAAGACCTGGGCCGGCTGGGCGTACCTGGCCACCGTGATCGATTGCTACTCGCGTCGGGTGGTCGGCTGGGCTATCGCCGACCACATGCGCACCGACCTGATCATCGGTGCGCTGCGGATGGCGATCGTCGCCCGAAATCCGCCGCCAGGAGTCATCTTCCATTCCGACCGGGGAAGTCAGTACACGAGCGACGAATTCCGCAGTTTCTGTCAGCGTAATGGTGTGCGCCCGTCCGTCGGTCGCACCGGTTCGTGTTTCGACAATGCGGTCGCCGAGTCGTTCTTCGCGACCGTCAAGAAAGAACTCATCCACATCCGGCCGTGGCCGACGATTGACAAACTCCGGACCGCCGTGTTCGAATACATCGAGTCATCGAGTCGTACCACAACCGGCGTCGGAGGCATTCGACAATCGGTTACGACGCCCCGATCGAATGCGAGAACAAACACACACTCACACGGCTACAGGCCGCGTAATCGAGTGTCTACAAGATCGGGAACACTCCACATATCGCAGGAGACGCCACCAGCCGCAGCCGGGCAGCAGAGAAACGAGCGAACCCCGCCGGACATCGATCAGCCTGGCATTAACGCAAAGAAAGTCGTGGCCGCCTTGAGCACCTCGATGGTCTGCTCCAGTTCCCGGCACTTGCGTCGCAACTCACGAAGTTCCTGCGCTGATTCCGTTGTCAGTCCGGACTTCTGACCACTGTCCACTTCAGACTGCCGAACCCACTTGCGCAGCGTCTCAGCCGTCATCCCCAGCCGCGTGGAGATCGCCTTCATCGCCGCCCACTGCGAGTCGTAGTCGCCAACGTGCTCCATGTACAGCCGGACGGCCTTCGTCCTGATCTCCGCGTCCTACATGCCTCGCATCGTGCCATCCTTCCCAACTTGGGAGGTGTGCACGAAACCCAGGGCCGGTTCAGATCGCTAGCCTGGCGCTTCCATCGGGTGATTCAGAAAGGCTTGAGTAGCCAAGAAAGTGCCCCCGAGCCGCAACGACCGGAGTTGTGGAAGGTCCCGCCGCTGCGAGCACAAGGAGCACTTTTCAGGGTGGTGCGCGGTACCTGACCGGGCCAAGGTGGTCTGTGACCTAGTGTCTCGGGATTCTATTTGCGTTATGTAGGTTGACGGTTGATGTTGGTGTGGTGCTGACGGAGGAACGGGGCGCGGAGCTTCGTGCTGTGGTCAACAGTCGGGACGTGTCGGCGGTGGTGGCCACTCGGGCGCGGATCGTGTTGTGGATGGCCGAGGGCCGGATGCGTAAGGATGTGGCCGAGTTGGCGGGGGTTCACACCCCAGAGGTGAGGGCGTGGCTGGCCGGCAACCCCAACGTGACGTTTCACTTCATTCCGGTCGGGTCGAGCTGGGTCAACCAGATCGAGACCTGGTTCGGGATCATCACCAAACAGGCCATCCATCCGCCGCGGCACGTTCACCTCGATCAACGCCCTGATCCGCCGCATCCGTGACTACGTCGAGCACTGGAATGCCGACCCGCAGCCGTTTCGTGTGGACCACCACCGCCGAGGAGACCCTGGCCAAGGTCCGCTGGGTCGAAGCCAACGTCAAACAACTCGTCGACATCAGCTCCAAGTAACGGAGACAGAATCACGAGACACGGAGGCGCGGTCAGCCCAGCGCGAACGATCCTGTGACGATCTCGCCTGCCGGCTCGTATGTACCGATCATGACTCCAGTGGTGAGCTCCGGCCCATCTTCCTTCTTGAGCGCCGCGATGCCTTCGGCCGCGTCTCCCTCGATCAGGACCGAGTTGCTCCACTCGAGCGTGGGATGGCTTCTCGATGCGACGTACTTGGTGGCGTCGTTCAACGGTTTGGCGCCGCCTTCCTCGGGGGCGTGCGGCCAATACGCGGCGAAGATGTCGTAGGTCTTGCGGCCGAGGACCAGGGCGAACGGCTTGCTCATCGCCTCGGCCATGACCTGACCCATCCGCTCGTCCCAATAGTTCACCGACCAGCCACCGTACGTGAAGCCGCCACGGTCGTCCTCTTCAGGGGCGCCCGGTGCCTGCATGACCCCGTCGAGGGTCAAGAATGTACTCACGATCAGCTTTCTCACCTCTTGTGTCCTTTCGATCGAATCCCCGCTTGAGTTTCAGCCCACTGCAGCATGAGACGCCCCAGCGGAGCAAAACTCGCTGTGGCTGGTGAGTTTGGAGCCACGTCTAGCCGCCGACCCGGGACCGCCCGACGTCGGCGTTCGGGTGCACCACGAACACGGCCGCGGTGAGCCACAGCAGGGCGAGCAGCACGCCGCCGGCGATGTCGAGCGGGTGGTGCTCGCCGCGGTACAGCCGGGCCACGGCCACCAGCGACGGCATCAACACCGCCAACGCGACCGCGACCCAGCGCCACCACCGGCGGGTACGCCCGAACACCAGCACCGCGATCGCGCCGTACAAGCACAGCGTGGCGGCCACGTGCCCAGAGGGGAAGCTCGACGTGGGCAGGTGCCCGTCCATCTGGGTCACCGGCGGGCGGGGTCGGTCCAGCGTGTTGGCCGAGGCTAAGAACAACGTGATCTCGCCAATCATCGTCGCGGCCAGGAAGACCAGCGGCCGCCAGCGGCGGGTGGCCATGACCGCCAGCGGTGCCGCGATCAGGCTGACCCCGAGGATCGCGTGCGTGTTGCCCGCCTGGCTCCAGAAGAAGCTCCACGGCGTCCAGCCCGCGCTGCGGCGGGCCGCGAACCACTTCGGGATCTCGTCGTCGAACCCCGGCGCGTACTTCGTCGCGAGCTTGCCGAGGCCGAAGAGTACGCCGAGGATCAGCACCCAGGCCACGGTGAGCGCGGCGGCCGCCCGCCAGGGGTGGTACGGGCGTTCGGCCCGCGCGGGTACCAGCGCCGGAGCCGCCTCGGGTGCGAGCCCCTCGGTGGGCGGCGGCACCGGCTTGCCGAGCTCCTTGCGCAGCACGCGGAACGCGTACGCGGTCACACCGAGCCACGCCACGCCGAGCAGCCAGCCGGCGACCACGTCTGAGACGTAGTGCACGCCCAGCCCGACGCGGGTGAAGCCGATCGCCACCACGAGCGCGACCGTTGCCGCGATGGTCGCGCCGCGGAACCGGCGCGGGATGATCGGAAGGAAGACCAGCAGCAGGGCCCCATAGGCGACAATCGATCCCAGCGCGTGCCCGCTCGGGAAGCTGTTGCCGGGAGCCGTCGCCACCGGTTCGGCCACCATCGGACGCAGCCGCCCCACGAGCAGCTTCAGCGTCGGGTCGAGGGCCAGCGCGCCGAGCCCGGTCACCACGATGTACGCCGCCAGCAACGCCTGCCGGCGCAGCAGCAGGCCGATGGCGCCGACAATGACGAGCCACCACAGGACAGCCCCGCCGCCGAGCTGGCTGATCCCCTTCAGCACGGCGACCAGCGCGCTGTTGCCCGCCGCCAGCCGGTTGAGCGAGTCGGCCGCTCCCCGGTCGACCCGCTCCAGCGGGTGCCAGCTCAGCCGCACGAGCAGGAGCAGCAGCCCGAAGCCGGTACCGGCACCGACCACCGCCAGCAGGCCGGCCACGCTGCGTATGGTGAACCGCTCAAGCGGCCGTACCTCAGACGGTTTCACCGGCGCAGTCGCGCCACGAGTCGTGACACCCATTCCGGGGTGTTACCCGGCGGCGCGAAGTTCAGAACGTGTTCTGCTGTCGCAGCGCCGGGGGCCGGCCGTCCGGGTCGTACATCATCCGGTACGCCCATCCGGCCCACGTTGCCTTGAAGCGGGACAACCGGGGCGGCCGGTACGTGCGCAGCCGGCCCGGCGGGCGCGGCCCCACCCGGCCGCCGGCATGCCAGGAGTCCAGCTCCCGGGCGGAGTGGGCGAACATGTCGAAGACCTTTGCCGGGTCGCGCAGGTCGGCGTCGTCGCCCGCGAGGTCGAGATGCTCGCGGGCGAGCTCCACCCGAAGGTTCTGCGGAAACCCGCCGGCCTCGTCCAGCACGGCGCAGGTGAGCTCGGAGTCGAACGTCCACGAACGCAGGCTCACGTTGTCCGAACCGACCGTGGCCCAGGCGTCGTCGACGACGCAGACCTTGGCGTGTACGTACACGGGCGTACTCTCGTGGTTTTCCAAGCCGTAGACGGCCACCCGCTCGCCGCCGGCCCGCTGGAGCAGCTCCAGCGCGCGGATCCGGCCGACCAGCTCAGCCGGCCGGGACACCGGACCGTCGAAGTCGGGATGCAGCGGAATCACAGCGATCAGCCGCAGCTGTGGCTGCGCCGCGAGCGCCTCGGCGAAGGTTGCGGTGACCTTCGCCGACCACAGGTACTGGTCCTCGAAGTAGACCAGGTCCCGGGCGCGGGCCACCGCCTTGCGGTATCCACGGGCGATGCTGCGCTCACCCTGTGGCGCGAACGCGTACCCGCGCCGGCGGTACGGATACGTCCGCAGGAGCTGGACCGTGTGGCTGCCGCACGGTGCCGGGTCGGCAAGCGGCTCGGGCAACGGGCGCCCGTGCTCCGGCTCGTGGCCCAGCCAGTCACGTAAGCGGTGCACGGGGTTGCGGGTCGCCGGCGCCGGATCGTCCCAGCGTTCGCGGAAGACGGCCTCGATGTCGCCGACCGCGGGTCCGCGGACCTCCAGCTGCACGTCGTGCCAGGGCGGCTGCGGCCCGTAGACCGTCGCCATCGACGCGACCTGCGGATCGCCGCGATGGTCGGCGTCGTCGCGCCTGCTGTGGCACAGGTCGATCCCTCCGACATAGGCGACGTCGAGCTCGGGACGGCCGGGGTGGCGCAGCACCACGAGCTTCTGGTGGTGCGAGCCGCCGGTGCGTACCCGCATGTCCAGCAGGCAGTCCCCACCCGCCTGCTCGATCTCGTCGCCGAGATGGCGGTTCTCCTCGGCGCTGAACCGCAGCTTGTCCAGGTGCGAGCGCCAGATCAGGCCGCGTACCACCACACCGCGCTCGGCCGCCTCGCACAGCATCCGGCCCACCTCGGTGCCCGCACCGTCGAGCCGCTGGTCCGGGTCGCCGCGCCAGTCGGTGAACAGCAACAGGTCGCCCGCTCGCATGCGGCGGATCCGGGCGAGCAGCTCGGTGAAGTAGGCCGCGCCGTGCACCAGCGCGCGGACCTGGTTTCCGGTCGACCACGCCGCTCCATCGGCATGGCGGCTGTCGAGCAGCGTCGAGGGGTTGCCGCGTTCGTCGGGCAGCAGTAACCAGTCCTCGCGTCCCACTCCAGCGATTGGACCACGAGCGGCGCGAGCCCGCGACCGATGGGCGCCGTCAGGGCTTGAGGAGGACCTTGACCACGCCATCCTTTTTCTGCTGGAAGTTCTCGTAGGCCTGCGGCGCCTGGTCCAGCGGCAGGCGGTGGGTCGCGAACGTGTTGACGCCGAGCGGATCGTCGTCCCCGGTGAGCAGCGGCATGATGTCGTCCAGCCAGGTCCGCACGTTGGCCTGGCCCATGCGCACCTGTACCTGCTTGTCGAACAGCTTCATCATCGGCATCGGGTCGGCCATCCCGCCGTACACGCCGATGATGGAGATCGTGCCGCCGCGCCGTACCACGTCCATCGCGAGGTGCAGCGCCGCGAGCCGGTCCACGCCTGCCTTCTCCATGAGCTTCACGGCGATGACGTCCGGCACCAGCCCCGCCATCTGCTGCGCCAACTTGCCGAACGGGGAACCGTGCGCCTCCATGCCGACCGCGTCGATCACCGAGTCAGGTCCCCGTCCATCGGTCATGTCCCGGATGAGGTCGCCGATGTCGCGGTGCTCGGTGAGGTCGAGCGCGGTCACCCCGTTGCCGCGCGCCCGTTCCAGTCGCTCCGGCACAAGATCGACCGCGATCACTTGGCCGGCACCCTGCTGCATCGCGACCCTGGTGGACATGTCACCGATGGGACCGAGGCCGAGCACGGCGACGCTGCCGCCGGGCGGGACGGCGGCGTACTCGACCGCCTGCCACGCGGTCGGCAGCACATCGGACAGGTAGACGAACCGGTCGTCCGGCGGCCCGTCCGGCACCTTGATCGGGCCGAACTGCGCCTCCGGTACCCGAAGGTACTCCGCCTGCCCGCCCGGCACCTGGCCGTACAGCTTGGTGTACCCGAACAGGGCGGCGCCCATCCCGTGTTCGCGTACCTGGGTCGTCTCGCACTGCGTGGGCAGCCCTTCCAGGCACATGAAGCAGTGCCCGCAGGCGATCTGGAACGGCACCACCACCCGGTCGCCGGTGCGCAGGTTGGTGATTCCCGGACCGACCTCGATCACCTCGCCCATCGGCTCGTGGCCCAGGATGTCCCCCTCTTCCATGAACGGCGCGAGCACTTCGTAGAGGTGCAGGTCTGAACCGCAGATGCCGCTCGACGTGACGCGGATGATCGCGTCGTTGGGCTCCTGGATACCCGGATCCGGAACCCGGTCAACGCGGACGTCGCGCTTGCCGTGCCACACCACTGCCTTCATCTCGCTCCCTCCACGAGTCCGCGTTCGGCCGGACGCACGTCGCAGCCCTACCCGCGCCCTGCTGGTCAAAACCCGCGCCTCGCGGGCCGCTGACCGCCCGCCTCACACCGTGGAGCCAGCCTCATCGGTCCGGGTCGCGGCGGCGCGCACCAGGTCCCGTACCTCTTCGTCCGTGGTCTGGGTGAAGTCCCAGTAGGAGTCGCCGACGGCGAAGAAGGGCGACGGCGTCGTGGCGCATACCACGTCGTCGACGACCGCTGCGAGCTCGGCGCACGTCGAGGCGGGGGCGGCCGGTGCGGCGACCACGATCCGGCGGGGCTTGCCTTGGCGTAGGGCCTCGATCGCCGCGCGGATGCTCGCGCCGGTCGCGAGCCCGTCGTCGACGAGGATCACCGTACGGCCGGTGACGTCGACCGCCGGCCGGTCTTCCCGGTAGCGCTGCTCGCCGCGGCGCAGCTCCCGGCCCTCCTGCTCCGCCGCCTGCTGGATGGTCCCCGGCGTGACCGCCAGGAGCCGGACGACGTCGTCGTTGAGGACCACCACCCCACCGCTGGCGATCGCACCCATGGCGAGCTCCTGGTGGCCGGGAGCACCCAGCTTGCGGACTCCGAAGACATCCAGCGGTGCACCGAGCGCCAGCGCCACCTCATAGGCCACCGGTACACCGCCCCGGGGCAGGCCCAGGACGAGCACGTCCGGCTGCCCGCGGTAGCGCATGAGCAGCTCGCCCAGCACCCGACCGGCTTCACGCCGATCGCGGAACAGCGGCTGTGTCATGGTGGTTCCGTGCTCAGCTCTTCGAACAACAGTTCTATTGTGGGATACTTATGTGGTACGTACGGGCTTCCTTCCCCGCCCGTTGTGTTTCAAGCAACCGGACTCGGACCGGGAGCGCACGCCGGGAAGGAGCGCGACCCATGCGGGCGCACGAGCTCATCGAGTGGGAGATCGCGGTCGCCTATCACGACGGCTACCGGGCGGCGCTGGCCGACATCGCGGCGGGCCACGCGGAGCTCGACGCGGTCTGGCGCCCCCTTGGCCGGCGCGGCTACGAGCAGCGCGTCGCGGACCGGATCTCCGAAATGGAACGGCACGCCCGGCGCCTGCGTGACGAGCTGGAGCGGCGGGCCCGGCGGCGCGGCCGCGCCGAAGCGGGGTGGCCGGTCGTGGCGGTGCCGGGCGCACGGTCTCGGGTCGAGCCGTCGCCGGTCGAGGCGGCCAGGCGGGCTGCGTAGCAGCTCCGGCTACCCCTTTCGCCGCGGCGGTCCCTGGTGCGGCGGTCCCTGGTGCGGCGGTCCCTGGTGCGGCGCCGACATGGCCCTGATCCGAGCCAGGTGCTCCTCCTGCAGCTGCCGGCTGTGCCGAAGGAAGTCGATCAGCAGCTCCAGCTCGGCCACGGTGTACCGGGCGACCGCGCGGGCACCCTCGGCGGCCAGCGGCCCGTAGAGCTCTCCGGCCAGCCGTCCCGCCATCTCCGAAGGCCGCACGATCAGCTTGCGCCGGTCGGTCGGATCGGGCGAGCGGCTCAGGTATCCCAGCCTCGCCAGCCGGTCGAGCATCGCGGTCACGCTGCCGGTGGTCAGCCGGAGCTCGGTGGCCAGCTGGCCGGGCGTGGCGGCGCCCAGCCGCAGCAGCACATCCAGGCACCGCAGGTCGGTGCGGTTCACCCCGAGGCGGTCGGCGACGGCCTCGTCAAGCGCGTCCACTGCCGCCTGGTGTACGCGCATGGCGTCACCAAGCTCGGCGCGGAGAGCTTCCCGACTTTTCCTTGACATTCGATTAGCTTGACTCTCAAGATAGTTGGTATCCGAGGAACAGTGTACTAGAGGAGCCACGCGATGAGCCGCTTCCTGATCGCCACCATGCCGGCCGCCGGGCACGTGTACCCCGCCGTACCGGTCGCCACCGCCCTCGTCGAACGGGGACACGAGGTCGTCTGGCACACCGGACCGGGCTATGCCGAGACCGCCGAGCAGACCGGTGCCAAGTTCGTCGCCGCCCGGCGTACGCCCAGCTTCACCGACCTGCCCGCCGAGCCTGACCCGGGAGCCCACGGCGCAGCAGCGGGCGTCTCCGCACTGCGCAAGCTCCTGGTCGAGCGGATGGCCGGCCAGCTCGCCGACTACGAGGAGATCCTGAGCTGGTACCGCCCGGACGCGATCCTGGTCGACCTGTGCGCCCTGGGCGGCCGGGCGCTGCACGAGCGGCACGGCATCGTGTGGGCGACGCTCGGGATCAGCCCGCTCACCATGATGAGCCCGGAGACCCCATCGTTCGGCACCGGCCGGCCGCCACCCCGCGGACCGCTGGGCCGGGCCCGGATCCGCGGGTTCAACGCGCTCGCCCGGGTGGCGATGCGCGGTGCCACCGTCGCGTACGCCCGGCAGCGAGAGGTCCTCCGGCTGCCGCCGCTGCCTCGCGGAGTCACGCTCTTCGACCACATGATCTCGCCGATGCTGCACCTGCAGGCGGCGACGCCACTCATCGAGTACCCGCGCCGCCCGTGGCCCGCCAACGTCCACCTGGTCGGCCCGCTGCTGCCCGACCCGCCGGCTAAGGCCGACCTTCCAGACTGGTGGGAGGAGCTGCGTGACGCGAGGACCGTCGTCCACGTGACCCAGGGCACCGTGGCGACAGATCCCACCACGTTGACGCTCCCCACGCTGGAGGCGTTGGCCGACCTCGACGGTCTGGTCGTCGTCACCACGCCCGACCCGGCCGCGCTGCGGTCGGTGCCGTCCAACGTCCGGGTCGCCGGGTTCGTGCCGCACGCGCTGCTGCTGCCGCGGGTGGATGTGATGGTGACCAATGGCGGGTACAACGGCACGAAGATGGCGCTCAGCCACGGCGTACCCCTGGTGTTCGCGCCGTGGGGAAACGACCAGCCGGACGTCGCTGGTCGCGTCTCGTGGGCGGGCGCCGGCATCAAGCTGCGGGTCCGCACGCCGAAGCCGGCGGCGATCGCGGCCGCCGTGCGCGAGGTGCTGACCAACCCGTCGTACGCCGAGGCCGCGCGGCGCATCGCGGCGCAGTTCCGGGAGTACGGGTCGGGAGGGCGCGCCGCGACCTTGCTGGAGCGTCTCGCCGGAACCGTGCAACCAACGCGGTAGCCAACCCGGCACACCCGGCCCTGCTCGCCCCGCTCACGCCGCTTGCGGCGTGAGCGGGGCGAGCGCTATGTGCCGTTGTGTACCGTCGCGAAGTTCCGGCATGATTCGGTAGCTTTCTGCTCTTGCCTGCCCGGGTTACGTCCTGGTCATCTATACGTTGTCGGGGTACTACACAGAGAGGCCGTGGGTGGTGAGCCAGGAGGACGTCCTCGAGCCGAGCCTGCGCGTCGCTCTCGACGCCGCGGCCGACAGCTGGGCAGCCGGCCCGAGCCCGACGGCGGAGACGTTGCTGCGGGCCGCGCTGGATGCGGCGTTCGACGGGTTCGCGCTGTTGACGGGCGTACGCGGGGCAGCCGGCGGCCTGGTCGACTTCGAGTTCGCCTACGCCAACGACGTCGGTGCGAAGCTCTTGGGCAAGGCGCTGGCGGACATGATCGGTAGCCGGCTCACCGAGGTGTGGCCGACGGTGACTGATGCCGGACTGCTCGCCCGGTATACGGCGGTCGCGGAGTCCGGCGAGACGTTCCTCACCGAGTACCTCGACCCGGCGTCGAGCTCGGTCTGGGAGATCAAGGCCAGCCGCATCGCAGCCGACGTCGTCGCACTGTCCTACCGGGACGTCACCTCGCGGGTACGCCAACAGGAGCAGATCGCCGAGAGTGAGGCGCAGGCGCGCCAGGTCGCCGGCCGGATGGCCGCGCTGCAAACGGTGACTGCGTCGCTGGCCGGCGCCGTACGGGTGACCGACGTGCTGCGCGTCATGCAGGAGCAGATCCTCGCCTCGACCAGCGCCGACGGCCTGACCGTGCTGCTGCTTGAGGCGGACCGGCCGGTCCTGCGCCACAGCAGCGGCTCCGACCCGAACCGGCCGGGGCAGCTCGACTTCCCGATCGACGACTCCTCGGCCGTCGCCTGGGTGACCCGCACGCGGCGGCCGCTGTTCGCCGGCTCGCGCGAGGAGCTGCTCGCCGAGTTTCCGCAGCGGCGCAGGTCGGTTGAGTCGGGCGACGAGCACGCGTGGGCGATGCTGCCGCTGATCTCGGCCGACCGCGCGATCGGCGCGATGATTGTCTCCTATGGACAGACGCGCGAGTTCACCGCCGGCGAGCGGGAAGCCCACGTGGTCCTCAGCGAGCTGTGCGCCCAGGCGTTACAGCGGGCACTGTTGTTCGAGGCACAGAAGTCGATCGCGGCCGACCTGCAGCGGGCGCTCCTTCCCGCGACGCTGCCAACGCTGCGCGGCGCCCGCCACACGAGCCGGTACCTGCCGTGGACGCATGGCGCCGACGTCGGCGGCGACTGGTACGACCTGATCGAGCTGGGTCCGGACAGCGTCGCCTTGGTCATCGGCGACGTGGCCGGCCACAGCACCAGCGCCGCCGCCACCATGGGCCAGATCAGGAACGCACTTCGGGCGTACGCACTGGAAGGCCACTCCCCGACCGGAGTGGTCGAACGGGTGAACCGCCTGATCACCCGCCTCGACCCGAGCGCGCTGGCCACCTGTTGCTACCTGGAGCTGCACCTCGACGAGGGCACCGCGACCGGGGTGCTGGCCGGCCATCCACCGCCCATCCTGCGTACCAAGGCCGGGGCCTGCCTGCTCGACCTGCGCATCGGTGTGCCGCTGGGAGCCAGCGCCGACGCGGCATACGTGGACACCACCGTCCTGCTGCCGCCCCGCTCGTCCCTGCTGCTCTACACCGACGGCTTGGTCGAGGATCGCCGGTACCCCATCGACCAAGGTACGAGCGACCTGTGCCAGGTGGTGGCGGAGGCCGCGGGCGACGACCCCGACACGCTCGCCGACTGGGTGCTGTCCGCCGACGTATGGCCGCACCAGCGCACGGACGACGTCGCGATGCTCGTCATGACGATCGATGAACCCGCCGAACCGCCGGCCCCGCCCACCGCCACCCGCCGGTTCCCCGGCGACGCGAGCAGCGCCCCGTCGGCCCGGCGCTTCGCCGCAGACGTGCTCACCGCGTGGGAGCTCGACGAGCTGGTGGACACCGCGCGGCTGCTGCTCGACGAGGTCATCACCAACGCCGTCCAGCACACCGTCGGCGACGTGCGGGTCCGCCTCACGCATGGCCGGCGGCGCCTGCGGGTCGAGGTGACCGACCACAGCAACCGGCTGCCCGACATGCGCCCGATGGATCCGGACGCGGAGAACGGGCGCGGGCTGTTCATCGTCGAGACCCTGGCCGACGTCTGGGGTCACGAGACGATGGACAGTGGCGGCAAGACCGTGTGGTTCGAGCTGGCAATCCGCAAGCGCTAGTATAGTGTCTCGTAAATAAGTGGGGATTGGTAGTAGGGTGTGTTCGTGCGCGCTCCGAGCCCCGCTCTGGTCATGTCTGATGCTCAGCGGGAGATCCTGGAGAGCTTGGCGAAGTCCCAGACGGCAGCTCATCGGGAGGTGACCCGGGCCAAGGCGCTGTTGCTGGCAGCCGATGGTCTTGCCAGCACGGCTGTCGCCTATGAGGTCGGGGTCTCGCCGTCGAGTGTGGTGGCCTGGCGGAGTCGCTTCGCGGAGGAGGGGCTGGCCAAGCTGGGTCGGGTTCGTCCCGGCCGGGGGCGTAAGCCGCAGATCCCGGCGGAGAAGATCGACGAGATCGTCCGGTTGACCCAGGAGTCCAAGCCGGAAGGCGAGACGCACTGGAGCTGCCGGTCGATGGCCAAGGCGGCCGGGGTGAGCCCAGCGACGGTGCAGCGTGTGTGGTCTGCTCGTGGGCTCAAGCCGCATCTGGTGCGCACCTTCAAGCTCTCCAATGACCGCCGTTTCGATGAGAAGCTGATCGATGTGGTCGGCGTCTATCTGAACCCGCCCGACAAGGCGGTGGTGCTGTGCGTGGACGAGAAGAGCCGGATCCAGGCGCTCGACCGGACGCAGCCGTCGCTGCCTTTGAAGAAAGGCCGGGCCGGAACCATGACCCACGACTACAAGCGCAACGGGACAACGACCCTGTTCGCCGCGCTGAACGTGCTGACCGGAGTGGTGATCGGCCAATGTCTTCCCAGGCACCGCAACGGCGAGTTCTTGAAGTTCTTGCGCACCATTGACCGTCAGGTCCCCAAGGGACTCCAGATCCACATGACTGAACATGGTCGAACGCTGGTTCCGCGAGCTCACCGAGAAAGCCATCCGCCGCGGTGTCTTCAAGTCGGTGCCCGACCTGATCGCTGCGATCGAGGCATACCTCCAAGACAACAACAACGATCCCAAGCCGTTCGTATGGACCGCCACGGCAGAGGAGATCCTCGAGAAAGTCAGCCGAGGCCGGGTCGCACTCGCATCAATCCCGGCTAATAACGAGGCACCACACTAGATGCCGGAGGGTTCCGCGCGGCCGACCCGGCACTCGACCTGGTTCAGTCTGGCATCTCCTGGACGCGACCCAGCGCAACGTCGTGCGCGCAAGATTGAACCCCGGTGAGGTGCAGTGGCGGCGCGGCATGGCATGGGCATTTGAACAGGCCATGGGCCTCGTTTTGGTACTACGAGGTCAGTAATTCGCTGGTGAGTCTGTGGGGGCGCCGCACGCACGCTGGATCGCCTACTTCATGAGGGCGGGGAGGTGTAAGCACAGCCGGAGGCACGAAGGCGACTTCGGGAATGCGAAGCACCGTCGATTCGCACCCGCACGACGACACGGTGTGAGGCTCACCCGTCCGACGAACTCGTCCCTCCAGGTGATCAGGTAGTCCACCTCACCCGCCTGCTCCATCGCGAACGTTCCAGATGGTGACGGCCATCCAGCAGCCGGGTCACTGCCTCTGGCGGGTTAGAAACCCGTATCGCCGCGGGCCCCTGACGAATAGGCTCGCGCTCATGACCGACGGCGACTGGAGGGATGGCGGGTTCAGGCAGCGTCGGCCCTCCGTGGAGACTCTCGCCTGGGTTGCGGCGTCGATGGGTCGGGGCAGTCGCATCGTTGGCTATCGCCGATTGACCGGTGGCGTCTGCTCCGCCGTGAATCGGCTTACTGTTGAGCGACGTGGAATGCGAACGTTCGTCGTACTGCGGCAGTACCCGGGCGGGCTTGGCCTGCAGGGGAGCTTGGAGAAGGAGATCGCCAACCTTGGTGTGGTGGCGGGAAGCGGGCTCCCGGTTCCGAGCATCCTGGCTACTGATGTTGCTGGTGCTTCGACGGGGGGCGCGCCATCGTTGCTGATGACACGGTTGCAGGGGCATGTTCACCTCAATCCGGCGGAACCTCGGTCGTGGATGACGAGGATCGCGGAGATTGCTGTATTGCTGCATTCCCTCGATCTCCCCGCGAAGATGTTCAGACCTTGGACGGATTCGTGGATCGCTCCTCTAGACGGGTTTCAGGTGCCGGTCGACGCACAGAAGCCGGCTGTGTGGAAGGCGGCGTTTGGTGTCATGGCGGCGCCGCCGCCAAAGGACACTGCCGTCTTTCTGCACTGCGATCTCCTGCCTGTCAACATGCTGTGGTCGCGCGGGAAGATTACTGGACTGACCGACTGGAACTCCATCCATCGGGGGGCGCGCGCGATTGACGTCGGGCACTGTCGGCGATACTTGGCGGCGCTCTACTCGCCCGAGTGGTCGGAGCAGCTTCGGTCGCTCTATGAGTCGATCGCCGGGGTGACTCTCGATCCGTGGTGGGACCTGTATGCCCTGCTGCACTATGACGATAGCGGGCCGAAGTGGATCCGTAGTCAGGTCGCTGGGCGCCGTCCCGTCGATGTGCCCGGCATGACTTCCCGGGTCGAGGTCGCTATCGAGACAGCGCTACGGCGCCTCGGATAACTGCGGGTTCCCTGCTGGTCGCCCTTCCGGTTCTGGCATGCCGCACAGACCCCTGCACGAAGGCCGGTCGCACTCGCATCAATCACCGGCTAATAACGAGACACCACACTAGCGTTCTGGCGGGTTGGTGCCGAGGTCGTTGGTCACCAGCATGCGGTCCAGGCGGGCACCGTCCTCCCGGTAGGCGACGACGACCGTGTGGTTCACGCCGCCGGCCAGGCTTACGGTCACCGGCGTACCGGATGTGTCGCGGACCAGCGCCCAGTGCCAGGCGCCACCGAGCGGGATGTTGTTCCACAGGATCCAGGGACCGCCGTCGACCCGTACCCAGAACGAGTCGTCCCCGGTGGTGGGCGCGATGACCCGGCCCCAGATCCGGCAGTTGGCGGTCGCCGGCACCGTGAAGGTCGCGGTCACGGTGCCGGTGGCTGGTGGCGCCGTCTTGCTGTTGTTGCCCGCGACCACGGCAACGTACCGGTTGCCCGGGATGGTCGGGTCGTCGAAGGCGCGCATCGGTTCGGTGATCGTGGCGTTCTCGGGATCCCAGGCGACGGTGAAGACTTCGGGTCCCGGCAGCGGCGTGGAGTTGACCGACCGGATCCGCAGCGCCTGTTCAGTGGTGGCGGTGGTGCGGGTCAGGCCGTACCCGTTGGTGTTGGTGAACCTCATGTCGAACGAGCCGGTGCTGCGCTCGGCGCGGGAGTCGAACCATTGCACGCGCGTGCCGTCGTCGGTGGCGAACGCCGGACGGCCATCGGCCCGGTCGAACTGGACGTCGGTGTTGGTGAAGGTGATCCGCGCGACATGGCGCATCCAGAAGCCGTACGCGGGCCGGGTGCCGAACTCCCGCGGCCGGTAGAAGACCGGGTTCTCTGGCGGCACGACACTCGCGTCGGTGGCGGGACGCCCGCCCGGCACGGTGAGCTTGACGTTGGTCAGGCTCACGTCGGTGATGTCGGCGCCGGGCGAGCCGACGATCGTGCTGGCGTACTCGGGCGCTCCCCGGACCGGCTGCGGCGTGGTCAGGTTGGTGCCCGTCACGTCGCTGATGCTCACGCCGGAGATCCGTCCCGGCGGCGGGCTGCCAGGGCAGCTGCCACGGCCGCCCAGCCGCATGAAGACCGGGCTGGACACCCGGTTCAGCGTGATCCGCGTGAAGCTGATGTCGGTGATGGCGCCGCCGTCGAGGGAGACGATGCCGATCCCCGCCTTGCCGGCGCCGGTGATGGCGATGTTCTCGAACCGCGCGTCGCGGAAGTCGCCACAGGACTCCACGCCGAACTGGATGGCGTTGTTCTCCGTCGACAGGATCGTGGAGTCGTGCACGCGGATGTGCTCGCTGACGAAGGTACGGCCGAGGGCGAAGTCACTCTTGAACGACAGCGCGTCGTCCTGCCCCTCGATGCGGGAGCCGCGCACCTCGACGTTCCAGGTGTTGATGAGGTTCACGCCGTCACGGTCCAATGTGGACAGTACCTTGACGCGGTCGAGCAGCACGTCGTGGCAGCCGTTGGTGAGGATCGCGAAGTGCCCGCCGCGGCGGAACGTGACGTCGCGCAGCGTGATGTTCGCGCAGAGCTTCAACGACAGGATCTTGTCACCGACGCCGGCCGGTACGGCGTTGTCCGTGGTCAGCCCGTCGCCGTCGATCGTGCCTGTGCCGGTGATGGTGATGTTGGAGACGTTCTCGCCCCACATGAGGGCGTTGTGGAAGTGGCTGTGCCCGAAGTCCTGGAACCGGGAGAACGGGTTCGGCTCCGCGGCGTCGAAGCCGCTGCCCGCGGCGCGGATCGTGGCGCCGGTCGCGAGCTGCAGCGTGATGTTGCTCTTGAGGTGGATCGAACGGGACCGGTAGGTACCGGCCGGGAACAGCACGACGCCTCCGCCGGCTCCCGAGCTCGCCGCGTTGATCGCCCGGTCGATCGCGTCATCGTCCAATGTGGACCCGTTGCCGGTGGCACCGAAGTCGCGAACGTTGAACGTACCTGGACCGGCTTGGGCGAGCCCGGTGGGGACAGCGGCGGCGAGCGCCGCGACGATGACGAGACCGAACAGCCTTTTCGCCGCGCGAAGCTCCATCGTGCCGCCCTCCAGGGATCGGGAAACCGTCCACTTCGCAGGCGGGCATCGAAGTTGTTGAAACCTATGAGGTATCGGCGACCCAGTCAAGGTGCTTTGCCGCCCTACGGACCACGCTCACCACCCGGGCGGGGGTTGCAGTCGCAGCGGTGTGCTACCGGGTTTGAGACTCGCCACGTTCGGACTTATGGATGCGGAGCTTGTCCAGCGCTTCGCGCGCGATTTCGGCGACAGCGGGCAGGTGCGACGTGGAGGCCCGGATTATGCGTTGGATCTGATGTGGGAGGCGGTGGTCTTCGGCGATGACGATCGCGGCCCGGAACGCCGTTTCGGCTTGGGACCCATCGGCACACGCGAGGAGCACCTCGCCGGTAGTGACATGGAGGATCGCCTGCCATTGCGGCGGGATGGTGGTCGTGGTCATGCGGTGACATCGAGCAGGTTGATGGCCAGCGCCGCGCGACCGGTGCGGACCAAGCCCCGCAGACGGACCTCATGGACCGCGTACGGACTGGCGAGGCCTCTGCTTGGTCTCGCGTCGACCAGCCGCCGGGCGTCATCGACGGCGCGGTCGAACATGGCGGCGTCACCGAGTTCGCCGGCGGCTCGGGCTAACTGCACCAGGGCCGCATCCCGGTCGGCCTCGGGCGCCAGTTCCGCCGCTCGGCGTAATCGGGCGACCGCGGCAGCGGGCCGCTCGACCTTACGCAGCTCGTTGCCGTGCACCCGCAGCGTGAAGGCGAGCAGATCCTGGTCATCGAGGTGCTCGGCCAGCCACAGCGCCCGCCCGGTCCAGCGGGCGGCGCTGACCAGCTGCTCCTCCGGCAGGACGTAGCCGAGCGAGACGCTGGCGAAGTGCGTACGACCACCTCGCCATCGCAGGCGAGCTGATGGCCGAGCCCGAACACTGGTCCGCAGCTACCCCCTTCGGATTACGCCGGTGAACCAGCCGCGAGCTACGGTAGCGAGTTCAGGTACGGCTCGTGGCTGTTCATGAACTCGAAGCCGTTGAACCGGTCCCAGTTGATCGACCACGTCATCAGCCCCCGGAACGCCGGCGACGGGCCACCCCGCAGCGCGTACCCGCCGCAGTTGGTCCCCTTGGCCAGGCAGTCGACCGCCTGGTGCACCTGTGCCGGCGTGGTGTACCCGTTGCCGGCGAACGACGCGGCCGGCAGGCCGAAGCCGATCTGGTCCTCCCGTAGTGGCGGGAACGTGAAACCGGTGTTGGCTACCGGGAACCCGGCCTTGAGCATGTCGGTCATGGCGATGTGGAACTCGGCATTGCCGATGAAGTGGAACTGGTTGTCCAGCCCCATCACCGGACCGGAGTTGTAGTCCTGCACGTGCAGCATGGTCAGGGCGTCCCGCATCGCGTAGATGACCGGCAGGTACGAGCCGGTCCGCGCGTCGCCACCGTTGTTGGGTCCGTAGAACTGGTAGCCCACCTGGACGAAGAACGTCTCGGGCGCCATCGTCAACACGAACCGGGAGCCGTAGCGCGCCTTGAGCGTACGCAGCGCGGAGATCAGGTTGACGATCACCGGCGTGGTCGGGTTGCGGAAGTCCCGGTCACCGGAGTTGAGGAACAGCGAGTGGCCCTCGAAGTCGATGTCCAGGCCGTCCAGCCCCCACCGGTCGATGATCGCGGCGACCGAGCTGACGAACGCGTCGCGGGCGCCGGTCGTGGTGAGCTGCACCTGGCCGTTCTGGCCGCCGATGGAGATGAGCACCTTCTTGCCCTGGGCCTGCTTGGCCCGGATCGCGGCGATGAAGTCGGCGTCGCTTTCCACGTTGGGGCACTCGCTGGGCGAGCACCGGTTGAACCGGATGTCGCCGGAGGTCACCGACGTCGGCTCACCGAAAGCCAGGTCGATGATGTCCCAGGCAGCCGGTACGTCGGCCATCCGCATGTACCCGGAGCCGTTGGCGAAGCTGGCGTGCAGGTACCCGACGAGCGCGTGCTTGGGCAGGCCGGTGTTGGTGCACCCGCTGGTCGTCCCGGTCACCGGATCGGACCTCGGCGACTCCCCCGCGGTGTTGAAGGCCGCCACGGTGAACGTGTGCGTCGAACAGGTGGCCAGCCCGGTCACGGTGGCCGAGGTGCCGGTCACGGTGGCCCGAACCGTGGTGCCCTCGTAGACCCGGTAGCCGCTCACCGTCCCGCTGGAGGCGCCCCAGGACAGCGCGATCGAGCTGCTGGTGACCGAACCGATCGTCGGCGTTCCGGGCTTGCCCGGAACCCCGGTGCCGCAGCCGGTCGTCGTACCCGTGACCGCGCCCGACTTCGGCGACTCCCCCGCGCTGTTGAACGCCGCCACGGTGAACGTGTGCGTCGAACAGGTGGCAAGCCCGGTCACCGTGGCCGAGGTCCCGGTCACGGTGGCCCGAACCGTGGTGCCCTCGTAGACCCGGTAGCCGCTCACCGTCCCGCTGGAGGCGCCCCAGGACAGCGCGATCGAGGTGTCGGTGATGGTGCCCAGCGTCGGTGTGCCCGGCGTACCGGGAACGGCGGGGGTTCCGCCCGGCCCGTCCAGGCTGACGTCGTCGGCGTAGTAGGTGCCCTGTGCGTACCAGCCGTGCAGGAAGACCTCGATCGAGCTCTGCGCGCTGCCCGTGGTGAACGACAGCGACAGCTGGGTGTACGAGGTCGCTGACGGCGTCCAGGTCAGCGACCCACCGGTGACACCGAGGTGGACGTAGTTGCCGCGGACCCAGGCCGACAGCACGTACGCGGTGCTCGGCAGCACCGACACCGTCTGCGTACATTTGGCGTTGTCCGTCGAGCTCGCCGCCCCTTGCAGCGCGCGGGTGCCCGAGTGGACCGGGCTGCTGACCACCGAGCCGAGGCCGCCGGTGCACGACCATGGCGAGAGCGAGCCGGTCTCGAACCCGGGGTTGCTGAGCAGGTTCGCCGCGTGCGCCGGAACGGTGGCGATCACGACCCCGGCGGCGGTCACCGCGGCGACGGCGAGGGCGGCGAGCAGATACCTGGGTCGCTTCATGGCGGGCCTCCGGCGGCGCTGGGATGACGCGGCGATGAGGCCCATTATTAAGACTGTTAACAGTAGATGTCCATAGCCACATCGATCGGCGTCACGCCGATGTCGATCGTTCCCGCTCCCGGACCCAGGCACCGATGAGCCCACCGAAGTGGGCGAGGAACCGGTCGTGCTCGTGCGGCGGGTACGTGCTGCGCACCGTGTCGAGCAGCAGCGCGTCGAACTCCGGCGAGCGGGCCCAGTCGTAGACCATCTCGTCCACGTGCCCCAGGCGCGATGCGCAGAAGTCGTTGTACCGTTCGGTTTCGAAGTACTCGTCGGCCAGCCGCCGGTACTCCGCGAGCTTGTCCGCATAGGACAGGTCGTCACGGTCGGCGATCTCGAAGTACCGCGCCGTCTCCATGTCCAGCCGCGGGCGCCGGTCGGTGACCACGCAGTACACGCTCCAGCGCAGCAACGCCGTCATCGCCCACGGGAAGTAGTAGTGCAGCGAGGTCAGCGCGACGTCGGGGCAGGCGTTGGCGTAGTCGATCGGATGGACGTCGCCGCCGCGTACCAGCGACTCGCACGAGTTGAGCTCCCACCGGAAGAACGCGTTGACCAGCCGCGAGATCGTCACCACCTCCGAGCCGGTCGAGGCGCTGAGGAAGTCGTGCTCGACGGCGTACCGGTCGTGCATGGGCAGCTCCGGACGGAACTTCATCACCATGGTCTCCGGCCCGATCGACAGCGACCTGGTGAACACGTCGTAGCCCTCGACCGCCTGCTGCAGGTGCATCAGCCGCTCCCCCGAGGCGTTGTACGCGGCGTGCAGCTGGGCGGCGTCACCGATCCTCGACACCCCGACCCACGCGCCGCCGTCATAGGGCTTCATGAACAACGGGTAGCCCATCTCCTCGGCGATGGCGTCGAGGTCGAACGGCCGGTTGTAGCGTTCGGCGGTGTAGGCGTAGCGCGCGTTGTCGACCGGGTTGCGGAACGGCACGAGCACGGTGCCCGGCACCTTGAGGCCCAGGCGGATCATCGCGCAGTACGCCGCGTGCTTCTCCATGGACTGGAACGTGAACGGGTTGTTGAGCAGGTACACCCCGTCCATCAGCGCGACCTTCTTCAACCACTCACGCGGGTGGTAGTACCAGTACGCGAGCCGGTCGATGACCAGCGAGTGCCGGGGCCGGTAGCGCAGGTTGAACGGTTCGATGGTGACCCGCTCGGTGGTGATCCGGTGCGTGGTGCCGGCGGCGTCGGTCACCCTGCCGAGCCGGCGGACCAGCGCCTCGAACGCCCGGGGCCAGTCGTCCTCGGTGCCGAGCAGCAAGCCAATGAGATGATCCACAGTGGACACGGTTGCTCCTAGCAGAAGCGCGGTAGGTGGTGGGCGAGCTGGGCGCGCCATGACGGCCAGTCATGCGGTACGTCGTGGCCCCACAGGTCCAGCTCGTGCCGGATGCCTTTCTCGGCGAGGAGGCCGGCCATCCGCTTGGTCGACTCCAGCGCGCCGGTCGTGTCCTCCCACTGGCCCTGCCCGCAGACCAGCAGCACCGACAGCCGGGACCGTAGCCAGTCCAGGTGGTCGCCGCCAAGATGGGCCACGTAGTCGGTGGGGTTGTTGAAGTACGCCGCGTCGCCCCGCTCGCCCCAGCCATGCCAGGCCGACGGGTCGTAGGTGCCGGAGAAGCACATCGCCAGCGGGAACAGGTCGGCGCGCTTGAACGCGAAGTTCAGTGCGTGGAAGGCGCCCATCGAGCAGCCGGTGGTGATGATGTCGCCGGCACCGCCGCTGTCGCCCGAGATGTACGGCACCACCTGGTCGACGATCCACGACTCGTACGCACCGTGCCGGCGCGCCCGCTCCTCCAGTGGAACGTCCTTCGCCGCCCAGGACATGCTGTCGTACGAGTCGACGCAGTAGAGCTTCGCCCGACCAGCATCCAGCAGGCCGGCAACGGCGCCGACCATCCCGTTGTCGGCGAAGTCGTGCGCCTTGCCCTGCTCCGACGGGAGCACCAGGACCGGCCGGCCGTAATGGCCGTAACGCAGCACCGTGCCAGCTGCGCCGATGGCCGGCGAGTACAGCTCGGCGGAGCCGTAGTCCATCCTCTATGCCTCCCGGTTCCGGCCGCTTGACCGCGGACTCCGCTACGCTCCGTCCGCTGGCGGCCGATTATCTCCAGACGTGACGCAACAGGTCGGTCAGGTACGGGTCGAACGCGTCCCGCCAGCCCGTGTAGTTGTGTGCGTCGGGCACCTCGAACAGCCGCGCCTGGTACCCCTGGCGTAGCAGCGTCGCGGCCATGTCCCGGTTGTTGTGCAGGTTCTCCTCCACCAGCCCGCACGTCAACACGGCCGGCACCGGCGGGCCGTCGACCGCCCGCAGCACCCGGCCGGTGAACCGCACGATTCGCAGGTACCTCCGGAACCCTGACTCCATGCGGTCGTAGCGCGGCTGGAAGAAGCTGCCGGACTGCAGGAACAGCGCGCCGAACGCGGCCGGGTACCGGCGCTGGGCGTGCAGCATGGCCAAGGCGCCGAGGCTCGCCCCCATCCCGACAACAGGGCGCGTGGTGTCCAGCTCCCGGAAGACCCGGGGCAGGACGTCGGCGGCGAGCGTCCACGCGTACGCCGGGTTGGCCGAGTACCACTCGTTGCGCTCGCCCGGCGCGAGCAGCACGAGGTGGTGCGGTGGCAGCGATCCGGCGCCCACCATGGCGGCACTGTAGTGCGCCAGGGCGGCCAACCGCTCGTACTCCGGACCGTCGTGCGCGACCAGCACCCGGTCGGTCGGCTCGCCCGGCGACCAGATGCGCGCCGACACCTGGGACCTGATGGCCGGTGCCGGCAACGTCACCTCCCGCCAGGATCCCTCCGCCGGCGGGAGCTGCAGCCACGCGGGTGTCGCGTACTCGGGGCATTCGAGGACCGACTTGTCGCCGAACGCGCCACCGACCCGGCGCGGGTTCTCCGGGTCGCAGACGACGTCGGTACCTCCGTCATGGCCGCGCCGCTCTAGCAAGTACTCCAAACGCCACAGCGGCGGACGCGCGACGGTCAGGCGCCAGACCCGCCCGACCTCGTCGTAGCTGAAGTCGAGCCGATCCTTGGATAACCCGGCGTGCTGGATCAGCCGCACGCCGGTGAGCGTCCGGTCGGGGTCGGGCAGCTCGAAGCCCAGCGTGTCCGTCCGGCACTGCGCTCCGACGGCAGCGTTCATCCCGGCACCCTAACCGAGGACCGAGCGGTAGACCTCCATGGTCCGCTCGGCGATCGCGGCCCACGAGAAGCGCTCGATCGCGCGGCGGCGTCCGGCACGGCCCATCTCCGCGGTCCGCTCGGGATCGTGCAGCACGGCGGCGATGGCGGCAGCGAGGTCGGCGACGAACCGGTCGGCATCCAGCGGCGTACCGGTGCCATCGCTGGCCTGTTCGATCGGTACGAGCAGCCCGGTGACGCCGTCCTCGACCACCTCCGGAATGCCGCCGGTGGCGGTCGCCACGACCGCCGTCTCGCAGGCCATCGCCTCCAGGTTGACGATGCCCATCGGCTCGTAGACCGACGGGCAGACGAACAGGGTGCTGTGGCTGAGGATCTGGATGACCTCGCGCTTGGGCAGCATCTCGCGGACCCAGATGACGCCACCGCGGGCCGCGCGCAGCTCGGCGGCGAGGGCCTCCACCTCGGCGCCGATCTCCGGTGTGTCCGGCGCTCCGGCGAGGAGCACCAGCTGCGCGCCGGGTGGCAGCTGCCGGGCGGCCCGCAACAGGTACGGAAGCCCTTTCTGGCGGGTGATCCGGCCCACGAACGTGACGCTGGGCGTGTTCGGGTCCATGCCGATCCGCTCCAGCACGTCGGTACCGCGGTCCGGGGCGTACTGATCGGTGTAGATTCCATTGTGGACAACGCGGACGCGGTCGGCCTCGATCGACGGGTAGACCCCGAGCACGTCGCGCTTCATGGCGCCGGACACCGCGATGACGGCATCGGCGGCCATGAGCGCCGTCCGTTCGCACCAGGACGAGAGGGCGTAGCCACCGGCGAGCTGCTCGGCCTTCCACGGGCGCAGCGGCTCCAGGCTGTGCGTGGTCACCACGTGCGGCACGCCGTGCAGCAGCTTGGCGAGGTGGCCGGCGAGGTTGGCGTACCAGGTATGGCTATGGACCAGGTCTGTCCCGGCCGCCCCCGCGGCCATCTCCACGTCGACGCCGATGGTCCGCAGGGCGGCGTTCGCGCCGCGCAGGCTTTCCGGTTCCGGGTACGCCCGGACGCCCGGTTCCGTCCGGGGCGCGCCGAAGCAATGCACCCGCACGTCGGCGAGCCGCCGTAGGTCTCGGGCGAGGTACTCGACGTGCACCCCGGCACCGCCGTACACCTCCGGCGGGTACTCCCGGGTGAGCAGGTCCACGCGAAGCTGAGTCACAGCCAGACACTAGAGCGCCTGTGCCGCCGGCGCTTCCCGGGCCGCCGTACTGTCTACCCGTGACCTCCTCTGTACCGGAGCCCGCTCCATCCGGGCCGCAGCACCTCCATTCCCGGCATGGCCGCCAAGCCGGTGTTCGACCTACAGGTCAGCGTGCGCGACCTCGCCGAGGCCGCGGAAGCGTTCGACAAACGCCTCGCGGCGTTCGGGCTGGCCCGGATGCCGTACGAGCAGGACCACGTGCCCGCGGGCCGGTCCGACCCGCCGCAGTCGTGGCAGAAACGGGTCTGGGCCAAGCCCGTCCCGGGCGGGGAACGCATCGTGCTGCACGCGCGGGTCGCCGGCTCTCCCAACGAACGGCTGGCGCTCCTCTTCCGGGACTGGTTCCGCGCCCACCCCGATGCGGTGCCCACGTACGCCCGGTTCAAGCTGCTGCTCGCCGACGCGGTCGGCGACCTCGACCGGTACACCGACATCAAGGACCCCGTGGTCGACCTCGTCGTGGCGGTAGCCGAGCGCTGGGCCGCCTCGGTTCGCTGGTCGCCGGATTCGTTGCCGTCCCAACCCTGGCACGGGCAATCACCGGGCTAGGTCGGTATATTGCGCCCAGCCTTCGCCGCGGAGATCGGGAGGAACGATGCCGGTGACCGTCAACGAGCCGGGCCGCAGCCCTGACGCACTGTGGCGGGCGTACCTCGACTGGCTCGCCGAGCACCTGCCGGAGGCCACGCCACGGTTGAACCCACCGGCCGACGAGAGCGCCATCGCCGAGCTGGAGGCGTTGGTCGGTCACGAGCTGCCGGACGCGGTCAAGGCCGGCTGGCGGCAGCACGACGGCGAGCGCTGCGACTCGTACCGCGGTGTCGCCCTGGGCTTCTGGTGGCTGCCCGTGGCCGAGGTGGCCCAGGTGTGGAACGACTGGGCGCAGATCCGCCGCGAGCAGGACGAAGCGTTCTTCGAGGTCGTGGACAAGCCGCAACGCTCATACCCGGAGCGCGCGATCAAGAAGCAGTACACCTCGCCCGGCTGGATCCCGATCCTGCGCTGGCCCTACGACGGAGACTACGTCGGTCTCGACTACGACCCCGGCCCGGAAGGCCGGCCCGGCCAGGTCATCAACTTCGGCCGGGACCAGGAGCACAAGTTCGTCGCCGCCGAGGACTTCGCCACGTTCCTGGCCTGGATGGTCCAGGAGGCGGAGGGCGGCTGCGTCACGATCGACCGGGATGACGAGGACGACGATCCAATCTTCGAGCACGAGGACGGCATCCTCGTCAACGCCCTGTCCAGCGCGAGCGGCGCCACCTTCCGGTAACGCTGCGATTGACCAGGACCACCCGCGGACCCGAGCGCGACGTGACGGCGCTGCTCGAAGGCATCGACAAGTACGCGGTCACCGCCACCCGGCTGCACCCGCGCCCCGGCACACCCGATCCACGCGCGAGCCACATTGGCGGTCCACTGCTGTGGCCCGGTGACGAGCCGTGGCCGACCTGCGACGCCGAACATGTACTAGCCGCCGAAACGCCGATCCCGCCGGCGTTGCTGGCCCGGATACGGGCGGCGGACCCGGCGAAGGGCTGGCCCGGGTACGCGGAGGCGATCGCGGAGCTGGCCAGCCAGACACCGGGCTTCGTCGGGATCAACCGCGCCACCGGATCGGCCCTTGGCTACACCGTCCAGCCCCAACGGGCGCCGAGCCCGCTGGTGGCGGTTGCGCAGCTTCGGGTAACCGACATCCGCGATCTGTGTCCGCCGGGCGACGCCGACATACTCCAGGTGCTGTGGTGCCCTAACGACCACGACATCGGAGCGGAGTCGTACGCTCCGGCCGTCGCGCTGCGGTGGCGGCGCGAGGCCAACCTGGCGGTTGTGCCGGACCGGCCACCCAGCCCGACGGTGGTCGGCGAGACGGCGTACCTGCCGCGACCGTGCGTACTGCATCCCGAGCAGGTGGTGGAGTATCCGTGGTGGCAGGACCTGCCGGCCGAGCTCGGCCAACAGGTTCGGGCCTGGGACCTCGAACACGACGGTCTCTACCATCGCCAGCTGTCGACGGCGCCGGGGTGGAAGGTCGGCGGCTGGCCCCCGTGGCCCACCACCGACCCGGTCCCCATGTACTGCATCTCCTGCGCGGCCCCGATGAGGCAACTACTCCAGATCGACAGCGGCGAATGGGGCGACCCGCAACGATGGCGCCCGCTGGAGGAGGACCACGTCGACGCGGCCACCGCCGAGTATGCCGACGCCGCCGAACCGACCGGCGTGGTCGTCGGGCGAACCGGCCTGTACCGGATCTTCCACTGTCCGCGCTGCCCCGACGCGCCGATCCGGGTCGACCTGCAGTAACCCTTACCGCCGGAAATACGGCGCCAGCGGCGCTGAGCTCCGGCCATACTCAAGTGGAACTCACGGAGGTATGGACAGTGAAGCTTGCTGAGGCGCTGGCAGAGCGGGCGGATGCAGTGCGTCGGGTGGAACAGTTGCGGGCGCGGATCGTTGGCAGTGCCCGGTATCAGGAAGGCGAGACACCCGCCGAGGATGCGCAGCGGCTGCTGGTCGAGGTCGGTGCCGTGCTCGACGAGCTGGAGTTGCTCATTCGACGGACCAACCGGACCAACGCCGCGGTGACTGTCGGCGATGACGGTACGTTGACCGACGCGCTTGCCCGCCGGGACGTTCTCCGACTGCGCCACGCGGTCATCACGGCGGCGGCCGACGCGGCGGCCGGCCGGGATCAGCGGGGGCTGGCGGTGCGGCAGCTTCGGTCCGAGCTGACGATGCTTTCCGCGCTGCCGATCGCGGACCTGCGGGAGCAGGCTGATGCGCTCGCGCGCGAGATCCGCGAGCTTGACATACGGATCCAGCGTACGAACTGGGAGGCCGACCTCCTGGACTGAGGCGGACCTCCTGACCTGAGGACTGAGGCTGACCTCCTGACCTGAGGGCGAGCAGACGATGTGGAGCAGGTAGCCGTTGCGGAGGCGTGCACACACCGTGGGCCGGCGGTCTCCGGCCCCCTTCCTGGCGCGCGGAGGGCAGCGTGAGGGTTCGACTCCCTCGTGACAGTGCAGCCCAGCAAGGCGCACAGGTGACGGTGCACAGCACACAGCACACCACCACGTGCAGATCCGCGACGGTGAGGGAGGGACAGGGGCGCTACCACATCGCCTTAGCCGGCGAGGCCACCCGAGCGGACAGCAGCCGGGCACATCGTCTGGCAGCCTGATCCCCACACCAGCGTGGAAGGAGGGTGCTGCCATGACTGGCTGGGCGGCAGAGCATGACTTCCGGGTACCGGACCGCGCCCGTGCCGAGTCGCTGGTCGACGACCTGGTCGACTACGGGTTTCCGCTGGTCACGGCCAGGCCCTACAAAGACCATTGGCTGGTTACCGTGCGTGACGGCCCGTACCGGACGCCATCGATCCGCACCGCGTCATCGACGCGGTTGGCCGCGCTGCGGCCGTGATCGCCCGCCAACACTGCGGATACCCGGGCGGCGGAATGCGCAGTGGCGCAAGCGTGCTCGATGATGACCCGCCGTCGAGGCCGATCGTGCGGGCTAACCGAGGGGCCCGACCCCCGCAGCCGTCGATCGCGCTCAGACCCGCACCGCCGGCCGCGGCCCTGCCCCTTGTCCCGGACGACGCACCCGACGTCGCGGTGGACCTGTCGGCACTGCTTGACATCCCCTGGACCGACCTCGATCATGCCTACGGCCCAGCCAGCGACGTCCCCGAGCTGATCAACACCCTGGCCCAATGGCCAACCCACGCGGCGGACGTGCTCGACGAGCTGCTCGGCGACGCCCTGCTCCATCAAGGCAGCTGCTACTCGGCCACCGCACCAGCCATGCCGTTCCTGGCCAAGCTGGCCGTCACCAGAACCACCCCCGCCAGGCACCGCCTCACCCTGCATTGCGATCTGCTGTACGCCGCACAACGAAAGGCCGCGACCCTTATCGCCGACGCCGACCGTGCCGCAGCCACCGGCGACCAACCCATGCCAGCACCCTGGACCGACGAGGTGCACACCACCATCGATGGCCAAGTACCCACACTGCTGGCCCACTGGGCCCACCAGCCCCCAGCTGTGCAGTTCATCCTCGCCGCGCTCGCCGCCGTCTACCCCGCGCACGGCCAAGCCGTAGCCAGCCACGCCGCTGCGCTGGCCGCCCACTACGCCGGAACACAACCCGGCGCCTACCTGCAGCTCGCCACGGCGCTGATCAACACCGACGACGACCACGCCCTCGCACTCGCGCAGGACATCGTCGCCTGGCACGACGACGTCAACTACACCGGACTCGACGCGCCCGGCATCCCACCAGCCCAACGCGCCGCGAGCGTCTGAGGGGCCACGGATCTTCCGGACACGGAACCCACTAAGGTTCTCTTCTGGAAGAGAGGTTCGTCATGTCGAACAAGCGCCGTTCATTCACTCCTGAATACAAGGAACAAGTCGCTCGGATGGTGGTCGAAGAGTCGC
>WNFZ01002470.1_pt1 | contig 32109 bp, 23 predicted proteins | sample 5400081 | NCBI WGS metagenome assembly WNFZ01 (sample SAMN13153365, study PRJNA577476) | soil metagenome | isolation source: 80 cm soil or saprolite under grassland replicate 1 | place: USA:California | collected 2016-06-15 | reverse complement strand
TTCCGATAAACGCCGCAAGATATTCAAGATCATAAGCGGCAAAGCCACACCCCTGCCGCTTACCACTATCATCGCCGACGGCCTTGATAAATCCGTTGATGGCCCAGGCTGGGACGCCACACATCAGCGTGCAATGAACCTCGCCAACGCTGCTCCTGCCATGCGCGCGTTCCTTGAACGCATCGCCCGACTTGTCAAAGACGGAGAATGTCAGGACTGCCTTCTAGACGGAGACTCCCAAAACGAAGATTGCGACGATCACGACGCTTTCGATATGCCAAACGATGATGCCGTCGACACACTTCACTCCCTCATCACCGAAGCCCGCGAATTAACAGGACTCGTTCCCTATAAATACGATTGCACTCGCTGCGAACAACCCATCCCTCTCGGCCAGGACGAATCAACCCCTTCTGGTTCAATGCACAAAGATTGCGCAGAGGACTACGAACGCGAGAGCCCCGAAGATTTCTAACCCTCTAATCAACCAACAAACAAAACTCTGCAACCGAAAAGAACGATGACCAACCCACAAACACCCGAGCCTGACACCCGCTTGACTTACTTTCAACTTGCAAAGGCAAACGCCGGCAAACTGATTCAAATAACTGAGAATGATTACTACTACATGCGCGACGTCTTGCCGCCGGTTTATGGCAAAGGCTGTTTTGCCATGGGGGAAATAGCCAACCACACTGCCCAAGACCACCCAATCTACTACTGGACCGCAGAACGCGAGGGCAAGTACTTTTGCTTCTACGGCACACAGGACCAAGCCGAGAAACAATTTCAATGGCTACCCGCCACAGACAACCTTCACATAAACTTGACCCCCGAAGAACTTTCCGGCGCCCGATCCCTTCTCGATGAATTGGCTCAGGTTACAAAACACAGTGCTGACGCCGAAGACGGCAATCGGCTCGACTCACTCTACCTGCTCGTCGAAGCAGCAGAGAAAACCGCAGCCGCGCAAAATCAGCAATCCTCAGAAGCTATGGACGCGGTCAATACAATTGAACCAGCAACCAAACTAGTCTGCCCCAAATGCCAGAACGAAGACCAACAAGAATTCCGCTATCTCGACAATCCGACTCACTGGCGCGAAATTGTCGAAGTACGGCCGGGCCAACTACTCGTTGAAGGACTCTCGAATCAGTACGGCGAAAGCGAGGACTGCAACGACCGCATTGAGTGCCGCAGTTGCTACATGGAGTTTCCCATTCCTAACGGATTTACTGCCGACTTCGTTTGACCGCTTAAGTTTCTAACCCCCAGAACATGCCGGCACATAATAAACTCACAAAATTAAAATGGATTACAACTCCGAACAATTCTCCTTCGATTTTAGCCCTCAACCCCCATTACCCGCCCTAAGCACGCATACATCACCTGCATCAACAAACACTCAACCCAGCCCACCAATACGCAATCGCCGCCGCCAACACGTAATCGTTATCGACGCCATTCGCTTAAGCAATCAAGGAGACATTAGCAACGCCTACTCAGGCGACCTCATCGACAATGGCAAAATTCGCCGGCCGTTTTCTTATAACGGAAAACTGTACGTCACCACATCCTCAGCCCACGGTCCTTCCCTCTGCAAAGCGGAAGCGTACCAACTACTCCCTGAGTATCTTTTCAATAGCGAGCCCACTACCTACGCAAACAAAATACATTACGACGGTGGCGAAACCGCCCGCCACGATCCCAATGGCTTTTACCACGGGATCTCTGTCAAACATCAGGGCAAAACTGCCGTATTAACCGGTCCGCCCTTAACATTTGTTCCGCCCCAAATTCCAGGAAACTAACGAGCGGACGGCACCAATGCAAAATATCAACCAGCTAGTTCACTAAGCTCAAACCATGACCACCTTCCCGCGTCTCTCAACCGCCTCGATTGGCAGAAATAAAGACGCCCCCAGAGTCTGGCTCGAGGGCCGTTACTTACTTGACGCGGGCTTTACCCCCGGATGCCACATTGAAGTTGAATTCACCGCTGGTCGAATCATCATCAAACTTGCCAGCAATGGCCCTCGAATCGTCTCCTCCAAAAAGCAAGGACAAATCCCGGTCGTCGACCTCAATTCCACCGCTATCTCGACAACCTTCGGTCTCGCGATCGCTACGGTACAAGTACACGTTTCACATGGCGAGATTGTATTAACCCCCACTCTCACTGACACACTACGCAGCACACGTTGCAAGAACGGTTCTGAAGGCAGCGCATTTTCCGGAGGTGGACTACTAACTGAAGCAGCAAAGCAAGCCGGGTTTACCCCAGCCTTCGCCATCGAGGTCGATGAGAGCTATGCAGCTATTTACGAGCGGAACCATCCCGAGGCGAACATGTTCAACCTAAGCATCGAAGACGTACCGCTCGACGCCCTCCCCCAGGTTGAACTTCTCACGTTAGGAATTCCATGCGAGCCTTACAGCCGCGCCCGTACGTTAGACCGCGGAACAGGCGCTAAACGCGATCGTTCACTACCACCCGAGGCTCATCCACTCGCTGATCTAACCATCTGGGCCGCCTTACTCATTCGCCAAGAAGAAGCCCCAGACTATCTCACTAGCGGCGCCGGCTTCATGCTTCGACTTTTTCTCGAGCGCGCAGGTTACTTCGTCCACGCAGCAGTTCTCGACCCAACCCTGTACGGTGAGTTAACAGGTAGAAAACGAACTGTGATAGTGGCCACATCAGAACCAGGATTCCAATGGCCCACTACCACTCCTTGCACAAAAACGTTCGGAGATATCGCAGACCCGCCTGACCTCGTTGAAAACCAATACTTCACAGCTGACGAAAAACCCTGGCTTGTAAACCACTGGAATGAACAAACCCGTAAAGGAAACGGTTTTGCCCCTCCTCAACTCACGGATCACAGCACTAAAGTTCCAGTCATCCGAAAAAGATATCATTTTGTCACTTGAACCGTTTCCTTGCCGCGATGCGAAGCAATTCCTTGCCGCGAGTCTATCAAAATCTGGGAGTTTCGCGCCTCCGACTCTCCGCGATTTCCGAGTTTTGGACGTTTATATTGCCGGAAGTGCAAAGAGGAAGTTAAGTCTTGCCGGAAGTTCAAAGCAATCGTCGCCCTGAAGGTTCGGTGGCGTGGTAATCGATAACACTCAGTTCAGAACCGGAAGTTAAGGCCGGTATTGAAGGTATGCGCCTTTGTTTCCCACCCGTAGACAACCTGGAAGGGCGGGTTTGCCGGCACCGGGTTGGCCGTAAAGGACAGGTTGCCCAGGTCATAATAAAGATACTCGGCCTTCCAACTCCAGTGCTTGTTAATTCCGACTTCAACTCCGCCGCCGACAGTCCATCCTGTTTTCGTCTTGCTTGACGACGCCGGGTATTGGAAAAACAATATTGAAGTCGGCACGCCGGGCCGGAAGTCTGCGTTGGCTGAATAATTCACGTGGCCATAAGCCAGGCCGCCCGTTCCGTAGAGCAACACCCGGTCGAAGGCTACGCCGAGGCGCGGGCGCAGCGTACCGAACCATTTCGTGTCTTGACGCGTGGTCAGGAACCCGTTACCAGGAAACGCAGTGCCGTTGTTCTTGATGATGGGTGTGACCAGAGCCGTCCCACTCATTCTGGACCACGAAATGTCCGCTTCGACACCGACGACGAATCGTCCCGTTTGCCAGTTGTAGCCGCCTTGAGCCCCGCTGCTGAACCCCCTCGGATGCGTACGTAGAGTTGTGGCCGCCAGGTCGATAAACTGTGTGGCATTGGGTAGCGGAGTGAAAGTCGTGTCGGCTCTGCCCCAGCCCCAGCCGATGTGGCCCCCGATATAGCCGCCTGCCCAATTGTACGAAGAAACCGAGGGGGCCGGACTGTTTGGCCGGGTCGGAACATTGGCGGTAGCGGTCGCAGCGGACTCAGAGCGCGAGACCAGCGCATCGCTTCTGTCAGCGTTCGGAGAGGTGGTGCGGTCGTTCTTCGCTTGCCCGAACGCAAAGACTGGAACCGCCACACCGAGCACCATTACTATCAGCGCTCTTACAACTAACAGCGCAGACAGACTATTCCGCATTACTTTGATAACCTCCGCCATGCGCAAGCTCTGCTATGAAGCGTTTTCCTGTGGTTCTTCAGCAATTGGTATCAACTCCCAGGCGTCTCAGTCAGGGTGCCGGCGCGGGCACAACTGTAATGACAGCTTGATTGCTAAATGCGCCTCGCAAGCGAATGCGAATCTTCGCATCATGTGGCCCACCCCCGCCCGTCGAGAATCGATCAGGGAGTTTCACCACCAACTGTGTCAGCCAGTCGAAGCCCGGAACGGTTGTGACCGATTCGACAGTCAGCGGGACAACCGTACCCGAAATGTCGGCTTCAGCCGTAACGGCTGACGCATCTTCGCCCGGCCTCAACTGGGCGTGCAGAGCAAAGAGAATGATCCGCGTGCGGAAATCGGCGGTGAAATTCGGATTCCCGACCAGCGAAAACGGATCTATCACGAAGGTCACAGACTCGAACGCGATGGCCCGGTCTGAACCCTGGATAGTCAGTAGGACAGGCGCCAGGTTATCAATGACCGTGACCGCGATGGTGTCGGTCCGGGAGAGCGGCCCGCCCACACCATTGTGACCTAGATCGTTTGTAGTTATCTCAATGACGCCCGAGCCGAAAGCGAGGTTACTCATTCCATTCAGCGCCGCGTTGATATTTGCGATGCTGCCGGTAAAGGTCATCAATGGGTCGTTTGTGCCGTCACCCACAGTGAATGACAACCCACTGGTTGTACTCAATGTTAGCGTGCCGTCTGTAGCTCCTAAGGTAACCTGCACTGGATCACCGCCCGCATCCACATCGGAGATAAAGATCAAATTGCCGTTGGCTGCGGAGAAGACCAGAGTTCCGTTGAGCGTCGCGGTCTGACTGCCGGGAACATGGTTGACGGGCGCTTGGTTAATCCCAATGACGGTCGCCGGCGTGCTCGCGCTGTTGTTGCCGGGTGTCGGGTCGCTTGTCGTTGACGATGCGGAGGCGGTGTTGATGAGCGTCGTGTTATTCACGACATTCGCGCCGACCTTTAAGACGAGCGTGAAGGTGGCCGAGGAGCCGGAGGCGAGTGTGGCGATCGTGCAGTTCACCGAGCCGCTCGCGCCAACGGCGGGATTCGTGCAATTGAATGCCGGGCCGGTGTTCTGCGCCTCGGAGACGAACGTCGTGCCCGCAGGGAGCGTGTCGCTGAGCGTGACGCTCTGCGCATCGCTCGGACCGTTGTTCGTTACGCTGATGTTGTAGGTAATGTTGTTGCCGGCGGTGATCGTTGCCGGACCGCTCTTCGTGACGGAGAGATCGGCCGAGGCACTCACCGTCGCCGAACTTGACTGGCTGTTGTTGCCGGGTGTCGGGTCGCTCGTCGTTGACGATGCGGAGGCAGTGTTCGTCAGCGTCGTGCCGTTGGCGACGTTCGCGCCGACTTTGTAGATCAGCGTGAATGTGGCCGAGGAGCCGGAGGCGAGCGTCCCGATCGTGCAGTTCACCGAGCCGCTCGCGCCGACAGCGGGATTCGTGCAATTGAATGCCGGGCCGGTGTTCTGCGCCTCGGAGACGAACGTCGTGCCGGCGGGAAGCGTATCGCTGAGCGTGACGCTCTGCGCATCGCTCGGACCGTTGTTCGTTACGCTGATGTTGTAGGTGATGTTGTTGCCCGCCGTGATCGTCGCCGGGCCACTCTTGGTGACGGCGAGATCGGCCGAGGCGCTCACGGTTTGACCACCTGCCAACGTGCCGCTGCTGGTGAGGAAGTTTACGTCGCCACTGTAGTCGGCGGTGATCGTGTGCATGCCCGGCGTCAGCGCTGTCGTCGAGAAGGTAGCCACGCCGCTACCGTTCAATGCCTGCGGTGAACCGAGGTTCGTGCCGCCGTGTTTGAACTGCACTGTTCCCGTTGGCGTTCCGGCGCCGGAGGTAACGGTCGCAGTGAAGGTTACGCTTTGACCAGAGCTCGACGGATTTGGCGTCGCTGAAACCGCAGTCGTTGTCGCCGCCTTCGCGATCGTGAAGCTCTGCGGAACACTAGCCGCCGGGTTGTAATTCGCATCGCCGCCCTGCGACGCCGTGATCGTGCAAGACCCGGCCCCCGTGAGGTGAACCGTCCCCGGCGACGGACTGGTCACCGTGCAATTACCACTTGCACTCAAGCTCACCGGCAAACCAGACGAAGCCGTTGCGTTCACGTTGAAATCAGGATCGCCAAACGTCTTGGGCGGGATCGCCCCAAACGTGATCGTCTGGTTCGCTTTCGCGATACTGAAACTCTGCGCCACATTCGGCGCCGGATTGTAATTCACATCGCCGCCCTGTGACGCCGTAATCGTGCACGACCCCGCGCCCGTCAAATGCACCGTTCCCGGTGACGGACTGGTCACCGTGCACTGGCCACTCGCACTGAAGCTTACCGGTAGACCCGAAGACGCTGTGGCGCTCACCATGAAATCAGGATCGCCAAATGTCTTGGGCGCCAGTGCATTGAACGTGATCGTTTGGTTGAGCTTTAGGACAGTTAGCACGACGTCGTTATTGTTCGTGCCGCCGGCGTAAGTGATTTGAAACGGCCGAGCGCCCGCCGAGAAAGTGCCGCCTTCAGGCAGGCCGTTGAAGGTATTCACCACGCCTTCAATGCTATCGTTATTGATGATCGTAAAAGTTTGGCCGCCGCTCGGCGTGAAGCCGAGGCTGACGTTCAGCGTCGCGCCGCCAAGGTCAACAGTGCCCGTTACATTCACCTGGTCGTACTGCGGGCCGGCCGTCGTCCCGTTCAGTTCGATTGCCAGCGTGCTGCTCGAGCTGAGCGTCAGATTGCCGGTGTTGATGATGCCGGGCGAGTTGCCGGGCGCGAGCGTGCCGCCGCTGTTGACGGTGACCGCGCCCACGGTGCCAGTGCCGCCGAGCGTGCCGCCGTTAGCCACCGTGACCGCGCTGCCCGCCGCCGTCGATCCGTTCACGCGCAAGGCGCCGGCATTGACCGTCGTCGCGCCGGTATAAGTGTTGGCGCCCGAGAGCGTGAGTGTGCCGGTGCCGGTTTTGGTCAGGGCCGCCGCGCCGCCGCTGTTCTGATACATGCCGGAGAAGGTGGTGCTGGTGTTGTCGCCGCCGGCGGTCAGCGCGTTGCTGCCGTTCATGAACACGTTGCCGCCGCCAGCCAGCGAGCCGATGGTGCTGCTCGCCTGGAAGAGGGCGCTGCCGTTGACGGTCAGCGCGCTGCCGGTGGCGACTGCGCCGTTGACGTCGAAGCGAACGCGTCCGGTGCCGTTGACCATAGTCGAGCCCGTGTACGTACTTGCGACGGTCAGACGAAGGTTGTCATCACCGAGGTTGTTCACCAACGTCAACGGACCAGTCCCGGTCAACGCGCCATTGATGGACGTCGTCGATGAGTTACTCCCAGATGCACATGCATCGTGGGTGAACGTCGCGGGGCCGTTCAGACTCACTCCGGGGAAGCCGTTAGTTCCTTGATTGCAAAAACCATCGGTGATGAACCCGCCGCTCTGTAGGACGATAGGACCACCGGAGATGTTGACGTTTCCGGTACAGGCCCCAATTCGGTTGAGGGTTATGGAACGAAGCTGTACTCCCCCGCCGAGGTTATAGTTGGTATCAGATGGGGTCTGGCCTCCATCGATCACCACATCGTCGCCTGTGGTCGGAACGGGACCAGCTGCATTGTTCCAGCAGGCCACGGTCGTCCAACCCGTTCCACATGGGCAACCGCCAGAAGCTAGGCCGTTCATAGTCTGCGTGGCGGCGAGGACTATCCATGGGGCAATGCCCGCCAATACGAGCAGAAAAATACCGATTAATGTCTTCCTGGTGCGGCTCATCGGGGCGCAAACTCCACGTACAAGTGCCCAATGACTTGCGTCGTTCCAAATTGGTTGCTTTGGATGGTGACAGTGGATCCAAACAATGCGACGCGGCTTCCGGCATCGCCCACATATTGAAACCGGACAAGATTCTGGCCTTTGGTCCTATCACCGTAAGGCCCGTATGAGCTGCTTGGCGTTCTGAACGTCAATTCGAGAACACAGGTTTGTCCCTGGTAGGTTCCGCTGTAGCCGGAAATCTCGATGATGGGACCATCCAGATTGATCGCCGTCAGCGTGCCACCGGCGCCACCGTGCTGGGGTAAAGGCCAGTCACCGTTGACGCTTTGAATTGCGTCAATCACATCTTTGTGGCGGACCACGATCCCTGTCACCTGTGCACGAAGATACCGGGCGCGCCGCGTGTCATCAAAAGTCACCGGTGTCAGAACGCCATCAATGTTCGCAAGTCCGACGAGATCGAGATTCTGTTTGCTGACATCGATCTGGGATCGTATCGAGTTGCCGTCGATCTTCTTGCAGTCTCCTGAGAGGACCACCTTGACGCTATCGAGATCTGATGATTCCAAGAAACTCCCGTTGGGCACAAGGTCGCCCAGGCCTTTTTGCTGTTTCCTGGCGTCGTATATTGCGATTTGTTCGGGTGTCGGGATGTTTGAGGTCCTCTGCAGATCTCCGTTGTTGTTGATGATGATATCGCCGGCGAGCAAATCCGTAATGTCGATCGAGGAGTTCTTCTTCCCCGTGGAGGATGTCGCCGAAAGCATTACCTGAACGCCCGTGCTGGTGTCGAGGTAACTGCCCCAGGGAAGGTAACGGCCCAAATTGCCGGCAAGCTGATCGCAGAAAGCTTTAAGCACAAGCCACCGCTCGACCGCCAGCGAATACTTCCAATCCCGAGCCGCCTTTGTGCATTCGCCTGCGCCGCCGCAACCGTCAGGAATGAGGCAGTAATCGAACAGCTCGCACTGCCGTTTTGCGAAATCGGTAACGTCCGGCAGGTTGCGGTCCGACCTGGCCCAGCAAAGCATGTCGTACAGCGCAAGAAATGTGGTCGTGCGACCGTCGCCGCCGTGACAATGGTAGTGCACCCAGTCGTTGGGACGGACCTGAGTCCACAGTTCGAGTAGCTGAATTAGCGCGCCCGCAGTCGGGGCGCAATGGTCCGTCACCGGGAGGCGGACGTATGAAACCTCGCAGTCAATCCGGAGGTCCCTCATGACCATCGCTTCGGTCTTCGCTTCAGCGACCGAAATCCCGCTGAAGCCGGTCGGCGTCACCCGATTCTGGTTTCTATTGTCCTCCTTGGGTGTCTTCGCCTTAGTGAAGGAAAAGACCTGCGTGGTCGGCACCGCCTTAATCTTCGCGAGTTGTGCGGCTTCATCGGCCTCGATCCACGGCAAGGGTTGTCCGACGTTGCCGAAGTCGTTGTCTGCATACCACGAGACCGCGCGCCCGTCGAAGAACACATGGGTCTCCTGTCGGAGATCGACCAGGTACAGCCGGCCGCTTACCTTCTCCGGGTCAACGACCTTGTCTCGCAGCGTTGCGGTCAGCAATTCAACGTCTAGCTGGTGGCTGCCCGAGGCTCGGAACTTGTGGTCGGCGATCTTGCAGTCGGTGCCTTTCCGGAAGTTTGTATGGTCTTTTCCGTCCGACGGCGCGTCATAATCGTAGACCAGATAACTCGCGGCGCGATACGGCTCCCATAAAGGCGAGTTGACGTTGACCGGGCTGGAAATAACATTTCGCGTCGTCGAATCTTCACGCACGCCAACAAAATCTGGGGTGCTCGCTTCCTGTTTCTTTGAAGCTGGACCGCTCATAGCAACTCTCCTCTGTCGATTTGATGCTTACTGACGATTGCCGGAAATTCGACGACGTGGAACTCCGCGTATTCTTCCTCGTGTGTGTGGAACCAATGGGCAGGATTGGAGCGCGGGGACCGAAATTCGGGGACAGTGAGCAGTTTCGCGGCTCCAGAATAGTTTCCGATTTTCTCCGGGCTCATTTTTTCGTCTCTGCTCACGTTACTGCCGCCTTATTCCTTCCTAGGTTTGCATGGAATGCGCTGTGTTCCGAAAACGCAAGCATTCTAGCACTAGTCGCAGCGCCCGATTAATGATCTGACGCCCCCGCGTGCGTGTGTGCTCTCAAGTTGATGTTGGGGGTGCTGAGCTGGTCTCATGGCAATAGATAAGGGCTGCGATTATTTGTCGGACGTATTCGCGAGTGATGTTCGGCGCGTAAGCACCAAGCCCGAAAGACAACAGACAGCAGAAACATCTTGCGCAAGGTTTCCGTAAGAACATCGACGGCCGAGGGATTGTAGACGAACCTTCGACTGCTGTAAATCTCACGAATCACAACCCCAGCTTGCGGGTGGAATTAAAATGAGAGCTAGGCTAAGACGGTCCATCGAGCAACGTCGTGTCAGTACCGCTCGCGGTTCTGACACGAGCTTGCCTTCCGTGAAAGCGATACCATCGGCTTCAGTCGCATGGAGCTTCAACTTCCACCTAACCAAGTCGCAGACTTTCTCTTTGGATACGACCGTGCTTTAGCCTTGTGGAGTTTCAACTTCAGCCTATTTCACTCGAAAGAAGATCTATTTTTTAGCCAGCACGGCGGGTTCGCTCTCGCGGGCGCTTACTTCCGTTTTCGCGAACTTCCGACCGTTTGGCTTTAGACATACTCCCGCCCTGCCGTCCCAGCCCTGCCATCCACTTGCGCGTACCGAAGACACCCGCGACGAGTCCTGGCACGCTCATCTGCACATCCAACTCGTCCCAGTGCAAGGCCGCGCCCCGCGGCATCACTCTAACCGCGGCAATCTTCTCCGGCTCTGCGCCGTTCAAGCCCTGGATAAGCGAGCAGGGCACGATGAAGACGACGCCGTTACGAAGCTTGACGATCAAGCGGTCGTTCGCTTTGTCATAATCGGCGGCGACGGCGCGCGGCTCAGAGGCTTGCGCCAGTACGCCAGCCTTGACAGCGCGATCGTACTGTTTGTTGAAGGTCGCTTTATCCATGAATTTCACGCCACCTCCCTAACAAGTATCGTTGATTCTCTTCGACGATCTCAACGGCCTTGGCAGAAAAGAAAGTTCTCAGAAACTCTGAGCGCTGGGCGTGTGTGCAAATAAAAGATATCTTTTAGCCGCCGAGTATTAACTGCCTTTCTCCGCTTCATTGAAAAATCCGCAACTCTTTAACATTCTGTTTGATCTGGTCTTCAGTAAGAGTAAGACCAACCTCTTGGGCAAGTTGTATGACTTTTAGTCTATTATCGGTCCTTTCAAAGAAGGCGTCAGCAAGTAGATTCAAAAGCCTTCAAGGCGGTGCACGTCCGGGCACCAGAGGCAGTGCCTTGGGCCACTCATTCAGCACGCATGCTAAGGCCGTAAACGGTACAGGCGTCATCGCGAAAGACTGGGTAAGAGTGATCGAGGGTCTTACCATGCGCAATGATCTCAGATTCTTGACGATGCTCCCTTGGGCCAATGCACTTACGTGCAGGCATTTGCTACGGCCCACACGCGCGTGGTGTCCATGCTGCTACGGGGAGTGGCGCGCGAACGAGCAAATCGTCTATGACCCGCTGCTCTGGGCGTTTAGTGAGGTTCAAGTGTGCCTGCGTCACCAGCGGCGTCTCAGGTTTCAATGCCATCATTGCGCACGGAATCTCCCTTGGCTCCGGCGACGCACACTGCCCGGACACTGCTCGAAATGCGGTAACTGGTTGGGTGTGGATTTCTCGGTTCGTTCTACAGACGTGACGCCGGCTGATGATGAATTAGCATGGCAAACGTGCGTAATGAAGAATCTGGAAGAGATGATTGTGGCCGCGACTCATTTACCGTCACCCCCGAAAGAGAGAATCGCGAAAGCGCTTTCCCTCTGCATTGATCAGGTCACCGAAGGGATCATGAATAGATTTGCTTGTCTCATTGGGAAAAGAAAACACACGGTCTGGGGTTGGCAGCATGGAAAAGCAAAGATTCCCATGGGTGATCTCTTACGAATTTGCGACCGAGTCGGCCTGTCGTTAGTCGATTTTCTTTATACGGAGTTTGTTACGCAGAACGAAGTTGAATTGATTCCGGCAAGGTATCCATTCTCAGGGGTTACTACAACTCGACGCCGCCCGAGGCGATTTGACCGAGAGACGACAGAGCGGGCACTGCGAATAACGCTCAAAGATCACCCACCAGTTCCGATGAAAGAAGTCGCCAGAAAGCTCAATACTGACAAGAGGTCTCTGTACAAACATTTCCCTAGCTTGTGCAGAGCGATCTCAGCCAGGTATGCAAAAGATCGACAGGCTTACTACGAGAAGCTACGGAGCCAACAAGAGAAGGACATTAGACATGTTAGGAGCAAGTTGCGTGCAGGCGGAATTTATCCGTCGCGTCGACGCGTCGCAGCGCTGGTCACGAAGCCGGCGGGCTTTCTCGATAGCTCTAGCCGCAACGCTCTGCCAGTCCGTGACCTGCAAATTGTGGCTTAATGAGTTTCACTTCGGCAGCGAAGTTTTGTGTCTATGACTCGTGGGATCTCACCCGTCCCAAGGTATCGCCTCGCAGCCGCCTCTATCACCTGAAACCGATTGGCATCGGGACAGCGCGTACAGAGAGTTGCACGAGTTATGTTGCCCGTCTGGCAAAGGAGCATTGCGTCTCCGCCCACTTGCTAATTAGTCGCGAGCTTGTCCCGGCATCAAACAAGCCTAACTCGTTGCGGGCTAAATCAACATTCGTCAGAAGTGGCAACTATCGGCGGGTGATGAAATCACTCAATGGGCGGGGCAGTACCGCGCGGGATTGGGTTGAAATCATCGAGAGACTCACGCTTCAACGCGGTCTCCGCCTATTGACAATGTTGACGTGGCGCAATGTCTTAACGGACCAATCACTCCTACGACCCGTACGTGCATGGTGCCCTGGGTGCCTCGAAGAGCAGTGTGAATCGGAGGAACCGATATACGAACAACTCTTATGGACACTGGCTACAGTCAACGTCTGCATGCATCACCAGAGAAGACTTGAGACCATATGCCCGCATTGCCACAATCAGGCTCTCCCATTCACCTATCGATTACTCCCTGGACATTGCTCCCAATGTCGAGGTTGGCTCGGCCATTCAGTCGGTGAAAAAGAACCGAATTTCACATTTTCTGAAGCCGACGATTTCAAATATCAGTTATGGGTTGCAAATCAAATGGGAGAGTTGATCGCAGCCGCCCCGAACCAACAGTCTGATCCGCTGAGAGAACGGGTTACGGAATTCATACCTAACTGCATCAACCAGATCACCGGCGGAAACGTAAGTGCCTTCGCCCGTATCGCTGGCCTCGATAGATGCGTCGTTAACGGGTGGCTCCGTAAGCAGCATCTCCCGACAACCGACCTCTTCCTAAAGATGTGTTATAGCATTGGCATATCATTTTCCAATCTTCTCACTAAGAGTAAACATTCCCAGACGGCAGCCAAGACCACACCAAAGGCTCTTAGTTGTAACAATGATCTGGCAAGCTTTACGCTCCTTGCGGCTCTCGATGAAAATCCGCCTCCTAACCTACAAGAAGTTGCCGATCGCTTGGGGTACAGGAACGCACGCTCTCTACGTAAGCGCTGTCCCGAATTAAGCAAGCTGTTAACGACAAAACGCAGAGCATCGTTGCCCGCCGAACGTCGGCGATCAAGAAAAAAAGCGCACGATGATGCTGGTTTGAAGTTAGCACTTCAACAAGCCTTGGAAGAGGAAATGCCTCCACCACTGGATGATATTGCAGAAAATCTTGGATATTCGGAGTCACGCCCTTTGCGAAGGAAATTCGGCAGCCTGTGCGAAGCCATTGTATCTCGCCGGGCAGAGTACTTTGTGGAGCATAGAACCGATCTTCGAATCAAGCTCGAGGCAATCTTGCTCGAAGATCCGCCGCCAGCCCTGACACAAGTCACTCAGCGTCTCGGGTACAAAGCGAGTATTAGTCTGAGCAGATATTATCCCAAGTTATGCAGAGCAATCTCGATCGAGGCGATACGCGAGACACCGTAGGAAACAGTTTGAAAATATTCGGCATCAATTACAAGCAGCTCTTTTTGAAGAGCCGCCGCCGTCCTTGCGTGCAGCTGCAAGCCGCTCGGAATACGCGCCACCTTATCTACGTCGGCAATTCCCAAAGATCTGCCAGGCAATCGTCAACCGTTTTGCGGGGTTCAGAAAGAAAAGTGCCTTGGAAAGGAAAGCACGTGCTAAAGCGAGGATGAGGCAGCTTGCCTTTGATCTACACGCGGAGGGAACATATCCGTCCGCCGGACAAATCAATAAGGCGTCGAAGAACCCTACCGGCTTAAATCCTTCAGAGCTATGCGCCGTCCTTCGGAACGTGAGGCGCGAACTCGGTTTATTGAAGAGCGGTTAACGATTTCGGCATTCGATGCGTAGTTCAGAACACCGCCTCGTACTATTTTCGCGAAACTGGAAGCAATAATTTGCCGGAGGCTATTGGAACCAATAAGTTGCCAAGGCGGCAATTTAATCGTTCAAGTGACACATTTTTCGCAGCAAGGCACCGGCGCGGTCGTGAAACATCTTCATCGTCCCCAATGCTGGAGATGGATGACCCTTGCCGAAGTACGACGCCTTCATGGAGTCCCCGAATTGTATTATTTAGGTGACGAATCCAAGACCCGCGCCGGCGAAGTCCTCGGCCAGGGAGTAATAGTTTCTTTCTTTCAAAAGATCATCGCCGCCACGCGAAATTTAGGAACAAGACAAATCCCCAAGTCCAGCACGACGACCGAGGACCATACTGGGACCACTGATATCTCTCAATTAGGGCTCGCGTTTGTGTAACCAAATGATAGACAGATCCTGGGGCACGCACCTGCGCCATTGGCTTGAACCTCCAAACACCTTCCGACTTTTAGACTACGACGTTCTGTTCGTAACGGAGGCTTCCACATAGACCGTCGCCTTTCGGGCCCGCCCGAGACCTCTATTCGCCACAGACGCGACCGCTCGGGGCTGCTCGACCGAAATCAGACGTGATTGCGTGTCCATGCCGTCGAGGAGCCACGCTGTAGCCACCCCAGTACCTGTGCCAAGTTCAATTAGCTTCGGCTTTCGATCGGGCAAGCGTTCGCAGCAGCAATCCGTGCGCGGCTCCGATGCCATCGCAAAGTCCAAAGCCTCGGTCTCAGCAAGGATCGCGTTCAAAGCGACGGGGATGTCGAGCTTTTGCGTGTCACCCATTCCGATAGTCTCTCGCGGGTGTAGGACTCCCGCACAATGGCGAGCCTTCCTAACGATTGAGCTGAAGTGGCCGCGCGAGTCGCCCACAAGCTCAGAGAATTTGACGACGGACACCCTATGGCAACTCCTCTGGAGGATTTGTTATAAGTCTCCATCTCAGGTGTTCCGATGGCGGTCTGTGGTTGACGGGCGACAATCGCCGCTTTTTCAAGGATTGCTACTGATCAGGTTTCTCAACGTCCTGCAATGAATCTCGAACCATCGTTAACAGCAAATAAGTCAATAAGGCGGCGACCGTACCTGCGCCAAAGATCACTGCCGTTCCAAATGGCAACAGGATGGCACATAACACCGTCGCACCCGCGCAACTCACGAAATGAACGATATCGGGCAGCGCCTCCGACCAGAAGCGCATTCTTTCCCGGCGAATTGTTTTGAGCAGAACCGATCTGAATGCGGAGCTCATCTCAGGAGGTATGAGCATCGAGCTGAGCTGCGCTTCTACGGTCTTCTGACCGACAGCGAATCTGGCGCAAGTGGTGCAGTCGGCCAGATGCGCGTCAATCTCTCGCTGAATCAAGCTAGCCCGAGGCTCCTCAAAAGAGTCGAGAATTTCTTCTTGTACCGTCTGACACTCCATGAATCAATCCATCATCTTGCCCAACGCACGTCGCGCGCGATGCAAATGGCTCTTTACTGTCCCTTCGGGCAAATCCAACAAGTGGGCCACGTCCTTGACGCTCTTCTCTTCCAGATAGAAAAGCGTAATCACTTCCCTTTGAATGTCAGGGAGCTTCGACAAGTACTCTTCCCACTCAATGTTGAGCAGAGTCGTGTTCGATGCCGTCGGCTCCAATGCTTCCTTGAGCGAAGTCGTCTGCCGATAAGACTCACCTCGCACAGCAGACAAACATGTATTCCGCGCGATTGTGTACAGCCAAGTGGATGGCGCGGCGCGACCATCATACGCCGGCAGAGCCTGCCAGAGTTTCATAAATACATCTTGCGTCACTTCCTCAGCCCGACCCGTGTCCTTAAGCATCATCACCGCCATCCGAAAGACCTTCTTACCATAGAGTTCAAGCAACTGCTCCAAGGCTTTCTCATACCTGCCCTTTTTGAGCAATTCTTGAACATCGCCGTCCATTCCTAAATTTGATACTCCTGACTTGCCCTTTGGGTTGCACAGAAATGCGGCAGACACTGCAACCGTTCATCTGTACGGCGAGTATAATAAGCTGCAAAACGATTTCTATGATTAACCCGGTAAGTAACGAAGTGATTGTCGTGCTGATCGTAGCCTTGGTGGTGCTACCGACCATGTACCTGGCTTTTCAGCAATGGCTGCGACATCGTCGCCGAGTGATGATTCACCGTGAGCGGCTGGCCGCGATTGAAAAAGGGATCGAGCTACCAGCTCTCGAACAAGAGGCCCAACGGAGCAGTTGGAACGTGCAACGAACGCTGCTGCTGGCGGGACTTTCTTGGATCTCGCTTGGCATCGGAACATTCGTGGTGCTGAGCGCCGTGCTCGCACATCCTTCGCAGCTCACAGAGGCAATTCCAACCGGGCTTCAATGGATCGGCATAGTTCCAGTAGGTATTGGAGTGTCTCACCTTTTTGTGTATGTGGTCGGGAAGAAAACCGAGGCAGAAGCTCAGCCGAAGATACCTTTCGTGAAGGAATCTGCTCCAGTAGAGGAACAGCGTTAGAAGATTTATCGGCGGCACGAGATGATATGCCAAGATCAATACGTACTACTGTAATCACATTCCTGCTAATTCTCCTGGCAGAGTTGCGACACGAATAAGTGCGATTCATTTTTCCAAAATGACTTTAGCAATCAAGGATAGAGTCGGATTCTTGAACGCATAATTTTCTCAAACTAGAAACGGTTCTTCGGTATGATCGCCAGGGGTCCTCAATGAGACTAAGACCAAGTATTACTACGCTGGTCGTTCTGGGCCTGATATTTATCGCTTCGCTGGCGCGCGGCCAACAAACCCAAGCGCCACCCACCACCATCGCCCCGCCGCAAGCAAAAAACCAATACGCGCCGGATCGGGACTATGACCTGCGGCATCTAGCGTTGGACCTGAACGTGGACTACGCGAAACTGGCCTTTCAGGCAACCGTGATCAATACGTTGGCTCCGTTGCGCGATGGCCTGACGACAATCGCATTCCACTGCGGCTCGAACCTTAGTATTGAAGCCTGTGAGATTGACGGACAGAAGACGACTTTTACACGCGACGGCAACACGCTAAAGATAAGCGTGCCGCAACCTCTCACACGCGCCAAGGCAGTTCGCGTCCTCGTGCGTTACACGGCAAGCGGCGAACAGATCGAAGGATTCCACTGGGTAAAGGGGACTGCAAGGGAACCCAACCGGGTGGGTTTCTGGACGAATGGCGAAACCAATCACAATGGTGGTTGGCTGCCTACCTGGGATTACCCGAATGATTTGGCCACAACCGAAACAAGGATCACGGTCCCTGCGGACTGGTACGTCTTCGGCAATGGCGCGCTCAAATCCAATGTCCTTGACGCCGAAAGCAAGACACGAACATTTCACTGGCAGATGGATCAGCCGCATGCCACTTACCTTCTTTCACTTGGAGCTGGGTTGTTCGATATCAAGTTCGCCGAGTGGCGCGGCGTGCCACTGATTTACGCTGCGCCCAAGGGCAAGGGCCATTTGATTGATAACACGTTCGACGAAACGCCGGAGATGCTTTCCTTCTACTCGGATCTTCTCGGTGTCAAGTATCCCTGGCCCAAGTATGCTGAGTTCGGTGCCTACGACTTCGACAATGCTGTGCAATATGTAAGCGCCACGATATTTGACGAAAGGTATTTGGCCGATAAAAGAAGGGGAATTCGCACCAGTTCAGGCGTCGTCGCCCATGAACTAGTTCATCAGTGGTTCGGCAACCTCGTCACACCCAAACATTGGGGCGAAATTTGGCTCAGCGAAGGATTCGCGATGTTCTTCGGGCAGGGTCTTTACTCTGAACACTGGAGAAGCAAAGCTGATTATGATCATCTGATCGAAGACTTCTCGCAGGATTACTTCTCAGAAAGCCGTCGCTACAAGCGCCCGCTATCAACCAACCTCTATAGGGACGCGGACGCGATGTTTGACACCCATAGTTACCGTAAGGGCGGCGCCATCCTGCACACCCTGCGACGCTCCCTGGGGGACAAAGTTTTCTATCAGGGAATCAGTCATTATCTGACCAAGCACCGGAACACACTCGTTGACAGCCACGATTTCTGCGCTGCAATGACTGAGGGAACGGGAATCAATCTTGAGCCATTCTTTGATCAATGGGTCTTTAAACCGGGGCACCCGGTGCTGGATTACGCATGGGCCTGGGACGATGCAAAGAAGGAAATTGTTCTCACCGTCAGGCAGACGCAGGACACGAAGGATGGTACGCCGATCTATGAGCTGAATGTGACCGTTGGATGGATCTCTGGAGGCCGAGTTGCGCGAGAGAGATCCAGGATCGACAAAGCCGAGCAAACAATCCGCATCGTGGCGCCGAGTAAACCTGAGGCCGTTTTGCTTGATCCCGATCACGACTTTTTGCGCGAGATACCCACTCTCCATTGGGCGCCTGAAGAGTTACCTCACATACTCAAGTTTGCTCCTAATGCCGTAGATCGTGAGGAGGCGATGAGGAGGATGCTTGAGGGAACCCCTTCTGACGGGGCAGTGCAAGCAGTAGCGGAATCAGTGCGCGCAGATAATGGCAAATTTCCTGTGTTCCGTTCCCTTTCGACACTGGTAGATCTAAAGCGGAACGACTTACGCCCCTTATTCCGCGAGCAGCTAACGCATCTCGCCATCGGGCGACGCTACTACGGAATTCTGGGGCTAGATAAGCTGCCCAAAGATCAGGCGGATATCCAGACCCTGCGCAATCTGGTCAGCCAGCAGGAGCCGTTCATAATGGTCAGGACAGCCGTACAAACGCTTAGGGATTGGGATGCACCCGGCAATCGAGAGATTTTCAAGAAAGCAATTCAAGTGGTACCGCCGGAGGACCGCACTCGCTTGATCGCCTATGATGGGCTGGCGCAAGCGGATGCCGCGGAAGGCAGGCAACCACCGGACGCTGACCCGCAGATGGAGATAATGTTCAAGAATCTATTGTCAGGTATAGCCGCCGGTCGCAACGATTCTTCGTTGATAACAGAGGGGCTGCACAGCTTTGTTACGAGACCGAGTGTCGTACAGAATGTTGCGTCATGGCTCAAAGATATGAAGTCATTCACATTCCTGCTGCGGGAGGATGCACGCGAACGCGGAATGGAGAGACGTGGCGCCAAAGTAGAACGGATCTGGTACTACAAAATAATCTCGGGACAAAGGACGCAATATCTAACGTTCTATCTTACGGCGGATGGCAAGGTGACGGACATCGAGATTTCTAGAGAATAGGAAACGCCTAACAACCGCAAAAGTTCGTTACGCCTTCGATCCGCCACTCGTCGAACGTTACAAGATATTTAGGAAATACCTCGTCGGAGAATTTCGGACGAGCGTTTAGCTTCGGCGCGATAGGCGGAACTCTAACAACTAGTTCTTAATTACAGATTTCCGATCAGACCAATAGTAGAAAACGGGCGTTGCGGAAACATTCAAGTTATGAACGAAAATCGTAGAAGCTTCTCACATTATGGCCAACTCCTTTTTCAGTTAATGACCGAATCGCGCCCAAGAAGCCCCAGACTATCTCACTAGCGGCGCCGGCTTCATGCTTCGACTTTTTCTCGAGCGCGCAGGTTACTTCGTCCACGCAGCAGTTCTCGACCCAACCCTGTACGGTGAGTTAACAGGTAGAAAACGAACTGTGATGGTGGCCGTCTCAGAGCCAGGATTCCAATGGCCCACTACCACTCCTTGCACAAAAACGTTCGGAGATATCGCGGACCCGCCAGACCTCGTTGAAAACCAGTACTTCACAGCCGAGGAAAAACCCTGGCTTGTAAACCACTGGAATGAACAAACCCGTAAAGGAAATGGTTTTGCCCCTCCCCAACTCACGCATCACAGCACTAAAGTTCCAGTTATCCGAAAAAGATATTATCTAAGCCAACAAGGCGATGGAGTAGTTGTGAAGCATCCCACCCGCGCAGAATGCTGGCGCTGGCTTACAGTAAACGAAATTAAGAAAATCCACGCCGTTCCACCGTCCTATTACTTGGGAGAACAAACGTCCAAAACCGGCGCCGGAGAAATCCTCGGTCAAGGCGTGATAGTCTCCTTTTTTAAAAAGATCATTTCTGCGGCCAGCACCTTTTACAGTTACGGCCCAACACCAACCACCCTACATGCAGAAAACTCACCCTCGTCACCAAGACGAGACTTGCCTAAACCCAGCTCGGCAATAAATCAACTTGGACTGGCTTTTACATAACTGTAACTGCAACACTCAGGCCGCGCTGAGCGTTGAAGTCATTTCCATGCCCGCCAGCCGCGCAGATGGCCCACGGATCTTGATCCGCATTCCAGACAACGAAAACACCGCCGTTGGACCACGCTATTTCAAGTCGTTGCATGTTGACGGAATTCTCTATCCCAATCCCTTCTCGCCAATCCCCGAAATCATTAGCACCGGCTGGCGCGAACCCATGTTCAAGCAAACGCAACCGTCAATCGCACAACGAGCCGACTAGAAGCTGGGGCCGTTTCGACGATGGCGGACTCTAGCTGCGTTTGATTCGTCCCGCAAGGATTAGCTTTTCGAAAATTGATGCGTGGTAGCGGAAGCTGGCGGTCTTAAAGTGGCCACCTTCAACTGAGTATCTGGTAGGCATCGAGGTGAAGTGCTCACGTCTGGATCAAGACGTCAATCCTTGGCCCGTGAGAAAGTAATGCTGTTCTGTTAACCTGTCAAAATCTGCCCTTAAAAGGTAGAGTCCGTTGCGTCCAAGAAGGCCTAAACAAGGCAAGGCACACAGTGTTGGGTAGGAGGGCAGGTATGGTGCAAGAGCAAGTGGTTCCCAATCGCGGTGCCCTTTACTATCCTTATATCCACATTCACGATGAGAACTGGCTTAAGGCTACGCTTCTTTCTTTTCGTCAAGTCCGTCGCATCGTTCCTTATCGGTTTACTGTCCGGGACGAAGTAACTATACAGCCCTATGCGTCACTACAAGGTCCCGACGGCCCACTGCTTGACGAGGCCAACATTCAAGCTCAGCCAGTTCATGATGCGCAACGAGCACTAAAGTCAAAGATTGAGAACAACCTCGCTGAAATAGACAAGCGATACAAGCAAAACAGCACACCCACAAAATACCAAACTGGACCGGCCTCGTTTCAAATCAACCGTTACAAACTGCTTGAGAGCTTTGAGGAGCCAGGTTTGGCAGATCTCCTGCTGAAACACAACCTCGCTTGGCACAGCGCGGATCAGGCCGATGAGGAACCTAATGATTGGCTGACCATGCATCCGAGACTTGGTGCGGCCGTAATGTCCACACTCGCGCTTGCCGTCGAGAAGAATGAAGGGTTGCACATTGTGACCCCTTCGGTGCGAGCGCACAATACGTTGCTCGCAAATCGCGAGGATCAAGTGTTTCAGGCGCTGTTGGAGATTCCCTCTATAGTCCCAGAGGACGATCTTGGCAAAACTGTAGACGAATTAGTCCAGATTGTGATTACCACGGGCTTTGATCTCACCCAGCTTCAGCCACAAGACATAAAGGCAATCATTGATAACGGAGCCGATCTACAGCAGTTTCGGAATGCTGTCTCAACGTTTGCACAGGAGATTGCGCCAGGCATGGGTCGCGAGTACCGTGAAAAGGCGTTAAAGCAAAAGGCCGACGAAGTGCTTGCAAAATGGAATGATCATCAAAGCCTTCTGTCACCTTCCATTCGCCAATCCTTCCGGGACCTGTCTATTGAAAAAGTTGCTGAAAAGGTGGGCAAGAAGATAATTGAGGGATTGAGCGGCGGCGTTACAGGTGCTGCAGTAACGCATTCCCTATTGGGCTTTCTTCCCGGATTTGCAATTTCGATTGTACTAATCTCTGGGATAAAGGCCTACCTGAAACATAAGAACCATCCTATGCGCTATCTCAATCGAGTTGAGAAAGCAACTGTTAGTAGCTTCGGCTCTCTGTATGTTCCGCAATGGTCCGCCTTGGCGGCCGTCGATTGAAGAATACTCTGAAGGAAGATGAGTTAACTCTCGACGAGATCGAGCGGACAATGATTTGAAAGAGATTTCAACGGGAATCATACTCAACGTCTGGCCCGTTGATGACTAAAGTCGCATAAAGCTCACCTAAACGCCAGGGGTGACAAGAAACACGTTCCATGGAAATTGCAATCGACAGGATTTCGCCCCTTACCTCGTTGCTCGACGATGTGGTTTATCAAAGCTCAATTGACGATATGCGTGTTTACTTTCAGAACGCTAAGTTCTCCGACTCCTGGATTATTTTGAGCGATTACTACTTTGGCGATGACAAGCCGAATAAGGTAATCACATTCACGTCATTGCCATACCTCGGCGGATTGCCTCAGTTGCAGAGCATTATCCGCGCTCTAGCGCCCCGAGATATTAAACACGCAAGATCAATCGATGAACGCTTCATTGAGTTTCTTCGCCAATTGCCCTCGCTCAACATCTCTTTCATTTTCCAGCAGGACAAGTACTTTGCTTGGGCCAGCAGCGGCGAATTCCAGACCTACATGGCCGAGTTTTGCGAGTTACTTTCTGCGTACGTGGCTTTTTGGCGGCGTGATAGCATGAACCACACTCGACTCGATGCATTGGCACGAAATATTCAGCACGCACAGGAACTACTGCGCCGAAAGAAGAAAATCCGAATATTGTGCGAAGCCTTTGTCATTTCCCTGCTTGGTGGTTACGTCGGTAGCATACTCTGCCGCGAGACTGCGCTCACACAACTCTGCTGGCTATCCGATCGCGACAGAACAAATGAACTTGGCGCGAATTTCGTCCGAGATTTTTTTCAGGTCACACTGATCGATATCGTGAAGAGGAATATTTCGTTTTCTTTCACTACCGCGAATTCAAATTCGGAAGAATGGTACGAAGACTTAATCAGGATTCCAGACTTCATTACAGGCGCAATTGCGAGTTTTGATTTTGATAACACAGGTAAGCATAAGGCTAAGCCTGCCGGTTTATCGCTAATCGCAGCGTATTTGGCCAATAACAAAAGCGATTGCTTCAATTATCGGTTTCACATTAACGGCGACGGCCTGAAGATCCAACGGATGATGATCCACGCCCACTAATCGGTTCGATTCAAGCGAGAGCTTGGGCCACATCTTAAAGTGCCAGGCTCGAGATTTCTCGATTGATGGGAGACTCGTCATGTACGAGTATGCGGCTGGCTCATGTTTTGCAAATGCTCGATCACGTCACCCTCGAAACCAGGGCCGAAGGAGAAGACCACCCAAAAAACACGCAGTCCTGAATTGTTTTAAGCAACTCGTTATCGACGCAAATCAATCCATAGGTGTAGTAAATGGAAAGGTGAGAGCGGAAACGATCTTTCGAACGTGTGTGCCAATCGGTGACTGTTGGGAGGCGACGCACTGGCAGGCACAATATCCGGCAGAGAATTTCTACCAGCCTCTTGGTTGATCTCGCTCAACACTTGCGTTCTTTCCATGGTCTGCCAATAACCAACCATTGCTCCACTGCCAAACCGTTGCGCATAGGCCCACATAGGGTCCCGAAACCGGCAGATCCCGTCTTTGACGTAATTCACGTTAAATATCCAATCCCTGCGGCGAGGCTTGCCAAGTCGCTTGCATTCCACAACAAACTGCTTGCTGCTACGTCGAGGGTCAGTCTCGTACTGATCAAGGTAAACCCATTGGAAGTCAGGGCGCTTGTTCTCCCTCGCTACCCGAGACTCGTCATCCGGGTCCGGTTGATTGTTGCATTCGTAACTTGGCGCAACCGGATCCGTTGGGTACAACTCGCGGTGGGCCGCGAGGAGGTGAAAATATAGACGGCGGTTGAGATCCACTTCCAATTCAGGAAGGTTCCTCTCGGTGCGCAGCTTTTCTAATGCGCATTCAAGAATTGCGAGACACATTCGTTCACGCTTGGCCCAAATGTTCAGCCCTCCAAGGCTGGGGCCGGCACCGCTCATCGTTCGTCTCCTGGGATACCAACTTCCAAGTTCATTAAATGAGTCAACGTGGATTCGGCGTCCTCGCGAGCGGCTGTATGTGTCCAGAAGCGGCGTTCGTTACGTTTGATGAACAGGATGTCGCGGTCGCTAACATAGCGGTAGAACGTATCAATAAAGATACTTGAGGCTCCCGACTGAACCAGTGAATTCTGCTGGAGGTGTGCCAAAATATTAGACCAGGCCGCAGGATCAGCGTCTGCCGCTCTGGGATGTCGGTGCCCTTTATAACGAGTCGTGAAACTTACCGCGAGAAGTGGCGCGCGGGACGGGGGCGAAATGACACGCCAAGCGAACTCACCGTCGGGAGCCAGCTCTGTATTCCAAACCTCAAGGAATGTGCGAAGGTACGCAGACAGCCCGTCCTCTGGCTGGGAAACATCAGACAATGTGCCTGATCTTTGGGTTGGCTGAACGACTTCCTGAAGCGCTTGTCCTTTCTGGTGTTGATAGAACAGATCAAGTCCGATGGAGCACCTATCGCGTATCAAATCGCGTTCGCCCGCCGTCAATCCGTAGAGATCAAAAATCGCCTCATCAAGCTTCTTTTCCAGTTCACGCAACTCCCCTGTGGACGATTCTTGAAAGAGCCCGAAGTTAGGCGACTGGACGTTCAGCTGCTGGAGTTCCTCAACGATTCGGCCAATCCGATTGCGCAGTTTCACATCCTTCGGAAAACAAATGGGCATTTGCTCGATATCTTCCAAGTGGAGCTCGTCATGCCAGAAGCCCCAGGATCCTGACGTTGTGAAGTAAAAGTAGCGGGCCAGTGAAGACCAGAAGACGCCAATAATGATGGCCTCTTGCCATGGTTCAAGCCCCTTGAGACGAACGCCATGTATGGAGTTCCTGAATGCGTACTTCCGCGTCTCAAGACGTGCGGTGATGAAACCACCGGTCTTGATACCGCGGCCCACTAACAAGCGGTGACCATGGTAAACATCTTCGACTCCTCGTCTTTCGACCTTGTGCGGCACGTCACGAAGTGCATCTTTGTCGAATGGCCCGTAACGCAGAAGTGACTGAGCGGGGAGTTCTCGATAGTTTTTTAGCCACTCTGCGGGAACCGACTTGTTGGCGACCTTAAACCCTTGGCCGGGAGAAATAGTCGCCGCCGGTACTACCTCGTGGAGGTTTTTGAGGCTCGGGAAGCGGTTGAGCGATCTAATTGTTATTTCGTCGTTGTGACCACCCCACCAGTAGATTTTCCACAATCTTTCATCCGCAAGGCAATCGCGCTGCGAAAGCCAATGCATGTCGCCTCTATTGAGGACAACGTACTTGGTGTTCTCAATCACAGCCGTCCGCTTGGCCGACCAGTATTGAAAGCTACTATCAGACGACGGGCCGACGCTTCTCTTCTCAAACACTACAGATATAAATGGCGAGATTCCTTGTGCTTCGCGCTGCGGCCCAGAAAAAAAGATCTGCCGTACGTGAGCGAAGTTGACAACATGCTCTAGCCGGGCAGCGGTGAGCCAAACCTTTCGAAAATTGCGACTGTTTGAATGATGCTTAAAGAGAACGCCAGACGAAACGAGTAACCCCGCTCTTCCACCATCCTGCAAAAGGGCCAACGTAAGGTGTATGAATGCCTGGGAGAGTTCTTTGTCTCCAACAGGACGGCCTTTCGCTGCATCGCACCACTTCAGCGTCTGCACTAGGCCGTTCTGACTTTCCTCGTCTTCTTTCTTGGGATAACCCCACGGCGGATTGCCTACGACGATGGACGCGCTGCCCGGTCCAAATCGACGGGTAACTTCCGCAGGCCCCTCATCAGAGATAGCCTCAAAAGCATTTGCATGAAGCAGCACATCGAAGAACTGTGCATCTGGATCTTCTTGTTCGCGGCGTTCACGCTCCTCCTTTGAAACCCACTTGAGGTAAGGAAGCCGCCGTTCAGCATTGATTTCCCGCGGCTCTTGGTAATGGAGAAATGCGAGGTAGAGGCTGAACGCCGCTACGCGCACCGCTTCTTCGTTGATGTCGATACCAGCGATTTGTTCGCGCAAAATTCTGCGAAGCTGCGGTCGGCTGACCCGCTTGCCGTTCTGTTCTGCCCAAAGGTGGCGCACGATGCGACGGAATGATTCCACCAGGAAAATGCCCGAACCGCAGGCAGGATCAAGGATGCGAGGTTTGGTCACAAGAACCTCGCGGGTAAGCGTGTGTGCGAGAACGAACTCGACGAGTGCGGGTGGCGTATAGTGCGCACCTTTATTGCGTTCTTTGCCAGTTCGCTCGTTGTAGAATTCCTCGTAGATCGTGCTGATCAACTCGATCGGAATAACGTTGAACCGGTAGGCAAAGAAGAACAGTTCGTGCTGCGGCGACGTATTGCCTATCAGGAAGCCGCGCAGTTTATCCAAGTGTTCCTGCTGGATGCAGTCGAACTCTTCACCCTCGATTGGGAAAGTATCCCCGTTGAAGTCATCTGCTAACTGTTTGAAGAGAGCATATGTAAACTCCTTGCTTTGCAACACTCGCAGAAAGAGGATCCCAGCCATTCCCGCTTCAACAGCAGGAGCTGAGGGCGGTTGTTCCAGGAGCCTCCGCCATGACAGACGGCGGGCGGCAACGTTCTCAAAGTACTCGGGTACGAGAATTTCTCGGTCTTCTAAGTAGCGCACAAAGATCGCGCGCCCTATCAATGAATGTAAATGACGGAGCTTAGGCTTCTTCCCCTGAGTTACCGGCAACTCCGCCAATTGCTTGCGAACGGTCTTAAGGTCCCTAATTAGAGCCCGGTCCGCGCGATTCGTTGAATTGCGGAACCGGGCGTCCCCAAAGACGGCTCCGGTCTCAATCCGCTCTCGATGATAGGCGGCGAGCTTTGACTGAACTTCTGCAATTGAGCTTGCGATCGCCACTAGCCGATCGCGGCCATCCAGGTCTTCATCCGGTTTGGGCGGTGCCTTGGTCAGATCGTACAGAACTAGCTGGCCTGGCGTGGCAAGAAACAGCAACTGCGGACGGGACATGCACCATATCCGCTCGTATAGCTTCCTCAATATCTCTGGGGAACTGTCATCCGATTTGGCAAATACTATTACCGGATCGCGATCAACGAAAAAAATGGTCTCTGCATCCACCTGAGCCGCCAGCGATTGCCAATCTCCCCGGTCAAGCCACTCTCCCAATGCGGCGGACTGAGGTTGCCGCGTCGCCAACAGCAATGCGCCTTGATCGAATGCCAACTGTTTGTACGCAGCTTGGAGCAGGTCGACCGGCGAATCCAGATTGTTAGTTGATGTGGTCATCAGAACTCAAGCTAGCCCGCTTCATTCATGGAATGAGGCGATTGGCGTGGGTGTCGAATACCGGCATGGGGTCGCTATCGACCGTTACGTAACGAGTTGTTTCAGCCGTTCACGCATGCCCTCAATGAGAAAGTTCAGCAGTGCTCATGTTCTCCATCATCAAGTCATACTGACTCGACTAAGAGTGCGGAGTTGTAGTGTGACTCTGTTTAGCTCGGCATTGTTCTGAGAAGAGTTCAAGATGAAATCAGTGTCCGCAACCGTTCCTTCAGAACTGCCTCTTTCGGCGTCCTTACGCCTCGTCGCAACCACTCTCGAACCTTCGTGACCGTCAATGTATGCTTCACCGAGCTGCGCACCTCAACTTCCAATTGAGTCAACCCGCCCGGATCAAGCTCGTGCTTGCGAAACGCGTACAATCCCAAAACGGACGCTTCGTACAACCCTTCGGCCTCGACTTCGACGGAATGGCGAACTCCATCTAAATCCACAAAAGATACGATACAGGCCGCCATGTGGCGGAGTTTAGCATTTTCGGAAATTTTCGCCAATCGGACGACGTACCATTTGTGAGACAGATGCAAATTCTTTTGGGTGACCCTTGCTCGGGTCGCTTTGAATCCCCATGCATTCAAGAATTGACTTGTTGCGTCTCATCCAATACTCCCATGACGCCGCAGTCTACATGGTCCAAAAAAGTTAGAACCCCATCCATCCTCGTGGAGAAGTTGGAAAGATCAAATCGGAAATCCCGATCAAGTGCATTTTCGCCTCTCATATTTACCGGATATCGAAAACAGAATGAACCAGGATCATTCTTATTGAACTCATTGATTGTTCCACCAATTTCATCATGTTCGCTATCCCATGCCCAGCCAAGTTGCTCGTATAAAGCCCTCAGCTCTTTCAATAGTTCGAAAAGATTGTGTCCCTTTGCCAGGATTTTCTCGGTTGTACTAAAAGGCTCGCCTTGGAGTCGTAGAATCCTCGATCCTGAGACTAGAATCGATTTTAATGAGAGCTCTAAGCACATTCGATAGAGAAACACCACGGGGCAGGCGCTGATGTCACGCAACTGTTCATCGGACAAGTCCTTGAGCAAGGACGGTGCCGCCGAATGATATGCCTCGGAATAAAGACCCAGTTTCTCAATTGACTCTCCATACCAGTTCAACACAACATTCGACAGCTCACAAGTATCGATGAAAAGGTTTTTAATTTGGCTTCGACCCTTCACTAGTACTCTGCATCCTCCGAAAAACTGAGCACCAATTGCTCATGGTGTTGGCAGACGACGGAACTCAATCCGAACCGCCCTGCGAAGTTTGCGACTCTCCCCGCCGGATCCCTGTCATCCGCCGCGACGTCTCCAATGATCTCCCGAAGCAGGATCGGGGGAATGACGAATTTGAAATACCGGTCGAGCGGCGTGAACTCGGGGATTCCTAACTGCTGAAAGACCGATTTATCCAGAATGATGTGCGGTTGCATGTTCAATCAAAAGCGTAACGCTCACTCGTTGATAATTCAATAGGTGTCGTCTTACATTCCACTTCGTTCCATTGCAGCCGACAATTCTAATTCAGCTTCCCCCTCGCCGCCGCCGGTTAAACCAGCGGGCTTAAAAACCCCGGCCGAAAAATTCCAAGGACCCACCAAATCAACTATGGATTCGTTACCGCCAAAATGATGGCGGCACAAGATTGTGTAAACGACGCGACACTAGCACCGAAAGATTCCTCTTTGCCAAGATCAAAACACGCCAGGCCGCGCTAAGCGCGGCCTAAACTGGGAGACAAAATCTCCCGCCGAAAAAAATTGCTCCGGCCCCCCTAAAATAGTTCCCCACACTACCGCGCCTACGCTGGCGGCTTTCGCCGCATGGCAAAGAAACGAAGTAACCTCAACTTCCCGCAACTCGCACCTCTCTAACTTCGCAACCCCAAACAAAAGATCAGCCTCCTCCAAAGCCCGTGTTGTATCCGAGTGCTCTAACCAACCATGCTCCAAAACACATACGGATACGAGCAGCACGTAACTCAAAAAAATCAGCCAGTTCAGCGAGCCTCTACGATTCCACGTTACGGCGCCTTCTCTCCGACGTTCCCCATCTGCTAATTCGATAAAACACAAACATGAGTGGCGAGCGTCCCTCACACGTTCCCCGACATCTCCAACTCCAAAAACCAGAGCTGGGTTTTAGTTGTGACTGCAATTGGTGCTTTACCTATATTTCCGTCCTTTGCATCTGGAGGCAAACCGTGCAAACACAATTTCTTCAACGTTACGCCCCTAACTCGCTTCACCTTTTGTTTCACCCCCTCGACACTGGAAACCCGAACTATGACTTCAACGCCCATCTCGAAAAGTTCGCCAATCGCCGAGTTGACGTCGACAGCGTGGCACCGAGCAGTCGTCAGGGACTAAGACTTCAGACCCTCTATAGCGGAAACATTACCCGCATTGATCTCGAATCGACGCAGCTCATCGGCGGTCGCGTACTCGGCCGTGTCGAAATCGACCTCGGCCCTGTCGACGAAGCCGAACAGCAATACAAAATCCTGGCCGTCCCTTACGCCGAAAAGCGGCTCGCCAATAACGACGACGCGGTTGAATTCGTGCGCGTAGTAAAGCAGGCCGTCTCCGCGGGCGTCGAAGCCGATCCCCGCTCACTGCAAATCTGGGCTTCCTGGGGTTACCGTGAGATCAACACCCGTCATGGCCAGTACATGATTGCAAACCGCGGCGCCTCATTAGATGAAATCGCCGACGCTCGCGCCGAAATCATTCGCCAGGTCTTGAAAGAAATCGCTTTCCTCGCAATGGAACTGACTGACGTCACGTCCACTAACGAAGATCGCTTACTTGATGAGCCGGAAGCTATCGAGATCTACTCAGCTCGCGATGAACAACTCACGCCGCGCGAGCGCCAGGATCTCTTCGAACTACGTTGCGAAGAAGTTCTCTTCAATCACGAAGCGGCCGGCCCGTTTGCCGCCGAGCTCAAAACAATCTGCAGCAAACTTTCTCCGGCCCAGTCCTCTGGCATCGTCTATAACGAAGAAGCGCAGTTCCAATCTTACCTGAGCGACATGGCCGACTCCGGAACCCAGGAAGAAGGTCTCGAAGCCATGCTCGAAAGCCACGAACGTGTAACCGAGCAATACAGCGAAGGTGGAGTAGTTTCCCTCCACATGAGCGACGGCGAACGCTTCGTCGTTGACGGCACCCTCGAGGACGACGTCACCGAGGACTACTTGCCACAGGAAGCCAGAGTCCTCGCCAGCGACATACGCCAGCTCTTTATCGACGGCGAAGACATGGAAACCCTCGACGGCTTCATCGAATTCAGCCTCAACCGTATTTACGGCAACCCTTCCGACAAAGACGCCCGCGTGACACGCACCATGCGTTCTGTCAGCACTCGGCTCGAGCCAACGCGTCTCCGCGCCGATGGAACGTGCCACCAGAGCAAACCCGTTGGTACCCGAACAGCCTTGTTCGAATACACCTATCGCGTCTCGGTCTACCCGAACCGTGAAGAGCGCCAGTACGTCCGCGAAGTCCTGGACATTTTAGTCGAAGCCATGCAGCGCGATTTCATTCTTCGCAGCATGAATCGCTCTGCAGCATTCCGTGCTTTCCACAACGCGATCGCTGAAGCTTCCGACGTGCGCGCCTTGATCACCACAATTCAGGAAGCGTATCAAGCACGCCTGAAACATAGCATCTCGATCAAAATGTTCACTGCCCTGAACACTCTCTACGAGGTAAAACGTGCTCGCTTTGAATCAACTGCAGTGCAAGTGATCAAAAACGTCGACGGGAGGGAACGCACCTTCATTCCCGCAATCCCCGTCATCGCAATAGCAAGGAAGATTCCAACTCGCGAACTCCGCACCCTGGCCACTGCAATGCACACGTTACCCAACCAAGAGCGTGAACGAATTTGCCGCCTTCTCCGCGACGAACGGCCCGAGCTGTATGGACGCATCCTTAACGGACTGCTCGCCATGATCCAAAGCGCCAGCCAGGGTAAACGCATGTACCTTCGCTTCGCTTTCTACCAGGATCGCCAAACCGGCCGTCCGAACGAAGCGCATAACATGATCCACTTGCTCACGGCCGCTGACACAGCAACCGTCTGGGAAAGCCTCAAAGCCTCGTCCGGCGTAGCTGAGCCAGTCGCAGCCTAAATCCTTCTCATCACCTACAGCACGGTAATTGCGACAGCGGACAACCGTGCTGTAGGCACTATCTTCCGCTCTCAACAACCACCAACTAAAAACGATATGTTCATAAAACAAACACTCCCAAAACCCAAAACGAGCCGGACCGTACTCCTCGTCAAAACAAACACGCTCGGCCTCTTCAGCCTCGCAATCTTTCCCAATGAGAGCCGATTAGTCACCATTGATACGAGACTAGAAGAACCAGCGATACGCATCTACCGCGAAGCAAAAACCGCCCAAACGGTTTTCAAAGAACAACTCGAAATCACTCTCCAAAATGGCTGGACCATCGCATACGACGGACCAC
>WNFZ01000871.1_pt1 | contig 32125 bp, 25 predicted proteins | sample 5400081 | NCBI WGS metagenome assembly WNFZ01 (sample SAMN13153365, study PRJNA577476) | soil metagenome | isolation source: 80 cm soil or saprolite under grassland replicate 1 | place: USA:California | collected 2016-06-15 | reverse complement strand
ACCTGCTCCTGGAGCTGCGACGGGGACTCGGCCACCCGACGCGCCAGGAGCTTCTCGAACGCCTCTCCCGCAGAAAGCCCGTGGCTCCCCGCCGGAGCCCCTCCTCGATGGTCCGCAGCGAGCGCGACCGGAGGTGATCGTCCTCGACGCGTCGGCAGCGCTGGAGCTTGTTCTGCACACGCCGGCCGGCGAAATTGTGGCCCGGCGGATCGCGCCGCCAGAGGAGAGTCTCCACGCGCCTCATCTGATCGTTCTCGAGGTCGCTCAGGTGCTTCGCCGCTATGAAGCGATCCGAAGCCTGTCACCGGCGCGCGCCCGCGAGGCGCTCGAAGACTTCACCGATCTCGCCGTGACGCGCTATCCGCATGAGGTTCTTCTGCCCCGGATCTGGGAACTTCGCAAGAATGCAGCGGCGTACGACGGCGCCTATCTGGCTCTCGCCGAAGTTCTCGGAGCCCCTTTACTGACGGCGGATTCGCGGCTTGCTTCCACGCCCGGTCATCGCGCACAGGTCGAGGTGGTTTCCTCGTCGTAGCCTCGCTTTCCGCCTTTTCCGTTCTCGTCCCCGCCGTCAATGGAAGTCGTGGCTCGGGATCGCCTCGTTCGGGGGGCCCGGGAGGTCGCAGGGTCCTCTGCTCGGAAACTGCCGGAGGGGCCAGAAGCGTTCTCCTTTGATCGAGAGGGTGCCGTCCTGCTTCTGCAGGCGGCCTTCGACGACGAGGGTGCCGGAGCCGACGATGACGGAGCGATACTTCCCAGCGGCATTTCCATCCCGAATGCGCCACGTCGATCGGGAAGACCTCGGTGCCGTGCCGCTGCGCGTCCTTGACCAGCGTGGCCGGGTGATAGAAGCCCATCGGCCACGCGTTCAACAACGAAGCGGAGAAGGCCGCCGGATGATGTGCCTTCAGGTGGCCGGATTTCGCGCGCGGGCGTGCTCGCGTGGGCGCACCATCGCGTAGACTGCGGGTATGGACAGCGGCGGCGCGGCCGGCGGAACGTCGGGAGATGCGGGTAATGCGGCCGATCCCCAGGGGAGGTAACACATGCCCAAGCACGAGATCGCACGGGGGGACCGAGTCTCTGAGCTCATCGACCAGCGGATTCGAGACCTTGGAGACTGGCGCGGGGAGGTGCTGGCCAAGATGCGGTCGCTCATCCTCGACGCGGACCCGGAGGTGTTGGAGGAGTTGAAGTGGATGAAGCCCTCTAATCCGGGGGTTCCGGTCTGGTCTCACGACGGGATCGTGTGCACCGGCGAGTCCTACACGAAGGTGGTGAAGCTAACGTTCGCCCGAGGGGCCGCGCTGAAGGACCCCGCACGGCTCTTCAACTCGAGCCTCGAGGGGAACACCCGGCGCGCGATCGACATCCACGAGGGCGATCGCGTAAACGCCCGGGCCTTCCAGGAACTCGTTCGAGCCGCCGTGGCGCTGAACACGAGCAAGCCGAAGAAGGGCAAGCAGAGGGCAGCTCCACGAGCGGGGTACAGGGGACGGATCTCGTGCCGTGCGGCAGGGGCGGCGTAAGTGCCTCTGGGGCAGAGACTTGGGCGGGGTTCCCAGGCCGGCGCGGGAGCCGTGGGTGTCAGGCCAGGCTGACACCTGGTGAGTCGTGGGCGCGTAACTACCGCCGCGTCAGCGACGCCTTCGAGATACTCGCTCTTGAACTCGGCCGCGCGCTCGCGCTCGAGATACTCCTCGGGGCTGAGCGGGTCGTGGCGTGCGCCGACATCAAAGATCAATTCTAATGGGTGGCCGCCGTCGCCGGCACCGCCCCTTACGCCAGGAACAGCCGGTACGCCGGATTGCGGCTCTCGTCCCAGTAGCGGTAGCCGAGGTCCTTCAGGAACCGCCGGAACTTCGGTGAGTCCTTGCGGGGGACCTGGATCCCCGCCAGCACGCGGCCGTAGTCTGCGCCGTGGTTGCGGTAGTGGAAGAGCGAGATGTTCCAGTCGCTCCGCATGCGGTTCAGGAACCTCATCAAGGCTCCGGGTCGCTCGGGGAACTCGAACCGGAAGAGGCGCTCGTCCTTGGCCATCGGCGCGCGCCCTCCGACGAGATGGCGGACGTGGAGCTTGGCCATCTCGTTGTCGGAGAGGTCGAGGGCTGGAAGGCGGTGGCGCCTCAGCGCTGCGAGGAGCGCCCGCGTCTGGCTCTCGTTCTCGACCTCGACCCCGACGAAGACGTGCGCGTTCACCGCATCGGCGTACCGGTAGTTGAACTCGGTGATGTTGCGGGGCCCGACGACGGCGCAGAACTCGCGGAAGCTGCCCGGCCTCTCGGGAATCGTGACGGCGAGGATCGCCTCGCGCCGTTCGCCCAGCTCGGCGCGCTCGGCCACGTGGCGGAGCCGCTCGAAGTTCATGTTCGCGCCGCACGCGATCGCGACGAGCGTCCGACCCTTGACGCGGCGGCGCTCGGTCCAGGTCTTGAGCCCCGCGACGGCGAGCGCCCCCGCGGGCTCCAGGATCGAGCGCGTGTCCTCGAAGACGTCCTTGATTGCCGCGCAAATGGCGTCGTTGTCCACGAGGACGACTTCGTCCACGAGCTCTTGGCAGAGCCGGAAGGTCTCGCGTCCCACCTGCCGGACGGCCACACCGTCCGCGAAGAGCCCGACCCTCGGCAGGCGCACGCGGCGCCCCGCCTTGAGCGAGCGATGCATCGCGTCGGCGTCCACGGGCTCGACGCCGACCACACGCGTCCCCGGGCTCAGCCGCTTGACGTACGCCGCCACCCCCGCGATGAGGCCGCCTCCTCCCACGGCCACGAAGACCGCGTCGATGCCGGCGGGCCGCTGCCTCAGGATCTCCATCCCGATGGTCCCCTGTCCCGCGATGACGTCGGGGTCGTCGTACGGGTGGATGAAGGTCCTGCGCTCCTTCCGGGCCAGACGCCGCGCCTCGGCGTAGGCCTCGTCGTACGAGTCGCCCAGAAGGACGACCCGCGCGCCCCGCGAGGCCACGGCGTCCACCTTGATGCAGCGCCACCCCCTGCGCATGGTTGCCCGCCGAAGCCGCGATCACGCCTCGCTTCAGCGCCCGGCGAGGCAGGCGGCACATCTTGTTGTAGGCGCCGCGCAGCTTGAAGGAGAAGACGGGCTGCAGGTCCTCGCGCTTGAGCAGCACCGTGTTGCCGGTGCGCCGTGTCAGACCCGGGGCGGCCTCGAGCGGTGTCTCGACGGCCACGTCATAGACACGCGCCGCGAGGATCCGCTCGAGATAGTCGTTCCGCAAGGGGCGGCCGCCGCGCGTGCTAGGAGCCGTACTTAGCCCGCCGGTCCCTGGTGAGACCGCGTAGCGGTCTCTCGGCTAGGCCTGCGGCCGAAGGAAGCGACACGCCCCGGTCGGCCGCCGGGACGGGGTGGCACCACTCCTTCGAGCGCGGGTGCTCGCCGCGCACGGCTGCGTGGAAGGCCCTCTGGAGGGCGCGTGTGACGGGGCCGGTCGTGCCCGCGCCAATGCGACGGAAGTCGATCTCGCGGAGCGCGATGCACTCCGCCGCCGTGCCGCAGACGAAGACCTCGTCGGCCGTGTAGAGCTGGTCGCGTGAGACCGGGCACGCGACCACCGTGTGGCCGAGGTCCTGCGCGAGCGTGACGAGGGCGTCCCGCGTGATGCCCTCCAGAATGGGCGCCGAGGGCGACGTGACGATGGTGCCGTTCTTCACGAGGAAGAGGTTCTCGCCCGTGCACTCGGCGACATAGCCCTGCGGGTCGAGCATGATCGCCTCGTCGAAGCCGAGGCGGACCGACTCCGTTTTGGCGAGGAAGCTATTGGCATAGCTGCCGCAGATCTTGGCCTTCGTCATGGTGACGTTGGGGTGGTGGCGAGTGAAGGACGACACGTTCGCGCGCACGCCGTGCTCCAGGGCCTCGGCCCCTAGGTAGTTGGTCCACTGCCACGCGGCGATCCCGATGGACGGCGAGCCGCCGTCGAGGTTGAGGTTCCAGCCGCCGCTCGCCAGGGTGAGGAGCGGCCGGATGTAGCAGTCGTCGAACTCGTTTCGCACGACGATCTCCGCGCAGGCGTCGACGAGGTCCTGCTCGGAGAACGGGAGCTCGCGGAAGCCCAGGCACGCGGCCGAGTACAGGAAGCGGGTGATGTGCTCCTTCAGCCGGAAGACGGCCGGTCCGTGCGCGGTCTTGTAGCAGCGGATGCCCTCGAAGACGCCGATGCCGTAGTGCAGGCCCGGCGTCAGGAAGTGCAGGGTGGCCTTCTCGAAATCGACGAAAGCGCCATCCATCCAGATCGTCTTCGATTGGAGCGTCATCGTGTTCCCTTCATTGCGCGGCTGTGACCGCCGGGGCGGCGATTGCCCCGGCGATGGCCTCGGTCATTTCAGTGGTCGACGCCGCTCGAGTCCCCGGGGGCGCCAGCTCGGCCGTACGAAGGCCCGCGGAGAGAGCGGCCTCGATCCCCTTCTCGACCGCATCCGCCTCCTCGGGCAGCGAGAGCGACCACCTCAGCAGCATCGCGACCGATCCGATCGCCCCGATCGGATTCGCGAGGTTCTTCCCTGCCAGAGACGGGGCCGAGCCGTGCACGGGCTCGAAGAGCCCCGGTCCCTTGCCGAGGCTGGCCGACGGCAGGAGGCCGAGCGAGCCGACGAGCGCGCCGACCTCGTCGGAGAGGATGTCGCCGAAGAGGTTCTCCATCACGAGGACGTCGAAGCGAGCGGGCGAAAGAACCAGACTCATCGCGCAGGAGTCCACGAGCTGGTGCTCCAGCCTGACGTCGGGATAGCGCTCGGCGACCTCGTTCACGACCGCCCGCCAAAGGCGCGAGGTCTCGAGGACGTTCGACTTGTCGACCGACGTCACGAGGCGCCGGCGAGAACGAGCCAGGCGAAACGCGAGGTCGGCCACGCGGGCGATCTCCTCGCGCGTGTAAGGAAGCGTGTTGACGGCCGTCCCGGCCTCGAGGTCCACGCCGCGCGGCGTGCCGAAGTAGAGCCCGCCGGTCAGCTCGCGCACGATGAGGAGGTCGAGCCCGCCCGCCACCTCGCGCCGGAGCGGCCCGGCGTTCTCCAGACCGGGAAAGATCCGCGCCGGACGGAGGTTGGCATAGACGCCGAGCGCCTTGCGCAACCGAAGGAGACCCGCCTCCGGCCGCCCGTCGGGGGGAGCGTCGTCGAAGGAGGGGTCGCCCACGGCGGCGAGGAATACGGCGTCGGCCGAGAGGCAGGCCTCCCGCGTTCTCTCGGGCAGCGGCGTGCCTTCGCTCCGGATCGCGGAGGCGCCGATCGGAAGCGGCGTGATCTCGAAGCGGTGGGAGAAGCGCTCCGCGACGGCGCGAAGGACGGTCAGGGCCGCGTCGGCGACCTCGGGCCCGATTCCGTCTCCCGGCAGAACGACGATCTTGGCGCCACGGCCCATTCAGACTCCGTGCCCGTAGCCCGCTTCTTCGACGGCCGTCTCCTCGCGCCGCGCGGGCTCCGAGGTTCGATCGCCTCCGCCGGTCCGCGCCACCCGGAACGCCACCGGCGCATGGCGCCGCGCCTCGGCTCGCTTGACCTCCGCGACGAGCTCGAGGACGTCGGCGTCGCGGATGACCTTCCGTGTGTCGGCCCGGCGGATCATCCGCTTGTAGACCTCGTCGAGCTCGAGCCGCGAAAGGGAGACCTGCAGCGCCTCGCACCGGTTCTTCAAGGCATGGCGGCCGGAATGCTTGCCCAGGACGAACGTCGTCTCGGGAACGCCGACGTCCTCGGGCCGCATGATCTCGTACGTCCGGCGGTCCTTCAGGAGGCCGTCCTGGTGGATGCCCGCCTCGTGGGCGAACGCGTTTCGGCCCACGATGGCCTTGTTCGCCTGAACCGGCTCGCCGGTGACCTCGCAAAGGAGCTGGCTCGCGGCGAGAAGGCCCGGCGTCCTGATGCCGGTCTCGTAGGCGAGGAGATCGGGCCTCACTTTCACGGCCATGACGATCTCCTCGAGCGAGGCGTTTCCGGCGCGCTCGCCGATTCCATTGATCGTGCATTCGACCTGCCTCACCCCGCCTTCGAGCGCCGCGAGCGAGTTGGCGACGGCGAGGCCGAGATCGTTGTGACAATGGGCGCTGAACGTGACCCGGTGAGCATTCGGCACGCGCCCGATGATGCTGCGGAAAAAGCCGGTGATCTCGTGCGGCAGCGCGTAGCCGACGGTGTCAGGCAGATTGATGGTCGTCGCCCCGGCCTCCATGACGGCCTTCACCACCGAAGCGAGAAAGTCGAGGTCGCTGCGAGTGGCGTCCTCGGCCGAGAACTCGACGTCGTCGACGCTGCGGCGCGCCCTCTCGACGGCCTTCGCGGCCGCGTCCAGGCACTCCTCGCGCGTCATGCGCAGCTTCTTCTCGAGGTGAAGGTCCGACGTCGCGATGAAGGTGTGAAGGCGCGGGCGCGCCGCGCCCTCGAGCGCGGCGCAGGCGCGGTCGATGTCCTGGGGGGCGCATCGGGCGAGCGCGGCGATCGCCGGCCGGCGAACCTCGCGCGACACCGCGCGAACCGCCTCGAAGTCGCTGTCGGAGGCGATCGGGAAGCCCACCTCGACGACGTCCACGCCCAGCTCGTCGAGGGCGCGCGCCAGGCGCAGCTTCTCGCTCTCACGCATGGAGAAGCCCGGCGCCTGCTCGCCGTCTCGGAGGGTCGTGTCGAAGATCGTAATTCGCTCTCTCATGCGACCCTCCCGACGACGACCGGGTTCAGGAACGGCATCTTCGCGCGCAGCTCCTGGCCCACCTGCTCCACGAGGTGCTCGCGCTCCTTCGCGCGGGTCGCCTCGAACGTCGGGCGGCCCTTGCGGTTCTCCTCGATCCACGCCTCGGCGTACGTCCCCTCCTGGATCTCGGAGAGGATCCGCCGCATCTCCTTGCGCGTCTCCTCCGTCACGATGCGCGGCCCGGCCGTGTAGTCGCCGTGCTCGGCGGTGTCGCTGATGGAGTAGCGCATGTAGTTCAGGCCGCCGCGGTACATCAGGTCGACGATGAGCTTCAGCTCGTGCAGGCACTCGAAATACGCGACCTCCGGCTGATAGCCCGCCTCGACCAGCGTCTCGAAGCCGGCCTTGACGAGCGCGCTCGTGCCGCCGCAAAGCACCGCCTGCTCGCCGAAGAGGTCCGTCTCGGTCTCCTCGGCGAAGGTCGTCTCCAGAACGCCCGCCCGCGTGGCGCCGAGAGCCTTCGCGTAGGCGAGCGCGTCCTCGCGCGCGTGCCCGCTGGCGTTCTGGTCGACCGCCAGGAGAGCCGGCGTGCCCTCGCCCTCCGTGAAGAGCTCGCGGACGCGATGGCCGGGCGCCTTCGGCGCGATCATGGCGACGTCGACGTCGTGAGGCGGCACGATCTGCCCGAACCGGATGTTGAAGCCGTGAGCGAAGAGGAGCGTCTTGCCCTTCACCAGGTGCGGCGCGATCGACTCCTCGTACAGCTTCTTCTGGCCGGTGTCGGGCGTGAGTATCATGATCATCTCCGCGCGCCGCGCGGCCTCGTCCACGGGCAGGACCGTCAGCCCATTCGCCTTCGCGCGCGAGGCGGACGGCGACGTGGAGGAGAGGCCAACCACCACGGCCACGCCGCTGTCGCGAAGGTTGAGGGCATGGGCGTGACCCTGGCTTCCGTAGCCGATGACCGCCACCGTGCGGCCCTTCAGCCGCGAGAGATCAGCGTCCTTGTCGTACCAGATCGTGGCCATCGAAATCTCCTTTGTTCGGCGCCTGGTGCGGCTCGTGCGAGCCGTGGATCGCCCGGACGTTTTCCTCGTCGACGACCTCGTGGACGTCGCGGAGGCGCCGGAGCTGTCTCTTCAGAAGCGCACAAAGCGCCTCGTCCGAGTCCGCGACGATGAGGAGCCGGCCGGCCCCGCCTTCCGCAGTCTCCTCGAAGAAGCAGCGCCTGAGCGAGACGCCCTGACGCCGGAAAAGCGCCTCCACGCGTGACAGGAGGCCGGGGATACTGTTGACCTTCAGCGAAAACGTGTGTTCCATCTCTTAGCTCTTTTCCCCGCGGGCCCGCCGCGGGTCCTCGATGACCATCGCGTCGATCGACTGGCCCGCCGGCCACATCGGGTAGCAGTTCTCCTCGGGGTCGCAGATGACGTTGACGACGGCCGGGCGGTCCTCCACGGCGAGGGCTTTCTGGAAGACCGCGTCGACCTCCTCGGGCCGCCGCGCCGTGAAGGCCGCGGCCCCGAGCGACTCGGCCACCTTCGCGAAGTCGGGGTTCCTCAGCTCGGTGGAGAAGAAGCGCTTGTCGTAGAAGAGCTCCTGCCACTGGCGGACCATGCCGAGGCCCTGGTTGTCGATGATGACCACCTTGATCGGTAGTCGCGCTTCGGCGGCGGTCACGAGGGCCTGCATCGTCATCTGGAAGCTGCCGTCCCCGTTGATGTTGACGACGAGCCGGTCGGGAAGCGCGCACTGCGCGCCGATTGCGGCGGGCAGTCCGTAGCCCATGGTCCCCAGGCCGCCCGAGGTGATGAAGCTGCGCGGCTCGTCGCACTTCCAGAACTGGGCGGCCCACATCTGGTGCTGGCCGACGTCGGTCGTGAGGACCGGCCGGCGGCTCCTAGTGACGTGCCAGAGACGGTCGATGGCGAACTGCGGCAGGATCGGGCCATCGCCCTGCTCGTAGCGGAGGGGGTGCTTCGCCTTCCATTCCTCGACCCGCCGCCACCAGGCGGCGGTGTCCGGGGCGCCCACGAGCGGCAAGAGCTGGTGGAGGACCGTCTTGGCGTCGCCCACGAGCGGGAAGTCGGCCTTGCGGTTCTTCCCGATCTCCGCCTCGTCCACATCCAGGTGGATCACCTTGGCGTGCGGGGCGAAGGTGGCCAGCTTGCCGGTGATGCGGTCGTCGAAGCGGGCGCCGAGCGCGATGATGAGATCGCTCTCGTTCATGGCGTAGTTGGCGTAGACCGTGCCGTGCATGCCCAGCATCCCGAGCGACTGCGGGTCGGACTCGGGGAAGGCGCCCTTGGCCATGAGCGTCGTCGTGACGGGGATCCGGGTCTTCTTGGCCAGGCGCCTGACCTCCTCGGAGGCGCCGGCGGAGATGACCCCGCCGCCCACGTAGAGCACCGGCCGCCGCGCGTTCGTGATGGCCAGCGCCGCCCGGCGCAGGGCGGTGGGGTCGGCGCGGCGTTTCCGAGACGACGGCTCGGCCGCCTCCTCCTCGGGCTCGATCTGAGCCTGCAGGACGTCGCGCGGCACGTCCACGAGGACGGGACCGGGGCGGCCCGAGACCGCCAGACGAAACGCCTCGCGGATCGTCGGGATCAGGTCCTCCGGCTCCAAGACCAGCCAGTTGTGCTTGGTGACCGGCTGCGTGATGCCGAGGATGTCGGCCTCCTGGAACCCGTCGCGGCCGATGAGCGGCCTGGTCACCTGAGCGGTCAGGGCAACGATGGGCGTGGAATCCATGTAGGCGTCGGTCAGGCCTGTCACGAGGTTCGTGGCCCCCGGCCCGGACGTGGCCAGGCAGACGCCCACGCGTCCCGTGGCGCGCGCGAAGCCTTGGGCCGCGTGGGAGCCGCTCTGCTCGTGCCGCATCAGGAGGTGCGCGACGCCGGGCGTCTGGGAGAGGGCGTCGTAGAGAGGAAGGGCGGCACCGCCCGGGTGGCCGAAGATGTGAGTGACGCCCAGCCGGGCGAGCTCCTCGGCGAGCAGGTTGGCGGCGCGGACTCTTTCCCGGGGACGGGCGTCGGTGCGGAGAGCGGTGCTCATGCCAGGGCCCCTTTCATCTGGAATCCGGTGACCGCCCCGTCGGAGGCGGAAGAGACGAGCTGCGCGTACTTCGCGAGCGCGCCGCCCGAGTAGCGCGCGGCCGGCGCGGTCCAGCGCGCGCGGCGCGCATCGAGCGGCGCCTCCACGTCGATCCGCCGGGAGACGACGTCGATCGTGATCAGATCACCATCTTTGACGAGCCCGATCGGCCCCCCGGCAGCCGCCTCGGGCGACACGTGGCCGACCATGAGGCCGTGCGTGGCGCCGCTGAAGCGCCCGTCGGTCACGAGCGCGACGCTCTCGCCGAGGCCCTGCCCCACGAGCGCCGCCGTCACCGCGAGCATCTCGGGCATGCCCGGAGCGCCGCGCGGCCCTTCGTAGCGGATGACGACGACCTCGCCCGGGAAGATCTCGCCGCGCTCGGCTGCTGCGAAGGCCGCGATCTCGCCGTCGAAGACGTGCGCGGGGCCGGTCGCGTGCAGGCGCTCGTGGCCCGCCAGCTTCACGACGCAGCCCTCGGGCGCGAGCGAGCCCCGGAGAATCGCCAGGCCGCCGGTCGATTTCACCGGCCTCTCGAGCGGTCGGATCACGGCCTGGCCCGGAGTCTCTTTCGCCTCGGAGGCTTCCGCGAAGAGCGTCTGGCCGGTCACGGTCATCTCGTCGTGAACGAGCCCGGCCTCCATGAGGCGCCTCGCCAGGAGGCGCGAGCCGCCGGCGCGGTCCATGTCCGGCGCGGTGAAGCGACCCCCGGGCTTGAGGTCCGCCAGGATCGGCGTCTTGGACGCGATGACGTCGAAGTCGTTGAGCGCGAGCGGAACGCCCGCCTCCCGCGCGATCGCGAGCAGGTGCAGGACCGCGTTCGTCGAGCCGCCCGTGGCCGCGACGGCAGCGATGGCGTTCTCGAACGCCCCGCGGGTGAGGAGGCGCGAGGGACGGCGGTCCTCCGCGAGACACCTCATCACGAGACGGCCGGCCTCGTATGCCGCCTCGTCCTTACGCGGGTCATTCGCGGGGACGTCGTTGGCGCCCATTGGCGAGATCCCGAGGAAGGTGAGAGCCGTCGCCATGGTGTTGGCCGTGAACTGGCCGCCGCAGGCGCCGGCGCCGGGACAGGCGCTCTCCTCCATCTTCGTCAGCTCCGCCGGGCTCATCCGGCCGGCGGCGTGTGAGCCGACCGCCTCGAACACGTCCTGGATCGTCACGTCGTGCCCATCCACCCGGCCCGGCTGGATGGAGCCGCCGTAGATCGCCACGCCTGGGATGTCGAGCCGCGCCAGGGCCATGACGGTCGCGGGGATCGTCTTGTCGCAGCCGGAGATCGCCACGACGGCGTCGAGCGAGTGACCCGCCACCGCCAGCTCGATGGAGTCCGCGATGACCTCGCGCGAGATGAGCGACGCCCGCATGCCGTCGGTGCCCATCGAGATGCCGTCGGAGACGGCGATCGTGTTGAACTCGAGCGGCGTCCCGCCGGAAGCGCGGATGCCTTCCTTCACCTTCTCCGCCAGGCGGCGCAGGTGGATGTTGCAGGGGGTGACCTCGGTCCAGGTGTTCGCGACGGCCACGAGGGGCCGCTCGATGTCCGCTCGGGTCAGGCCCGTCGCGCGCAGCATCGCGCGCGCCGGCGCGCGGGAGGGACCTTTCTTGATGGCGTCGCTTTTCATCGGGCTCCCAGAAACAAAAAGCCCCGCGACCTTGTGAGGTGCGGGGCGTCTGATGCGACTTTGTCCTTCGTCTCAGCCGGCCCGCACCTCGGGAATGCGAAGGACGAGGACGCCGTTGAAGGCGCCGGCAAAGACGAAAATGAGCTGTCTCGAGATCACGGGCGTATTAGAGCCTTTTCCCGAGGTCCCGTCAAGCTAATAAATTTTCTTGTATCATTAGCAGTACTGATAGATGGACCTCTTCCTGCTGCGGGTCTTCCTGATGGTCGCCTCCGAGCGGAGCTTCTCCCGCGCGGCGGCGAAGCTCTTCCGCACGCAGTCGGCGGTCAGCCAGGCCATTCGGCGCCTCGAGTCCTCGCTCGGGGAGCCGCTCTTCGACAGGCGGAGCAAGGAGGCGAGCCTCACGGAGGCCGGACGCGTGCTCAAGGACTACGCCGAGGGGGTGCTGCGGCTCGCAGACGAGGCGGAGCGCGCCGTCAAGGACCTCAAGGAGCTCAAGCGCGGGCGGGTCGTCCTCGGCTCGAACGAGTCGGCCGTCGAGGCGCTCCTTCCCCTCATCGAGCGCTTCCGGCAGGAGCACCCCGACGTGGAATTCGACGTACGCCGCGCGGCGGCCCGCCACCTTTCCGTCGAGGTCCTGCAAGGGGCCCTTGATTTCGGGGTCATGACCTTCGCGCCGAACGAGGCAAGGCTGCGATCGGTCGTGATCGGCCACGACGAGCTCGTCGTCCTGACGCACCCCCGCCACCCCTTCGCGTCGCGAAAGAGCGTGACGATGGCCGAGTTCGGGCGCGAGACTGTGATCGCGCACAACGACCCCTCGCCCGCGCGCGAACGGGTCCTGCGCCGGTTCGAGGAGCAGAACGTCCCGCTCAACATCCGCATCTCGCTTCCGAGCCTCGACGGAGTCAAACGCGCCGTGGAGCGGAAGATCGGGATCGCCCTCCTTCCGAAGCGCTGCGCCTTGGCCGAGATCGAGGCCGGTAGGCTCGCGGCCATCCGCTTGCCCGGGCTCAGCTTGACGCGCGATCTGAGGCTCGTCTACCGGAGCGCCGGCAACTACTCGAACGCCGCGCAGGCGTTCCTGGCGCTGGCGCGGAGGGAACGCGCGGTCGGAAAGGACCCGTAAGAACGAGCCGGGTCGTCCTGCTCGAGCTTCAGCTCGAACCAAACGTCTCAACATGAAAGGCGATTGCGGACCGCCTAGAAATCTCGAAGATACGGCAGGCGGGAGGCGACGGCCTCGACCTCCTCGAAGCGCTCGAGCAGCATCGACGTGCCGTCCCAGCGGGCCGTGAGGAAGGCTTCGCGGGCGTTCTCGGGAAGCGAGAGCGGGAAGGTCTTCGCGCCGGCGGCCACGGTCCGCGACTGAATATCGACCGTGAGCCGCGTGCTCGGCGCATTCGAGACGAGATCCATCAGCTCGGCGATCGCCTCGCCGGACAATGTAACGCAGGGCATTCCGATCGCGACGGAGTTTCCGAAGAAGATCTCCGAGAAGGACCCGCCCGCGATAGCGCCGAACCCACGTCGCCAGAGCGCCTGCGGGGCGTGCTCGCGGGAGGAGCCGCAGCCAAAGTTGCGGTTGACGAGGAGGATCCTCGCGCCCGAGAAGCGCGGATCGTCGAAGGGGTGTGAGGCGCCTCTGTCCCGCGCCGCCTTCCGGTCGTCCTCGAAGGCGTGTTCGCCCAACCCTTCGAACGTGACCGAGACGAGGAAACGCGCCGGGATGATCCGATCGGTGTCGACGTCGTCGCCGCGGAGAGGGAGCGCCGTCCCCTCGATGCGCGTGATCGCGGTCGTCATCTCAGCATCGTCCTCACGTCCACGACCTCGCCCGCGACGGCGGCCGCCGCCACCATGGCCGGGCTCATCAAGAGCGTGCGCCCCGTCGGGCTCCCCTGCCGTCCCTTGAAGTTCCGGTTCGACGACGAGGCGCAGACCTGCCGTCCCTCCAGGCGATCCGGGTTCATGGCGAGGCACATCGAACAGCCCGGCTCCCTCCATTCGAAGCCGGCTTCGCGAAACACGACGTCGAGCCCCTCGCGCTCGGCGGCGGCGCGCACGGCCTGCGAGCTGGGGACGACGAGGGCCTTCACTCCGGGCGCCACGCGGCGCCCCTTGGCCACGCGGCTTGCCTCGCGCAGATCCGAGAGGCGGCCGTTCGTGCACGATCCGATGAACGCGACGTCGATCCTGGTTCCGCGGATCGGCTCGCCCCCCCCGAAGCCCATGTAGGCGAGCGCCTCCGAGACGGCCTCTCGGGCGTTGTCCGAGACGTCGGACGGCTTCGGGATCCGCTCGGTCACGCCTACGACCTGCCCGGGGTTGATCCCCCAGGTCACGGCCGGCTCGATCTTCGCCGCCTCGAAACGGACCCGGTCGTGGTATGGCGCGTCCGGGTCAGAGGCGCGTGAGAGCCACCAGGAGGCCGCCCGCGCAAAAAGCTTGGGCCGCGGCGCGTACGGGCGCCCGCGCAGGTACTCGACCGTCGTCGCGTCGGGGTTCACGTAGCCCGCGCGCGCTCCCCCCTCGATCGACATGTTGCAGAGCGTCAGGCGCTCCTCCATCGTCATCCGATCGACGGCGGAGCCTCCGTACTCGTAGGCGTAGCCGACGCCTCCCTTGACTCCGAGCCGGCGGATGATCGCGAGGATCACGTCCTTGGCGTAGACGCCCGGCGAGAGCGTCCCCTCGACGTCGATGCGACGCACCTTCAAAGGGTCGAGGGCGAGACACTGGGATGCCAGAACGTCGCGCACCTGCGAGGTCCCGACACCGAAGGCCAGCGCGCCGAAGGCCCCGTGCGTGGAGGTGTGGCTGTCGCCGCAGGCGATCGTCATCCCCGGCTGGGTCAGGCCGAGCTCAGGCCCGATGACGTGCACGATCCCCTGACGGTCGGAGCCGAGGCCGTGGAGCGGGATGCCGAACGCGCGGCAGTTCTTCTCCAGCTCCGTCAGCATCTCCTCGGCCTGGGGATCGCGGAACGGCCGGGCGACGTCGCGCGTCGGCACGATGTGGTCGACCGTGGCCACGGTCCGCGACGGAAACGGCACGGTCCATCCGCGGCGCCGGATCATCTCGAAAGCCTGGGGGCTCGTCACCTCGTGGACGAGATGCAGCCCCACGAAGAGCTGCGTCTGCCCGGTCGGCAGGCGCCTCACCGCGTGCAAATCCCAGGTCTTCTGGAAGAGGGTCTCGCCCATCGCGGACTCAGTCTATCGGAGAGACGGGATTCGAACCCGCGACCATCGGAGCCACAGTCCGATACTCTACCGACTGAGCTAATCTCACCGCGCTCGATCGGACCGCGAAGGATAGCAGAATGGACGAGCTCGAGGCCCTGCGGCAGCGCATCGACGAGACCGACCGGCGTCTTCTGGAGACGCTGGCCGAGCGGATGAAGCGCGTCGCCGAGGTCGGGCGGCTGAAGGCGCAGGGAGCGCTGTTCCTGCGCGACCACGAAAGGGAAGCGAAGCTCCTCTCGCGAGTCGAGGCGCTCGCTCGCGAGCTTGGGCTCGACCCGTTCCGCGCCACGGAGATCTTTCGCGAGGTCATCGCCATGTCGGTGAAGGTGCAGGAGGAGGTGCTCCTCGACCGCCGCGTGGCCGAGCGCTCGCTCGGAAACGCCCACATCGTGGCGTTCCAGGGCGGCGAGGGGGCCTACAGCCAGCTTGCCGCGCGCAAATACTTCGGCGACCGCGCCTCCTCGATGGAGTTCCACGGTTTCCCGACCTTCGCGCGCGTCTTGGCGGAGGCGGAGTCCGGCGCCGTCGGCTACGCGTTTCTGCCGATCGAGAACACGACCGCCGGCTCGATCAATGAGACCTACGATCTCCTGAGGCACACCGACCTGAGGATCGTCGGCGAGGAGATTCTCGAGGTGCGCCACTGTCTGCTTGGGCTCCCCGGTGCGGTGCTCGAACGGATCCGAAGCGTCCTTTCACACCCGCAGGCGCTCGTCCAGTGCAACCGCTTTCTCGCGGGGCTGCCGGATGCCTCCCGCGTGCCGTTCTTCGACACCGCCGAGGCTGCCCGCCACGTGAAGGAGACGGGAGATCCGACGCAGGCGGCGATCGCCTCGGAGGAGGCGGGGCAGCTCAATGGACTCGCGGTCCTCGCGCGCGATCTCACGGACCAGGAGGAGAACTGGACGCGCTTCGTGCTCGTCTCGGCCATTCCGATCCGGCTGGATCCGCGCATTCCGTGCAAGACCTCGCTCGTCTTCTCGACGCCGCACCGGCCCGGCGCGCTCGCGCATTGCCTGAACGTCTTGGACGCGCACGGGCTCAACCTCACCAAGCTCGAGTCGCGCCCGGTGCCGCGCCACCCGTGGGAGTACCTCTTCTACGCCGACTTCGAGGGGGCCGAGGCCGAGGACGCCCCGGCGCGCGCGATCGCGACGCTCGCGGGCGAATGCCCGTATCTGAAGGTGCTCGGCTCGTACCCTTCTCGGACGACAGGCTTGGGACGGGTCGATCGACTGCTACATTCCCGCTCTGTCTGACATTTTCGTCAACTTTAGGGATGCAGGTGACAGGTTTGTTACCTGCGACAGGGTCATGACAAGGCGGCTTGCGGCCTCTAACAGCGGTCCTGGAATCACTTCCAACCGAATGCCCAGAAGAGACGCGAGCTGGCACGCGCCGTGCGATGGGGCCGTCACAACGGGAGGCAATGTGCGATGCCGCGGAGACGCGTGAAAGGAGAGGGCCTATGAACTTCACGAAGCTCGATGGAAGGAGACCGGTTCTCTTCCTGGTGCTGGCGGGTTGCTCCTGACGTCGTGGGACGTCCTGGCCGACGCCACCGGCGACAAGACCGGTGGAATCGCCAACGTTCCATCGAAGGTCGCGGGCAAGCCCACGCTGGAGGAGATCGGGGCCGCCCTCGGACAGACACGGGTATCGCTGAACTTCGTCTGGACGCTGGTGGCCGGCTTCCTCGTGATGTTCATGCAGGCGGGCTTCGCCCTGGCGGAGACCGGCTTCACCCGCGCCAAGAACGCCGCCCACACGATGACGATGAACTTCATGGTCTACGGGCTCGGAATCCTGGGGTTCTGGGTGGCCGGCTTCGCGCTTCAGATGGGGGGCTCGGGTTCCCCCATCGGCTCGGCCGTGAGCGCGCCTGAGGGGATGAGCAAGCTCATCGGCCCGGTCATCAGCGGTAACACGTGGGGGCTCTTCGGCGGTAGCGGGTTCTTCCTGACCGGGTCTCGTACGACGTGGCCGCGTTCTGCCTCTCCTGTTCCAGATGGTCTTCATGGACACGGCGCTCACGATCCCGACGGGAGCGATGGCGGAGCGCTGGAAGCTTCCCGCATTTGTGATCTACGGCTTCGTCGGCTCGGCGATCATCTACCCGATCTTCGGCGCGTGGGCCTGGGGAGGCGGCTGGCTGTCCACCCTCGGCAAGTACGTCGGGCTCGGCCACGGGTACTTCGACTTCGCCGGCTCGGGCGGGTCCACCTCACGGGAGGCGTGATGGCCTTGACGGGCGCCTACGTCCTCGGGCCGCGGATCGGCAAGTACGTCAAGGGTCACGCGCAGGCGATCCCCGGCCACAACCTGCCGATGGCGGTCCTCGGCTGCTTCATCCTGGCCTTCGGCTGGTTCGGCTTCAACGCCGGCTCCACGCTCTCGGGGACCGACCTGAGGATCGCGGTCGTGGCGACGAACACGATGCTCGCCTCCGCCTCGGGCGCTCTCTTCGCCTATCTCACCACGTGGAAGAAGTTCAAGCGGCCCGACCTCTCGATGGCCGTCAACGGCATGCTGGCGGGCCTGGTCGCCATCACCGCGCCGTGCGCCTTTGTGACCGCTCCCTCGGCGGTCCTCATCGGCGCCGTGGCCGGCGTCCTCGTGGTCCTCGCCGCGCTCTTCAGCGAGAACAGGCTGAAGATCGACGACCCGGTTGGCGCCATCGCCGTGCACGGCGTCAACGGCGCGTGGGGGCTGATCGCGCTGGGCCTCCTGGCCGACGGGACCTACGGCGGCGGGCTGAACAGCGGCCCGGCGGCTGGGGTCGCCGGCCTCCTCTACGGCGACCCGCGGCAGCTCGTGGCGCAGTTCGTGGGCATCGGCGCCAACCTCCTCTGGGTCGGAGGTGCGAGCTTCGCTCTCTTCAAAGGTTCTCGACGTCACCATCGGCATGCGCGTGAGGCCGGAGTACGAGATGCAGGGCCTGGACTTCAACGAGGTCTCGGCTCCCGGCTACCCCGGCGAGGGCTCCCCGGTCCACTTCCCGGTCTTCGCCAGCGCGCCCGCCAAGGTCGGGTAGCCCGTGCTCGTGGAGAGCAGCACGCCCCCGCCCGCCGGCGCCAAGTGAGAGGAGCGACGATCCGATGAAAATGATCACCGCCATCATCCGCCCCGAGAAGCTCGAAGACGTGAAGGCGGCCCTCTTCAAGGCCGAGGTCGAAGGGCTCACGATCACGCGCGTCTTGGGCCACGGAGGAGAGAAGACCGTCCTCGAGAGCTATCGCGGACAGCCGCTCGTCTACGAGTTCCACGAGAAGATCCGGTTCGACATCGGCGTCTCCGAGCCGTTCGTGGACGTGACGATCAACGCGATCGTCGGGGCGGCCAAGACGGGCGACGTGGGCGACGGGAAGATCTTCGTCATGCCGGTGGAGAGGCTCGTGAGGATCCGGACGGGCGAGATCGACAGGGACGCCGTCACCCCGGTCCACATGCTTCAGCACAAGTAGATGACTCGAGGAACCCGAACCTGCAAACCGGGCCCCTCCGCGGAGGGGCCCCATGAAAGGAGTCTCCATGCTCGGACCGACTCCCCGGCGCTGCCGTTTCCACCTCGGTCTTCTCGTTCTCGGCGCAGGCCTGATCGCGCTCCTGTTTCCCGCGGCCGTCGCCCGCGCCGGGCCGTCCACGACCTTCTGGACGCCGATGACCCTGGACATTCAACCTCATGGGGTCTTTCACCTCGGGGTCGACAACTACTTCACGGTTGGCAGGAAGGCCTCGGACGGCGGCGGCTCCTTCCCGACCGACCTGACGCTGCCGGAGGTCGGGATCGCCCTCTCTTCCAAGGTGCAGATGGAATTCGGAGTCGACTACTTCGGCGGCGCCGACGACCCGTGGTATTTCAACGCCAAGATCGGCTCGCCCGAGGACGTCTGGTTCAAGGGCCAACCCGCCTTCGAGATCGGGATCTTCAGCGTCGGCACCAAGACGAGCGGGCCGTCCCGAACGGACTTCGACATCGCGCACGTGATCATCGGCAAGACGATCCCCGGGGTCGGGCGCCTCTCCGTCGGCCCGTATCTTGGGAACCACGCGTCTCTGGTGTCGAGCACGGGCGAGGCGAAGAACACCGGTTTCATGATCGCGTTCGACCGGGGGTTCGTTCCCACGAAGGACAAGGACGGAAACGAGTTCAACCGGCTCGTGTTCGCCGCGGACTATGCGTCGGGCAAGAATGTTCTCGGCGGCGGCGGCGGCGGCCTCTACTACTTCTTCACGAAGGACATCAGCCTTCTCACCGGGCCTGTCTGGTTCAACGACGAGGGGCTCAACGGAAAGTGGAAGTGGACCGTGCAGCTCGACATCAATTTTCCGAAACTCTTCTAGGGGTGGTTACAGCCTTGTCGCGCTTGCCATAGATTCCGACATTCCTGTAGGATCCGGTGATGCCGCGACTCCTGGCCGCCGCCCCTCCGGACGGGCGTGAGCTCTCGGCTCTTCTCGAGCTGTCGCAGCTCCTGGGGGCGGCGCGCAGCTTCCGCGCCGCGCTCGAGGGCGCCCTCGCGACTCTCTGCGAGGGATACGGGGCGGCAGGCGCCACGGCGGCCCTCGTGGACGAGGCGACCGGCGAGCTGAGGCTCGAGGCGTCTGCCGGTCTTCCCGGAGCTCGGCGCTCGCCGGTCCGGCTGCGCCCCGGTGAAGGGATCACCGGACGCGTCGTCACGAGCGGGAAGGCGATCGTCGTCCCCCAGGTCTCTCGCGAGCCGCTGCTCAAGACGCCCCACGAAGTCCTTCCCTCCTCTACCGTCGCGCGTGGCGAGCTGAGCTTCGTCTCAGTCCCTCTCGTCGTCGAGGGTCGGACAATGGGAGCGCTCGGACTGGCGCTTTCCTACGACCCCTCGCGAGACTTCGCCCGCACAACCTCGTTCCTGAAGGTCGTCGCCTCGCTCTTGGGCCAGGCCATGCACGTCGGCCGGCTCATGGAGGTGGAGCGCGAGCGGCTTCTCGACGAGAACCGCAAGCTCAAGCGTGAGCTGAAGGGGCGCTACGAGCTAAAGAACATCGTAGGCCACAGCCGGCCGATGGAGGAGCTCTACGAGCAGGTGGCGCAGGCCGCGCCCCGCGACACCACGGTCCTGATTCGCGGGGAGTCGGGGACGGGAAAGGAGCTGGTGGCTCACGCCCTCCACTACCACTCGCCGCGCTCGGGCAAGCCGTTCGTCAGGGTCAGCTGCGCGGCTCTTCCCGAGAGCCTCATCGAGTCCGAGCTCTTCGGCTACGAACCGGGCGCCTTCACCGACGCGCGGACCCAGAAGAAGGGGCGCTTCGAGCTGGCCGACGGCGGGACGCTCTTCCTGGACGAGGTCGGGGACCTGTCGGTCGCCACGCAGGTCAAGCTCCTGCGGGTCCTGCAGGAGCGGGAGTTCGAGCGCCTCGGAGGCCTCCATCCGGTCTCGGTCGACGTCCGCGTCGTCACGGCGACGAATAGGGATCTCGAGGCCGCCATGGCGAAGGGGGCCTTTCGCGAGGACCTCTACTACCGCCTCAACGTCTTCACGATCTTCCTGCCGCCCTTGCGGGATCGCCGGCCGGACATCCCGCTCCTGGCCGACCACTTCGTCGAGAAATACGCCAAGAAGCATCGGAAGGACGTGCGGAGGATCTCGACGCCCGCCATCGACGTGCTCATGAGCTATCACTGGCCCGGCAACGTGCGCGAGCTGGAGAACTGCATCGAGCGGGCGGTCCTCGTCTGCGACGGCGGCGTCCTCCACGCCCACCACCTGCCGCCGACCCTCCAGACCGCAGAGGTCTCGGGGACGCTGCCGCCCCAATCGCTCGGGGCGGCGATGTCGGCCTACGAGAAGGACCTGCTCCTCGACAGCCTGAAGATCGCGCGGGGAAACCGCGCGAAGGCCGCGCGGCTCCTGCAGACCACCGAGCGCATCTTCGGCTACCGCTTAAAGCGCTACGGCATCGAGGCCGCGCGCTTCAGGGCCTAATCCCAGCAGATACAAAGACAGCAGTGCCAGTCCGAAGAAACACGGTTGTACGACCCAACCGTGACTCTCCGAAAACTGGAGCTCCCGAGAACAGCCAGGGCACTTCCATGGTTCCCAGCCCTTGTGCTGTTTAGTTGGCATTTTCGTGCCGCAAAAAGGACATCTAAAGTTTCGTATGGGATAACGAACATACATGTGCTGCCCAGTTACTATGCCAGATGTCATCCCAATAGTTGCTTACTACCAACCTGCGGCTGCGGCATAACGAGCCGGAGCTGGTCCTGGCGTAACACCTTCAATAGAATCGGAGATGGTCATCCAAATCGCGCGGTTGTAGTAAACGGGTCCGGCCGAATGTGTTAGTGCCCGTGCAGCGCGACGCGGCGCCGCCCTCGCTCAGGGTGACAACAATCAGGGTTGTCGCCGGCTATTTTCCTCCCGGCGCACGGGGCTACGACATCCTCAGCACCTTCGCGCGGCCGCGCTTGTCTTCGAAGTACGGCGCCACGATCCTGGCCAGCGACTGCGGCTCCGCCAGGAATCCATCATGGCCGTGGCTGGACTCCAGCTCCTCGTATGTGCAGTCCGCGCCGACGCCGCGCAGGCGTTCCGCCAGCACGCGCACCTCGGCGGCGGGGAACAGCCAGTCGGAGGAAATCCCCACCAGCAGCAGCCGGGCCCGCACGCGCTTCAACGCTTCTTCTTCGCACTCGTAGCCGCGGCCCAGGTCGAACAGGTCCATGGCTTTGGAGAGCACCAGGTAGGTGTTCGCGTCGAAGCGCTTGACGAAGATCTTGCCCTGGTAATCAAGGTAGCCGGCGACGTCGAACCGTTCGGCCATGGAGTTGTGGGGGTTCTCGCCGCTGCGGTTCGGGTTGCGGGCATAGCGCTCGGCGAACAGCGCCGCCGACTTGTACGTGCACATGGCCAGGGCGCGCGCCAGCCCCAGTCCGCCGGCCGGCTGCTGATCGGGCTGGTACCGCCCGCCGAGCCAGCCGGGGTCAAGCTGGATTACCCGCCGCTGCACATGGTTGAGCGCCAACCCCAGGGCGGAGAGCGGCATCGCGCCAATGCTGACGCAGGATTCCACGCGATCGGGGAAGTCCACCGCCCATTGCAACGCCTGCATGCCGCCGATGGAGCCGCCCACCACCACGCGCAGCCGCTCGATGCCCAGATGATCCAGGAGCCGCGCCTGGGTGCGCACCATGTCACGGATGGTGACGACGGGAAAATCGGGACCGTACGGCTCACCGGTACGCGGGTCCAGCGAACCCGGGCCGGTGGAGCCGTAACAGGAGCCGATGACGTTGATGCCGAGGATGCAGTCGCGCGCGAGGTCAAAGGCCTTGCCCGGGCCGAACATCTCCGGCCACCAGTCGGCCACGCGCGCCGAGCCGGAGAGGGCATGGCAGGCCAGCACGACATTGTCGCGGCGCGCGTTCAGCGTCCCATAGGTGGCATAGTGCAGGGCGAGCGGCTGGAGCTGGCCGCCCCCGTCCAGCCGGTACGGCTCGTCACAGCTGAATGTGAAGTCGCCTTCCGATGTGGGTTGCAGTACCGGATTCATGCTTATGCCGCTCCCGCGCCCTTGGGTTGGCCGGCGCTCCTGGCCAGCGCCTGGTCGAGGTCGGCAAGGATGTCGTTGATGTCCTCGATGCCGACCGAGAGCCGCACCAGGTCCGGGGTGACGCCGGTGGACGCCTGCTCTTCCAGGCTCAGTTGCTGGTGGGTGGTGGATGCCGGATGGATCACCAGGGACTTGGCATCGCCGATGTTGGCCAGCAGGCTGAACAGCTCCAGCGCGTCAATGAACGCCTTGCCGGCTGCAAACCCGCCGCGAATGCCGAAGGTGATAATCGCGCCGGCCCCGGTGGGCAGGTACTTCCTGGCCAGGGCATGATACGGGCTGCTGGCCAGTCCCGGGTAGTTTACCCAGGCAACTGCCTTGTGTTTCTCCAGGAATTGGGCCACGGCCTGGGCGTTTTCTGAGTGGCGCTGCATGCGCAGGTGCAGCGTCTCGGCGCCTTGCAGCAACAGGAAAGCGTTGAAGGGCGACAGGCATCCCCCGGTGTCGCGCAGTCCTTGCACGCGCGCCTTGATGATGAATGCCAGCGGTCCGAAGGCTTCCGTGTAGCTGACACCGTGATAGGACGGGTCGGGCTCGACGAAATCCTTGAAGCGCCCAGAGGCCTTCCAATCGAACTTCCCGCCGTCCACGATGACGCCCCCGATGGAGGTGCCGTGCCCGCCGATGAACTTGGTGGCCGAATCGACCACGATATCCGCTCCCCACTCCAGCGGCCGGCAGAGCGCCGGGGAAGGGGTGGTGTTATCGATAACCAGCGGCACGCCGCCGGCGTGCGCAATCTGCGCCAGCTTCTCAATATCCACGATGTCGAGCTTGGGATTGCCCACGGTCTCGGTGTACACCGCCTTGGTTTTGGCATTGATGGCTTTTTTCAGACCTTCGTAATCGGCGCCATCCACGAAGCGTACGTTGATGCCCAGTTTGGGCAAGGTGTAGTGGAACAGGTTGTAGGTGCCGCCATAGAGCGAGGTGGTGGAAACGATCTCGTCGCCGGCTCCGGCCAAGGTGATGATAGTCAGCGTTTCCGCGGCCTGGCCGGAGGCCAGCGCCAGTCCGGCCACGCCGCCTTCCAGGGCGGCAATGCGCTTCTCGAAGACATCCGTCGTCGGGTTCATGATGCGGGTGTAGATGTTGCCGAACTCCTGCAGCGCGAATAGGCGCGCGGCATGATCGGCGTCGTTGAACACATACGAGGTGGTTTGATAAATCGGCACCGCGCGGGCGTTGGTGGTCGCATCCGGCTGCTGGCCGCAGTGCACGGCCAAGGTCGCTAAACCCGGTTGCTTCTTCTTCTGTTCAGACATCGGAATTTCCCCTGTTATCCTGAGAACTATCTCATGAATGTAAATGCGTTCGGCGCAGCCTGGGCCAGGCTCACCGCTGGTGGCTTGCGCGCTATGCCTATAAGCGGCCCGCCTGCACCGGCACAGGCGTAGCCGATGTAGACGGTCCCGACGTACGTCTGCGCGAGGATCAACGAGGCGTACTGGACGCCGGCGGACGGGCCCGCAGCCATTTCTTGTTCGTCTTGTACTTCTTGACGGGCAAGTCGCCCTTCTTGGCATGCTTCACGTGCATGCCCGCGACCTTCCCGTCCTTGACCTCGACGGAAGCGGTGTAGTCACCCTTCGAGTGGATCTTGTGAACCACGGCTTCGAGGCGGGGCCGCGCCGGCGCAGGCGGGGTACAGAGGCCCTACAGCGCCAGCACCGTCTCCCCGTGCGAGAGGTACCGGTCCGCCGACCGGGCCGCAATCCTGCCTTCGCGGATGGCCCAGACGACGAGAGACTGGCCGCGCGAGATGTCGCCCGCCGCGAAGACGCCGGGGATCGACGTCATCTTGTCCTCGTCCGTCCAGACGTTGCCGCGCTCATCGACCTTGACTCCGAGCTGCTGGATCACAGGGCGCTCGGGACCGATGAAGCCGAGTGCGAGGAGGACGAGCTCGGCGGGGAGGATCTTGTCAGTAGCCGGGACTTCCCGCGGGACGAGGCGTCCGTTGTCGCCCTTGACCCATTCGACCTCGATCGCGTGAACCTCCTGGACCTGCCCGGAGTTGCCGATGAAGCGCTTGGCCGTCATCGAGTAGCGCCGCGGATCCGCGCCCCAGAGAGCGGCGACCTCCTCCTGGCCGTAGTCCATGCGGTAGATCTTCGGCCACTGAGGCCACGGGTTGTCGCTGGCGCGCTCGGCCGGAGGACGCGGCAGGATCTCGAGCTGGACGACGCTCTTTGCGCCGTGGCGTACGGCCGTGCCGACGCAGTCGGTGCCGGTGTCGCCGCCGCCGATGACGACGACGTTCTTGCCCTTGGCCGAGACGTAGCGGCCGTCGGCGTGGCCCGAGTCGAGGAGCGATTTGGTGCTCTGGGTGAGGAAGTCCATCGCGAGGTGGATCCCCGAGAGGCTCCGCCCTTCGATCGGCAGGTCACGCCCGTGCGTCGCCCCTCCGCAGAGGACGACGGCGTCGTACTCGTTGAGGAGGACGGAGGCCGGAATGTGCTTGCCGATTTCGGTCTTCGTGACGAAGCTGACGCCTTCGGCCTCCATCATCTTCACGCGCCGCTCGACGAACCTCTTGTCGAGCTTCATGTTCGGGATGCCGTACATGAGGAGCCCGCCGATCCGGTCGGCACGCTCGAAGACGGTGACGGAGTGGCCGGCCTTGTTGAGCTGCGCGGCCGCGGCGAGGCCCGCGGGCCCCGAGCCCACGATCGCGACGCTCTTGCCGGTCCTCCTCGCTGGCGGCTCGGGCGAGATCCAGCCCTCCTCGAAGGCCCTGTCCACGATCTCGCACTCGATCGACTTGATGGTGACCGCGGGCGCGTTGATGCCGAGCGTGCAGCTGCCCTCGCAAGGGGCCGGACAGACGCGGCCGGTGAACTCCGGGAAGTTGTTTGTCTTGGCGAGGCGGATCCACGCCTCGCGCCACTGCCCGCGCCAGGCGAGGTCGTTCCACTCGGGGATGAGGTTGTTGACCGGGCAGCCGCTCGTCATGCCGGCGATGAGGATGCCGGTGTGACAGAACGGGATCCCGCACTCCATGCAGCGGGCCGCCTGCTCCCGCAGAATCTTCTCCGGCGTTCTCTCGTGCGATTCGTCCCAGTCCTTGATGCGCGTCAGCGGCGAGCGGTCGTGCTGGGGCTCGCGCGGGTACTCGAGAAATCCGGTCGGCTTGCCCATGGTCAGTTCCCCGCGACGCGGAGGGCGTCCTTGACGTTCTGCTCGAAGGCTGCCATCTCGGCCTCCTCGTCCGAAAGACCGCGCGCGCGCATCTCGGCCTGAGCGGCCAGGACACGCGCGAAGTCGTTCGGCATCACCCGCACGAACGCGGCCAGGGCATCGTCCCACTCGGCGAGGATCCGCCCGGCGAGTGTCGACCCGGTGTACTCGGCGTGCTTTTCCACCATCCTGCGGACGATCGCGACCTCCTCGGGGTCCGAGAGCGGCGAGAGGGAGACCATCTGGCGGTTGCAGCGCTTGGGGAACGTGCCGTCCTCGTCGAGGACCCACGCGAGCCCCCCCGACATGCCCGCTGCGAAGTTGCGTCCCGTGGCGCCGAGGACGACGACGCGTCCACCGGTCATGTACTCGCAGCCGTGGTCGCCGACGCCCTCCACTACGGCCGAAACCCCCGAGTTGCGGACGCAGAAGCGCTCGCCCGCGACGCCCCGGATGTACGCCTCGCCGGACGTGGCGCCGTAGAACGCGACGTTACCGATCACGACGTTCGCCTCGGGGACGAAGGTCGCTTCCTTCGGAGGGAAGACGATCACTTTGCCGCCCGAGAGCCCCTTGCCGATGTAGTCGTTCGAGTCGCCCTCGAGGACGAGCGTCAGCCCGCTCGGGATGAAGGCGCCGAACGACTGGCCCGCCGAGCCGTTGAACTTGAAGAGGATCGTATCCTCCGGCAGCCCTTTGGCGCCCCAGCGGCGCGTCAGCTCGCTTCCGGTCATCGTGCCCACGACGCGGTTCGTGTTGCGGATGGGAAGAGTCGCGCGGACAGGCCTGCCCTCGTCGAGGGCGGGCTTGGCCAGCGGGAAGAGAGTCGTGACGTCGAGCGTCTGGTCGATGTCGTGCTCCTGCGGGAAACGGCACGTCCTCTTGTAGGTGCGCGGCACGGTAGGCTTGAAGAGGATGCGGCTGTAGTCGAGGTTTCGCGCCTTCCAGTGGTCGACGGCGCGCCGCATCTCGAGCCTCTCGGAGCGGCCCACCATCTCCTCGATCGTCCTGAAGCCGAGCTTGGCCATGTACTCGCGAATTTCCATGGCGACGAAGCGCATGAAGTTGACGACGTGCTCCGGGTCGCCGGCGAAGCGGGCCCTCAGGCGCGGGTCCTGCGTGGCGACGCCGACGGGACACGTATTGAGGTGGCAGACCCGCATCATGATGCAGCCGAGAACGACGAGGGGCGCCGTCGCGAAGCCGAACTCCTCGGCGCCGAGGAGTGCTCCGATCACGACGTCGCGCCCGGTCTTCAGCTGGCCGTCGACCTCGACGACGATCCGGCTCCTGAGGTCGTTGAGGACGAGCGTCTGATGGGTCTCGGCGAGGCCGAGCTCCCAGGGAAGGCCCGCGTGCTTGATGGCGGTGAGGGGGCTCGCGCCCGTGCCGCCGTCGTGCCCCGAGATCAGGACGACGTCGGCGCGGGCCTTGGCGACACCCGCGGCGATCGTTCCCACGCCGACCTCGGAGACGAGCTTGACCGAGATGCGCGCGTGGTGGTTGGCGTTCTTCAGGTCGTGGATGAGCTCCTTCAGATCCTCGATCGAATAGATGTCGTGATGCGGGGGCGGGCTGATGAGCCCGACGCCGGGCGTCGAGTGACGCACCTTGGCGATCCACGGATAGACCTTCGAGCCCGGGAGCTGCCCTCCCTCGCCCGGCTTGGCCCCCTGGGCCATCTTGATCTGGAGCTCGCGCGCGTTGACGAGGTAGTGGCTCGTGACGCCGAAGCGGCCCGAGGCCACCTGCTTGATGGCGGAGTTCTTCGAGTCGCCGTTGGTCAGAGGCTCGTAGCGCGACGGGTCCTCGCCGCCCTCGCCGGTGTTCGACTTGGCGCCCAGCCGGTTCATCGCGATGGCGAGCGCCTCGTGCGCCTCCTGCGAGATGGAGCCGTAGCTCATGGCGCCCGTCTTGAAGCGGCGGACGATAGCCTCGACGGGCTCGACCTCGTCGATGGGCACCGGCTTGACGCCGGGGAGGAGGTCCATCAGGCCGCGGAGCGTCGCGAGCGTCTTCGACTGATCGTCGACGAGGCTCGAGTACTCCTTGAAGGCCTTGTAGCTCCCGCTCCTGCAGGCGTACTGCAGGCGGTAGATCGTCTCGGGGTTGAGGAGGTGGAACTCGCCGTCGGTCCTGTAGTGGTACTTGCCGCCGGCGGGGAGGCTCGTGTGGACGATCGGGCGCTTCGGCGGGAAGCCCCGCTCATGGCGCATCCGCGCCTCCCTGGCCACTGCGTCGATGCCGATGCCGCCGATGCGCGTGGAGGTCCAGGTGAAGTACTCGTCGACGAAGTCCTGCGAGAGGCCGACGGCCTCGAAGACCTGCGCGCCGTGGTAGCTCTGGATCGTCGAGATGCCCATCTTGGAGATGACCTTGACGATCCCCTTGACCGCGGCCTTGATGAACCTCTTCTCGGCGACGTCCGCCGGTCCCGGCACCATTCCCTGCCGGACCTGGTCGTGCACGGTCTCGAACGCGAGGTACGGGTTGAAAGCGCTCGCCCCGTAGCCGATGAGCGTCGCGAAATGATGGACCTCGCGGGGCTCTCCCGACTCGAGGATGAGGCCGATGCGCGTCCTCGTCCCATCGCCGATGAGGTGGTGGTGCACGGCCGAGACGGCGAGGAGCGATGGGATCGGAGCCCAGTCGGCGTCGTGCCCGCGATCCGTGAGGATCACGATGTTGTGCCCCTCGGCGATCGCCTCCGAGGTCTTCCAGCGCAGGTCCTCGAGCGCCTTGCGCAGCGCGGAGCCGCCCCCGGTGGGGTCGAAGAGCATCGGGATCGTCACGGCCTTCAGCCCACGGCAGGCGGCGCTGCCGTCGAGCGCGCGGATCTTCTCGAGCTCCTCGTTGAGAAGGACGGGGTTCTTCAGCTCGAGCTGGCGCGAGCAGTCCGGACCCGGCTCGAGGAGGTTGCCCTCGGGGCCCGCCGAGGTCTCTGACGCCATGATGATCTCCTCGCGGATGGCGTCGACGGGCGGATTGGTCACCTGCGCGAAGAGCTGCTTGAAGTAGTTGAACAGGGGCTGCGATCTCTCCGAGAGGACCGCGAGCGGCGTGTCGTCTCCCATCGAGCCGACGGGCTCGGTGGCGTCGGTGGCCATCGGGTCGATGAGGAGCTTGACCTCTTCCGAGGTGTACCCGAAGACCTCCTGGCGCCTGAGGACCGTCTCGTGATCGGGCTCGATGACGTGAGCGGGCTTGGGCAGCTCGTCGAGCCGGACGAGGGACTGCGCGAGCCACTCGGCCCAGGGGCCGCTCCGCGCGATCCGCTCCTTGAGCTCGTCGTCCGAGATGATCCGCTTCTCCTCGGTGTCGACGAGGAACATACGGCCGGGCTGAAGGCGCCCCTTCTCGAGCACCTTCTCGGGCGGGATGTCGAGGACGCCGACCTCCGAGGACATCACGACGAGGCCGTCGTCGGTCACGTAGTAGCGGCTCGGGCGAAGACCGTTGCGGTCGAGGACCGCGCCGACGCGGATCCCGTCCGTGAAGGCGATCGATGCGGGGCCGTCCCACGGCTCCATCAGGCAGGAGTGGAACTCGTAGAAGGCGCGCTTGGCTGGGCTCATCTCCTCGTGGCGGTTCCACGGCTCCGGCACCATCATCATCATCGCATGCGGGAGCTCTCTGCCCGCCAGGACGAGGAGCTCGAGCACGTTGTCGAACATCGCCGAGTCCGAGCCGTCCGTGTCGATGACCGTCAGCACCTTGTGGAGCTCGTTGCCGAAGAGCGAGGAGCGCATCATCGACTGGCGCGCGTGCATCCAGTTGATGTTCCCGCGCAGCGTGTTGATCTCGCCGTTGTGGGAGATGTACCTGTACGGATGCGCGCGCGACCACGACGGGAAGGTGTTCGTGGAGAAGCGCGAGTGGACCATGCCGATCGCCGAGACGACACGCGCGTCGGAGAGCTCGGGGTAGTACCCCGAGAGCTGCGGCGCGTTGAGCATCCCCTTGTAGACGATCGTCTTGTACGAGAGGCTCGGGATGTAGAAGCGCGTGCGACCCGCCGTCGAGGAGCGCGAGACCTTCTTCTCGACGAGGCGCCTGATCACGTAGAGCTTGCGCTCGAAGGCGACCTCGTCCGGGCACGACGGCCCGCGCCCGACGAAGACCATCCTGACACACGGCTGGCTGGCCTTGGCGCTCGGGCCGAGGGCCCGGTCAACCGTCGGCACGTCGCGCCATCCGATGACCGTCTGCCCCTCTTCCCTCACGACCTCTTCGAGGATGGCCTCGCACTCGGCCTTGCCCCCGCCGTTGTGCGGCAGGAAGACCATCCCCGCGGCGTACTCGCCGTGCCCCGGCAGCTCGATTCCCTTCTCCCTCATCGCATCCGCGAGGAAAGCGTGCGGCGTCTGGATCAGGATCCCGGCGCCGTCGCCGGTGTCCTTCTCGGCGCTGCAGGCGCCGCGATGCTCGAGGTTGCAGAGCACGGTGAGGGCTTTCTCCACGATGTCATGGGAGGCGCGGCCGGCGACGTCGACGACGAAGCCGAATCCGCAGGCGTCGTGCTCGTAGCGGGGATCGTAGAGGCCTTGGGGTGAGGGATAGCCGTCGTCGTCCATGGTCACCTTCGCTCCCGGGTCCCGGGCCCGGTAAAACGGGGGAGTTTCCTCTTCCTGGAGGCGACCGTCAAGCCCGGCCGGCTTTCGCGGCTTTCGCGCGCGGCTCTCGCATGGCTCCCTCGCCGGCGCTTATCATGCCTCTTCGGACCGAAAGGTCTTCGAAAGGCGCCTTCATGACCGAAAATTTCGACAATTTGGAGCCAAAGGCTCTCTGGAAGCCCTTCCTCGCCTTCGCGGCCATACCGCGCGGGTCGAAGAACGAGGCGGCCGCGCGGCGCTACGTCGTGTCGGTCGCCGAGCGGCTCGGGCTGCCCGCGAAGACGGACGCCGCGGGCAACGTGCTCGTCAACAACCGGCTCGAGCGGGCGCCAAGACCGGCCTGTCACGGTGCTGCAGGGGCATCTCGACATTGGTGTGCGAGAAGAACAGCGGCACCTCCCACGATTTCACGAAAGACCCGATCCAAGTCGTGCGCGGGAACGCTATCCCCCGCGAGGCTTTCGCGACCGTCTTCGTCGCCCCCGAGCACGAGGGTTCCCTCCGGAGAGGCTCACCGGGGAGCGCATCATGTAGCGGACCAGCGCCTCGAGACCCTCGCTATCCCCGGCGGGCACATAGCCCCGGTTGTGGACGGAGAAGCCGCTTCGCCTCCACGACAACAGCAGCTCGATCCGCTCCTGGCTCAGCAGCCCTCTTCGCCGGAGGAGGGCTAGGACCTTGTGGCGGAAGAGCTCTTCGGCCGCTGCCTCATCCACATACGGCACCGATCCACTCCCCTGAAGCCGTCCAGCCTCCCCGGGAAACCAGCGGTGGACAACCGGGTGGAAGTTCGCCCTGTCGCCGAAAGTCTGGACCACCGACACCAACCCAGGCCGAAAACTCTTCTCCTCCGCGACGGCTGCCGCCAGGAGCTCCTTCACGGTCTCGTAGGCGGCCAGCGACAGCGCACTCAGAAGCTCCCTGTGGTGCAGGAAGTACACCCTCAGCATCTTCGGGACCGTGAAGACCCACTGGGCGTGAGCCACCTCCTCCACGCCCTCCTCCTGGAGGAAAGCCGCCAACTCCGCCGCCCGCTTGGTCCACATGAGGGACAGAGTCCTCGACCCTTACAGGAAAAGGCCACCAAGAACTCCTCGGGGCACCTGCAGCAGCGAACCGTTGCGAAGCCACTTTCCCAAACGCCACAGTCGAGGTAGCGCGCGACCACCGCGTCCACGAGGCCTCGCCAGAAACGATAGCTCCGCTCGAAGCGCTCCTCCCGCATCCCCTTGACGCTCTCGTACAGGGACTCCAGCAGCGCGTCGAGGGGGGTCTCGGCGGGCCTGCGCGGCCGGTAGAGGGCAGCGTCCACGAGCGGGGTACAGGGGACGGATCTCGTGCCGTGCGGCAGGGGCGGCGTAAGTGCACTCTGGGGCAGAGACCTGGGCGGGGTTCCCAGGCCGGCGCGGGAGCCGTGGGTGTCAGGCCAGGCTGACACCTGGTGAGTCGTGGGCGCGTGTAACTACCGCCGCGTCAACACCACAGCTTACCCGTCAAATCCCACGCACAGGTAAAGGATTATAGGTGTTTGAAGTTGACAAGCTGGCCGCGTTTTTTGTAAGAAGATATTTAACGGACCTGAACTGGGCAGAGGACGCCTCTTCCCAGTAGGCTTCTTCTTCCCCTTTTCAGATCTGCCTCTCGCAGAATTAACGCACTGGGAAAAAAGGGAAAGCATCATGAAATGAGAACCAAAACTCCGGACTGCCAAATCACAGGGTTACCTTTTCAATGTCTCGACGATCCCCTCCCGGGTTACCTTTCTGAATGGCTTGACAGGGCGGCCGCCCGCGCCTCATCGGACCAACCTTGAGCCGGCTCGTCCCCCTTCAATGGAAATCGTGACTGGGGATGGTCTCGGCCGGGGAGTCCGGAGAGCCACAGGGTTCCCCGCTCAGGAATCGCAGAAGCGGCCAGAAACGTTCGCCTTTGACGGAGAGGGTTCCGTCCTGTTTCTGCAGGCGGCCTTCGACGACGAGGGTGCCGGAGCCGACGATGACGGAGCGGTACTCGCGGAAGAGGTCCGGGCGCACGATCGCCTGGCACATCCCGGTCTCGTCTTCGAGAGTCAGGAAAACGAACCCCTTCGCCGTGCCCGGGCGCTGCCGCACGATGACGGCTCCCGCGGTCGTGACGC
>WNFZ01000713.1_pt1 | contig 32159 bp, 28 predicted proteins | sample 5400081 | NCBI WGS metagenome assembly WNFZ01 (sample SAMN13153365, study PRJNA577476) | soil metagenome | isolation source: 80 cm soil or saprolite under grassland replicate 1 | place: USA:California | collected 2016-06-15 | reverse complement strand
GGCCGCACGCCATTGACGTTCTGTTTTTAAGTCAGAGATTTGTAGCTTCACGCTCCCAAATTAGCAGTCCCCCCCTGCTGACAGCAAGTGTCTGGGAAATCAATATGTTGTGGCGAAATTCGCCCATCACAACAAGTCTTTTGAATTTAGTTGCCACAAATAAGTGGCTCACAGTCACTCAAAGCGCGCCTAACAGTTGTCAAGACTCGAATAAAGCATTTGCGCCCAGTCGTTTGAAAAAGGAGCGAACGATGAGAATCGATTCTAAGAATCCCCGTGCAAATTTAGATTTTTCCGGTCAATATGTCAACGAATCGGTAAAAAGACCTCTGGAACCGACCAAATTTTTCAGAATGGCATGCGCATTTCGATAATGTCACGTCCGAAATGGCGAAGCGCCTCTCACTCACATAATGAATCGGGAAGAAAAATTCAGAATAGAGACTGCTGCCTGGGCTTGTCGTCGAAGACGGAGCGCCCGCCGAGCGAGGGAGATATCGCCTCTTCGTGGGCGATGACCGCGTCGAAGTCGGCTTCGGGGTCGAGTTGGGTTTCGGCCGCGCGGACGAAGCTTTCAAGGCGGCGGAAGCCGTCGAGTTTGTCCCTGTCGCCGACCTTTGCGGCGTCGAGCGCCGTCCGGAGGAGATTCAAGGATTCGTCATACGTCTTCAGGGGAACCTTGAATGGGCGCCGATCCTTGCCGCCGTGCGCGAACGAAAAACGCGCGGGATCGGAGAAACGGCTCGGCGCTCCGTGGATGACTTCGGCGACTAACGCGAGCGATTGAAGCGTGCGCGGGCCGAGCTTCTCTAACAGCAGAAGTTCGGCGAAGTCGTGAAGCTCACGTTCGTAGGCGACCGCGAGCACGGCCCCGAGTCGCTTCAGGTCTACGTTCTCCGCGCGGACCTCGTGATGGCTCGGCAGGCGGAGGCGCCGCGCGGCGTTCAGCGTATTCTCCGGATTCTCGCGGGCGATGTCGAGCATCGCGGTTTGCGCCGATTTCGCTCGGGCGTCGACAAGGTTCATGATCACGCCCTGGTTCTCGCCGACTATTCCGGTGTGCGGTTCGACTACGAAATTGCGGACCGACGCGGAGCGCCAGTGATAGCGGCGCGCCATCCCGCTCCGATCGTTCAAGCCCTGCTGCACGACGGCCCACTCTCCGTCCGACGTGACGACGAAACTGTGAAGATAAATCTGAAAGCCGTCGGCGATCGCATTGTTGTCGACCCGCGCGGTAAGCCGGCTTGTGCGGACCAGCGTTTTGCCGTCGAGGCCGCGGCGCTCCGCGACATTGAGCAATTCCTGCGGCGTGTTGCGCGAGAACCTTCCGCGGCCGCCACAGACATAGACGCCGAGTTCATCCGCACTCGGTGCTAGGCCGCGCTTCAGCGCGCCCATGACGGATGTAGTGATGCCCGAAGAGTGCCAGTCCATTCCCATCACGGCGCCGAGCGCCTGGAACCAGAAAGGGTCGCTGAGACGCGAGAGGAAAGCCGAAGCGCTGTAATCCCGAACGACAGTTTCGGCGATCGCCGCGCCGAGTTTGGTCATCCGTTCGGCGAGCCATTGCGGGACGTGGCCGCTGTGGAGGGGAAGGTCTGCGACTCCGGAGCGTTTCATGGCGTCATTATATGTTTGACCCCGCCGCGTTGGAACTGCGCGCGGAGATCGAAGCGGCGCCGTGCGACCTGTTCAAGCAGTTCGAGGATACTGACGCCTGGTGGAATCGTTACCCGGAATATTATTGAAGAAGGAAATCTTCTCTTATGAATGCGCACGCGACATGCGGATGAATCCTTGATGCGTGCGGCCCCGTACCGACAAAACGGGACGGCCAATCTAATTTTGACATGCGAGAACGCGTGACAGTGAAGAGATATTCTCCTGTCTCGCATCTTGCCATTGTCAAAACACAAAACCCAATAACGAAAGGATTCTATGATCGGCAGGAGATTCAAAGAGGTTGCGGCAATTATGATGATCGGGGAAGGAATAATCGGGGCGTTGATCCCAAGACGCTATATGCGCCTCTGGGATTTCGGCCCGAAAAGGTACCGGAAATTTATTAAGGCAAGCGCGAAGCGTCCGAACCTGGTTCGCATCGCGTCGGCCGCGGAAGCCGGGTTAGGCGTCTGGTGGGCTTTGCGACAGGCTTCGCGGTCCTGGCGCTGATCGATTCGTGGGCCTGACTCGCTGTAAATGATGTCACGGAAATGAAGGAGGGAAGATGAAGAGACTATTGCCGCTCGCCGTCTTGACGTTGCTCGGCACGGCCGCCGCGGCGCAGGAACCGGCCGGGCGTCCGACGCCGCCTTCCATTCGCGTCACTGGCGAGGCCACGGTCACGGTTCAACCCGATCAGGCGCGGATTGACATCGGCGGCGCCACTCAGGCTCAGACGGCGCAAGCCGCCGCGGCCGACAACGCGCAACGCCTCGAGACGGCGCTCGCCGAATTGCGGCGGGCGCTCGGCGCGGGCGCGGAGATCAAGACCGTCAGCTACTCGCTCAATCCCGATTACCGCTATCCGAAAGACGGCGGAAAGCCCACGATCACAGGCTACACGGCGACCAACGTCGTGCGCGTGACGCTCAACGATCTGACCCGCGTCGGCCAGGCGATTGACGCGGCTACGCGATCGGGCGCGAACCAGGTTCACCGGCTGCAATTCACGCTCAAGGACGAACAGGCCGCACAATCGCAGGCCCTCCGCGCGGCGGCCGTCAAAGCCAAAGCCGAGGCCGAAGCGCTCGCGCAGGCTTTAGGGCTGAAGATCGCGCGGGTGCTTTCGGTGGTGGAAAGCAGCGAGGGCGTCCAGCCTATTATGCGCGACGTGATGCTTGCGCGGGCCGAAGCGGCGGCTCCAACGCCGGTGGAACCAGGCACGATTGAGGTACGGGCGACGGTCACGCTCACCGTGGAGATCGGCGCTCAGTGAATTACTACGGTTCGCGGGCAAACCCGTACCGAAGCGTCACGCCGCCGCCGGTCAAGTCATCTTTCCCGACCTGGACGGCGTCGCGGCGAAAATTCGGCCCTCATTACTCTGTAAATTAAGTTTTTTGGTATTATTCAAGCCCGCGGAGCGGGCGGCAGAGTAAAGCCTGGGGTGGAGCCGAAGGCGGAACCCCAGGACAGGTTCGGAGCGCCATCAAGCCCGTGAAACGGGCGGCAGCCATTGGCTGTCGCCCACTTCGTGGGCTTTGATCGCTTTGCTGCCGCTCTCCTGGGGCTTACGCCCCAGGCTTTATGCTGCCGCCTGCTCCGCAGGCTCAAAGCAAAGGTTTTAAAACATAAAATATCAAACAACTTAGTTTACAGAGTCCTCATGAAGTCAGAGCGTCTCTTCCTTTTTCGCAACTTGAACAGGGCCAGTGAGCGCGTCTCCATCCCGTATTCGGCGCCGCCGCGCAGCGCCACACGCCAGGCCGGCCTTCGCGTCTGAAATCTGGTATCCACGATCAATTCCCATTCCACGTCATTTCGGTGGGCCCGCAGGGTGAAAGTGATACGATCGTCCACGTCCGCGCGTTCCGCCGTCGATAATGAAGATCTCCAGAACGCCCGAACAGCGGGTTTGCTTGCCCTTTTTCGATGATCGGCATATTCTGCTGGTAAGAACAGATTCTGCTGAAGTGAAGGGCTTCGAGAGTCATTCACCCATTCATCAAGCGTAACATTTTTCAGTCTCACATTTTCCCGGGGGCGAACTTTAAACAGGAAAATGCGGGACAGGAAAATCTCCACTCGAATAAGGAGCGGCTATGAGCAAGCGATCCATCTTCCTTTTGGACTGCGATTGACGTTCTGAACAGAGTTTATCCACGAAGCCGCACGAAGGTTCACGAAGAAGACCGATGTTTTCTTTGCGCTGCTTCGTGCGCTTCGTGGATGATGATTCAATGTTGGAGAAAACATGAAAACCAGGATTAACTCAAGGATCATTCAGGCGGCCTTTGTTCTGGCCGGGTTGATTGCTTTGCTGGGGTCGATTTCTCCACGGGCGGCGACACAAACCGCAGCGCCGCTCCGACTGGGCATCATCGGCCTCGACACTTCACATGTGTTGCGCTTTACCGAACTGCTTAACGACCCGTCGAACCCCGATCACGTGGCGGGCGCGCGCGTCGTCGCGGCGTTCAAAGGCGGCAGCCCCGATATGGAACAGAGCGCCACGCGCATCGAACGCTTCACCGCCGAGGTCAGAGACAAATGGAAAGTCGAACTGGTCGGTTCGATTGAAGAGCTTTGCCAGAAAGTGGACGGCGTGCTGCTGCTAAGCGTGGACGGCCGCGCTCATCTGTCGCAGGTGAAGCCGGTCTTTGCCGCTAAGAAACCCGTCTTCATTGACAAGCCGTTCGCCGCCAGCTTCCGTGACGCCCGCGAGATCGTGCGTCTGGCGCGTGAATCCGGGACGCCGTTTTTCAGTTCCTCGTCGCGCCGCTTTTCGGCCGAGATTCAGGCGTTGAAAAACAACAAGGCTCTCGGCGACGTTCAGGGCGCGATCACTTACGGCCCGATGCCGATTGATCGAACGCATCCCGACCTCTTCTGGTACGGCATTCACAGCGTCGAAGCGCTCTACACACTGATGGGGGCGGGCTGCGAGACGGTCGCGCGCACGAACACCGCCGGGGCCGACGTCGTCACCGGCAGATGGAAAGACGGGCGGATAGGCACGATGCGCGGCAATCGGGAAGACAGGAATTACGGCGCGATTGTCTTCGGCAGCAAGGGCGTCGCGAGTTCAAAGGACGCCGGCGAAGAGGCGAAGAGAGCGGACGCGAATCAGGCGGCGCGTTCCAGCTATTACGGCGGGGTCTCCGCCATCGTAAAATTCTTCCAGACGAAGACTCCTCCGGTTCAGCCGGAAGAGACGCTGGAGATCATCGCCTTTATGGAAGCCGCCGACATCAGCAAATCCAGAGGCGGCGCTCCCGTCGCGCTCAGCGAAGTGATGAACGAGAAAGCGTCCTCTGCGAAAGAGGGCGCTAAAGGAGGGAAGCGATGAGACCGACTCCGTCGATGACGCCGGCGAACGGTTCGGCTCATCCGCGCCGCAGTTTTCTCAGGCTGGCAAGCGTGGGCGCTCTCGGAATGATGCTCGACGCGCGCCCATCATTGTCGCAATCATCCTCCCAGCCTTCTGGGCAGCCTTCTGGGCAGCCGCCACGTCGCTTCGTTATCGATTCGCACCAGCATTACCAACCCGCGCCCGATTACGTCGAGCGGTTGGTGAAGGTCTACCGCCCGCGCAACTCGATGGCCTGCGTGCTGACTCCTATCGCCGGCTTCGAGGTCATCAAAAAAGCCGCAGCCGAACACCCCGACGTGATCATTCCTTACGGCCACGTCAACGTTGACGAGCCGGGCGTGTTGAAGGAGATTCAGCGATTCGCCGACGCCGGTTTCAAGGGGATCAAGATGCACCGCCCGAAATACAATTGGGATGACTTCGGCTACTTCCCGATTTACGATAAGCTCCAATCGCTCAGGCTGGTCGCGCTCTTCCACACCGGCATCGTTTCGGGCGATAGCGGCGACGAGCCGGAGCCGTCTTCGATGGCGCGGATGCGCCCGTCGTTTCTGCACACCATCGCGCGGTCGTTTCCAAAGCTCGTCATCCAGGGCGCGCACCTGGGCAATCCCTGGTACGACGAGGCCGCGGAGGCCGCGCGCTGGGAAAAGAATCTCTACTTCGACCTGACGGGCTCGTCGTTGATCAAGAAGGCGAAAAACCTGTCGGTCTTCAAAGAGTATCTGTGGTGGGAAGGGCCGACGGCGCACAGCTCCCCCGACGCGGTCTACGCTTTCGAGAAACTGGTCTTCGGCACTGATGAACCGCCGGAAAATCTGGATACGTGTTTGGCGCGTTACGAAGCGATGCTCAACGCGTGCGAGGTACTGGAAGCTAGTCGCCGGAAAATTTACGGCGAGACACTGGCCAAAATTCTTGGGATAAAAGTGAGGGTGTGAGATGGGCGCTGCGATTGAAGACGCGAAACAGACAAAACCGATCAAACATCTGCGCTGGTACATCGGCGGAGCGCTTTTTCTCTCGACGGTCATCAACTACATTGACCGGCAGACGCTCTCGGTGCTTGCGCCTTACATCAAGACTGAATACCAGTGGACGAATACTGATTTCGCAATGCTGATCATCGCCTTCCGCGTGGCTTACGCCTTCGGGCAGACGGCGTCTGGTCGCTTTCTGGATTGGGTCGGCACGCGCAAGGGGCTGAGCCTGAGCGTGACGTTTTACTCGGTCGCCGCGATGCTGACCTCGCTGGCCGTGGGCTTGCGCAGCTTCGCGTTCTTCCGCTTTCTGCTAGGCGCGGGCGAATCGGCCAACTGGCCGGGCGCGACCAAAGCCGTTTCGGAATGGTTTCCGAAACGCGAGAGCGGATGGGCGGTGGCGCTCTTCGACAGCGGCTCCTCGATTGGCGGCGCGATCGCTCCGTTTCTGGTTTTGTGGGTTTATCACACTTTCGGAAGCTGGCGTCCGGCGTTCATTGTGACGGGCGCGCTTGGCTTCCTCTGGCTGCTGCTGTTCCGCAAGCTCTACCGCCGCCCGGAAGAGCATCCGCTACTTTCAGCTGAAGAGCGCGAGTACATTCTGAAAGGCCGCGCCGACGCTGAGGCGAACGAAGGCGGCAGGCGATTGAGTTATCGCACGCTGCTTCGGCTACCGCAGACGTGGGGCATTATCATCGCCAAGACGTTGACCGATCCGGTCTGGTTCTTCATCACCGATTGGTTTGCGATCTACCTGGTCACGAAAGGCTTCAAGCTCGAAGAGAGCCTGCTGGCCTTCTGGATTCCGTTTCTGGCGGCGGATGTCGGCAACTTCGCTGGCGGCGGATTTTCGAGCTGGCTGATCAAACGTGGCTGGTCGGTGGGGGCGGCGCGCAAGACCGTGATCGTCGTCTGCGGGCTGGGCATGACGCTGCTGATCCCGACTGTTTTTACCGCGTCATATTTCTGGCTGGTCGCGTGCTTTGCGATCTCGACGCTGGCTTACGCCGCGCTCTCGACGATGGTTTTGAATCTCCCGGCGGATATTTATCCGACCGGTTCGGTCGCTTCGGTCAGTGGGATGAGCGGGACGGGCGCCGGGATCGGCACGATTACTGCGACCTATCTGACCGGATGGGTTTCTGACCGTTATTCGTTCGAGCCGATCCTGATCGCGGCCAGTTTGATCCCGCTGCTGGCGGTGGTGGCCGCACTCGCACTCGTCCGCAACAACCGCGCGACGCAGGAAGGTATTGTCAACCCGATCTGATAAAGGAGAGAGCGACGTATGAGCAAACTGACTCGCAGAGACTTTACTAAAATCGCGACGGCGGCTTCCGTCAGCACGGCGCTCGGCAGCGGGCGAGTGTTAGGCGCGAACGACCGCGTTCGTCTAGGCTTCATCGGCGTCGGCAATCGCGGCGACCAGGTGCTGGACGGCTTCCTCGCGCACAAGGACGCCGAGGTCGTCGCCGTCTGCGACATTCATCAACCCTACATGGATTTCGCCGCGAAGAAGACCGGCGGCAGCCCACGACAGTTCAAGGACTATCGGAAGCTGCTGGAGATGAAAGACGTGGACGCGGTGGTCATCGCCACGCCCGACCACTGGCACGCGCTGCAAATGATTCACGCCTGTCAGGCGGGCAAGGATGTTTATGTCGAGAAGCCGCTTTCGCTCGCGGTCGCCGAAGGCCGCCGGATGGTCGAGGCGGCTGAGCGGCATAAGCGCGTAGTGCAGGTCGGCCTGCAAAGGCGTTCGTCGGATTACTGCCGCGAGGCCGTCGAGTTCATTCGCGGCGGCGGCATCGGCAAGGTCACCGCCGCGCGCGCCTTCCACATTCAGAACGAATGGCCCAAAGGCATCGGCAACCCTCCGAACGAAGCGCCGCCCGCGGATTTCGACTGGGAGGCGTGGCTCGGCCCGGCGCCGAAAGCGCCGTACAACAAGAACCGCGCCTTCTATCGCTTCCGCTGGTTCTACGATTATTCCGGCGGGCAACTCACGAACATGGGCGTTCACTATATGGACTTGATTCATTGGGCGCTCGGCCACGACGCGCCGGCGGCGGTTACGGCGATGGGTGGCAAATTCGCTGTCGAAGACAATCGCGAAATCCCGGACACGCTCGAAGTCGTCTGGCAGTATCAAAACAGTCAAGGGGACGGCGCGCTCGTCAGTTTCACACAGATCAATGCCAGCGCGCCGCTCGCCAGCGCGCGCAATTGCGACGTCGAATTTCGCGGCACGAAAGGCGCGCTCTACCTGATGGATGACGGCTACGAGGTCGTCCCCGACGACATCACGCCGAACGAATTTCCCGTCCGCACGCCGCTCGACCGCACAATTCAACGCGGCTGGCGCGCGGGCCAGCGGCCGATGATCGCGGCGAAGAAGGTCGAGGGCCGGACGCAGGACGCTCACCACGCGCGTAACTTCCTCGATTGCGTCCGCAGCCGCGAGCGATGCAGGTGTTACATCGAGACCGGCCACCGCAGCACATCGGCCACGCTGCTCGGCAACATCGCCTACAAGACAAAGTCGTACCTCGAATGGGACGCCAAGGCCGAACGGTTCACGAATAATCAGGCTGCGAACAAGCGCCTCAGTTACGAGTACCGCGCGCCGTACAGGCTGCCGTCGCCGGTCTGAGACTTCGAAGCGGAGAGCGTCACGTGATCGAATCGCCACAGCAAAACAGAGCCGCGCGGGTTCGCTTCCGCGACATGACGCCTGCCGATATCGCGGCGGGGCTGGCGCTGACCCGCGCCGCGCGATGGAATCAGACCGAGCGCGATTGGGGACTGTTTCTTCGACTCAGCCCGGAAGGCTGCCGCGTCGCCGTCGTGGATGAGCGCGTCGTCGGCACGGTTGCGACGGCGCGTTACGAAGATCGTTTCGCCTGGATCGGAATGGTATTGGTTGATCAGGCGGAGCGGGGGCAGGGAATCGGCGCGCGGCTGATGGCCGAGGCGCTGGACGTATTGAAAGGCATGCCTTCGGTCCGCCTTGACGCCACGCCCGCCGGACACGCCGTTTATCAAAAGCTGGACTTCGTTGACGAATATCGCTTGAGCCGTATGGAGACGGTGGTTTCGAGTGAGGGCCTGGCGCTCCAGCATAATCCCGCGCGTCCGATGACTAAAGATGATTTGCCGGCCGTCGCGGTTTTTGATCGTCAGGTCTTCGGCGCCGACCGCCGCCTGACGCTGGGATGGATGTTCGACGGCGCGCCGGAATACGCCTGGGTCATTGAAGAGCGCGGACAGATCGTCGGTTACACGTTCGGCCGGCGCGGTTTCAATTTCGAGAGCCTGGGGCCAATAATCGCCCACGATCAACAGACAGCGCGGCGCCTGGTTTCGGCTTGTTTGAATCGTCAGGCGGGGAAGCCCTTCATCATTGACGCTTCTCATTACGAAACTGGCTGGCGCTCGTGGCTCGAATCCATCGGCTTCCGCGAGCAGCGGCCGTTCATTCGGATGTTTTATCGAGACAATCCTTATCCCGGCCTGCCGCCGAAACAGTTCGGCGCCCTGGGGCCGGAGTTCGGTTGAAAGAGGAGATAAGCAGCTTGACTCAAATCACCAATTCGCGTCGCAACTTCATCAAGGGCGGCGCCGCCGGCGCCGCCGGCAGCGCGATCAATTGGGATGCGGCGAGTTACGCCCGCGTCCTCGGTTCCAACGACCGGATCAGCGTCGGCGTCGTCGGGCATTCCCGACCAGTGGATGGTCCATCAAATTGACGCGCTGCATTTCGTCACCGGCCTTCAGCGTCCGCGCAGCGTCGTCGCGCAGGGCGGCATATACAGTTGGCGCGACGGGCGCATCAATCCCGACACGGTGACGGCGGTCTTCGATTACGGCCCGCTCGACAATCCGGCAAAAGGCTTTCAAGCGATTTATTCCAGCCGCATGCATAATTCGGCGGGAGGCGACCGCGATCTTTATTACTCGGCCAACGGCACGTTCAACGCCAGCGCCGGCAAGGTCTCGCCCGAAGGCGGGCTGATCGAACGTTACGCGAAGGCCGGACACAAGCCGACGACGCTGACTGAAAAAACGCTGTCCGGCGCCAGCGGCGGCGCCGAGCTGGCCGATCCGAATGTCAAAGCCGACGCCGTCGTCGTCGCGCATATGAGCAATTGGATCGAATGCGTCCGCAGCCGCCGGTCGCCAGTCGCCGGGATCGAAGCCGGTTACAACCACTCGATCGCGTTGTGCATGACCATCGCCGCGATGCACAGTGGCAAACGCGCGACGTTTGATGACGCGAAGCAGGAAGTGGCGCTCGCGTAACAGCCGGATGACGGCCAGGCAGTCGGCGCGGCCCGGAAACGGCGCCGCAGGTTACCAACCTGCGGCGCCGCATTCACAAATTCACGACCGAGACGACCCGCGATAACCAAGCCGTCTACATCGAAGGATTGAATGTCGCCGGGATAAAGCGATCAGGATTTCAACGAGAAATGCTAATCATCGAAACCGAATCGCAACTGGAAGACGCGCTGTCCGCGCCGAATGCGGCGGATGTCGATTTCATGAGCCGATTGGCGGGCGACGTCGTCATTCTCGGCGCGGGCGGCAAGATGGGGCCGTCGCTGGCCACGCGTATCAAGCGCGCGACTGATGCGGCGGGCGTCGAGCGCCGGGTGATCGCCGTCTCGCGCTTCTCCGCGCCGCAATCACGCGCCGGGCTTGAAAGCGTGGGCGTCGAGACGATCCCGTGCGATCTGCTCGACCGCCGGCAAATCGCCGATTTACCTGATTGCGAAAACGTCTTCTTTCTCGCCGGAAGAAAATTCGGTTCGACCGAACGCGCCGATCTCACCTGGGCGATCAACAGCTACGCGCCGGGTCTGGTGGCTGATCGTTACTGCGCCTCACGCATCGTAGTTTTCTCGACCGGCAATGTGTATCCCTTCGTCAACGTGGCGGCGGGCGGTTCGGTCGAAACCGATGCGCCGCAGCCGCGCGGCGAATACGCCAGTTCATGCCTCGGACGCGAGCGCATCTTTGAATACTTCTCGCACACGCGCGGCGCGCGCTGTTTGATCTTCCGGTTGAATTACGCGGTCGATCTGCGCTATGGCGTGTTGTTGGACATCGCGCGGAAGGTTCACGCCGGGCGGCCGGTCGATCTGACGGTTCCGGCGTTCAATGTCATCTGGCAGGGCGATGCGAATTCGTATGCGCTGCGCTCGTTGGAGCTGTGCGCCGCGCCGCCGCGCGTCCTGAACGTGACCGGGCCGGAGACGATCACCACGCGCCGCGCGGCTGAACTCTTCGCCGAACGCTTCAAACGCGAGGCCGTTTTTCAAGGCTCGGAAGCAGACGCCGCGCTGCTCAACAACGCCGCGCTGTGTCACGCGCTGCTCGGTTATCCGGAGGTCACGCTCAGCGAATTGATGGAGATGGCCGCGCTCTGGGTCGAGATCGGCGGCGCGAGTCTGAACAAGCCGACGAAGTTCGAAGCCGTAGACGGGAGATTCTGATGCCGATTGACGCGACGTTGCGGGCGAGTTTGTTTGACGGGCTGGTGATTCCCGCGCATCCGCTGGCCCTCGACGCCGACCGCAAACTGGATGAACGGCGGCAACGCGCCTTGACGCGCTATTACTGCGACGCCGGGGCGGGCGGCGTGGCCGTCGGCGTGCATACCACGCAGTTTGCGATTCGTGATCCGCGTTTCGGTTTGTTCGAGCCGGTGTTGCGCCTGGCGCTGGAAACCATGCGCGAATGGGAACGGCAAAACGGAAAGCGGCTCGTCAAAGTCGCAGGCGTTTGCGGCGCGACTGCGCAGGCAGTGCGCGAAGCGGCGTTTGCCGGAGAAGCCGGCTACGACATCGGATTGCTGAGCCTTGCCTCCCTGCGCGAAGCCACGGTCGCCGAATTGGTCGGGCATTGCCGCCGCGTGGCCGAGATCATTCCCCTCTGCGGTTTCTACCTGCAACCGGCGGTCGGCGGGCGATTGCTGGATTACCGCTTCTGGCGCGAGTTCTTCGAGATCGAAAACGTCGTGGCGGTGAAGGTCGCGCCGTTCAATCGTTACCGGACATTGGATGTGGCGCGCGCGCTGGCTGGCAGCGGCAGACATCGCGAAGTCGCGCTTTACACCGGCAATGACGACAATATCGTGGCCGATCTGCTGACCGAGTTTCGGATCGGCGGCGGGAGCGGCGGCCATGTTTCAATTCATTTTGCCGGAGGCTTGTTGGGGCATTGGGCCGTGTGGACAAAACGGGCGGTGGAATTACTCGCCGAAATCAAAGCGGCTCGCGCCTGTGGCAAGGTTCTAGACGCGCTGGCGCGGTCGGCCGAAGTCACCGATGCGAACGCCGCGCTGTTCGACGCGCAACACGATTTCGCCGGTTGCATCGCCGGCTTGCATGAGATTTTGAGGCGACAGGGATTGCTGGCGGGCCGCTGGTGTCTCGACCCGCGTGAAGACCTTTCGCCCGGGCAGATGGAAGAGATTGATCGCATCTATGACTGCTATCCGCAACTGAACGACGATGATTTCGTCGCGCAAAATCTAGAACGATGGATGCTCGAGTAATATCGCGGCGCGCCCTGTACCGTAGGTTGTCCAACCTGCGGAAGGCTTCATTATCCAAACATTCGAAGTCAGTGTGCGCATTGATGAATGGCTCTCAGTCCTCATCAATTTTCGAGTAACGAAAACCTCCGCAGGTTGGACAACCTACGGTACACTTTAGGAGGAGACGATATGCGCAAACTCAACAGGTTTCTCTTTACGGCGGTATTGATCGCGTCATTCCAGATCATCGCGACGGCCGACGGCGAAGACTCCGCTCCGGACGGCTGGCGCGCGGCTGCGCCTCGTGACGAGATTCGTCCGCAATTCGATTACATACCGAAAGGCGGAAAAGACGGCAAGGGCGCTTTCCTCATCATCGCCGATGACCGCGAAGGACTCGATGGTTATTGGGTGAAAACATTTTCGATCACCGGAGGCAGGTATTATCGCTTCTTCGCGCTGCGCAGGGTTGAAAACGTCGCGGCGCCGAGCCGGAGCGTGGTCGCGCGAATCCTGTGGCAGGACGCCGACGGCAAACCCGTCAATTGGGATAAACCTGTCCCGACCGGCTATATGAAAGGCGCGTTCTATCAGGCCGAGCCTGAGTATCCGACGGACAAAACGACCGGCGCGGACGGACGGACAGAAGTCTCGGACACTTATCTCGCGCCGTTGAAGGCCGCGCGAGCAGTCGTCGAGTTGCATCTGCGTTGGGCGCCGCGCGGGCGTGTCGAATGGAGCGACGTTTCATTGGCCGAGACCGCGCCGCCGCCCGAACGCAAAGTCCGATTGGCCGCCGTCCACTTTCGCCCGCAAGGCGGTAAAACGCCTATGGACAATTGCCGGATGTTCGAGCCGCTCATCGCCGACGCCGCGCGGCGCCGCGCCGACCTGGTCGTGCTGCCCGAAACCTTGACTTATTACGGGCTGGGGAAGAGCTTCGACGAGGTGGCCGAATCATTGCCCGGCCCTTCGACTGATTACTTCGGCGAACTGGCGAAGAAGCACAACCTATACATCGTCGCGGGGCTGGTCGAACGCGACCGGCATTTGATTTACAACGTCGCGGTCATGCTGGGGCCGGACGGAAAGATTGTAGGCAAATACCGAAAAGTCGCATTGCCGCGCGGCGAAATCGAAGCCGGTCTCACGCCGGGCGCCGAGTATCCGGTCTTCGAAACGAGATTCGGCAGGGTAGGTATGATGGTCTGTTACGACGGCTTCTTCCCCGAAGTGGCGCGGCGTTTGAGCGACAACGGCGCCGAAGTGATCGCGTGGCCGGTGTGGGGTTGCAACCCGCTGCTGGCCTCGGCGCGCGCCTGCGAAAATCATGTCTACCTCGTCAGCAGCACTTACGAGGACGTCTCGCGCGAGTGGATGTTCACCGCCGTTTATGATCACGCGGGCAATAAGCTCGTTCACGCCGAAAAGTGGGGGACCGTGGTTGTGTCCGAAGTCGATCTGAACGAACGATTGCGGTGGGCGAGCCTGGGCGATTTCAAATCGGAGATACCGCGGCATCGCCCGGCGGATCGGGTTCAGAGATGACCGAACGCCAACATTTCCTCACAACTCTTCGGGCGGATGAACAACTACATCCTCGTAAGGGTACCGGCGTGAAATTTTACCGGAATGTAGGAATACATTGAGCGCCTGCTCGTATCGCTCGCGAGTGATCATCAAGTCTCCATCCCAACATCCCAGCTCCTGATAGCGAGCAATGGTCTTGATCAGCGCATCGCGGTCTGTCTGGGGGAAGAACTCAGCTTCTCTATCGGCGACCTCTTCGGCCGGTGTTTGATTCACCCACACCCTCGCCCGAGCGTACGCTCTGATGAATGCTTTGGCGGCGTCGGTCTTCAGGAATTCACGTGAGGCCATCAGGCTGCTGAAAGCGACCGGCGGCATCGCTTTGCCTACCGAAGCGACAATGTAGCCGATGCTTTCTCTTTCGATCTGCTGAGGGGCCGGCCCCTGCTGATGGACATAATCACCCAGGCCGCTGCGGAAGGCGGCGTCGATCTCCTCCACGCCGCCGGAATCGATCACTTTGATCTTGCTCCAGTCGGCGTCGTTCAAGTGGACGGCGTACTTGAGCATGGCCAGTGGCTGTGCGCCATGATCTGCGAGCAATGACGCGCCTTCCAGCTTCTTCCAGTTGAAGGCTCGATCGGGACTTCGCCCGGTGAGGAAGAAGCCGTCTCGCTGGTTGATCTGGGCAAAGTGCGCGGCGAGGGCGCCTTCATTCTTCTCCATGCGCGCCCAACTGGAGGAGACGGCCGATTGCACGATATCTATCTCCCCACTCCGGATGAGTTCCTGGGCGTCGCTGCCTGGCGTCAGAACTTCGTAGCTTGACTCAAAGCCTTCCTCCCTGAGAAAGCCCGCCGCTATGGTTGACAGGAGAGGGCTATAAAAAGCCGAGTGGCGCGAAACCATGATTCGTATCTTGTCCTTGGTCATCTTCGCTTTCCTTCGTTCCAATAAATCTTCACATTCTTTGTGGCGCGGCCGACGCCGATGATGTCAACTCTGCCGTCTCCGTTAAGATCGGCGCAAATCACGTCTTCGCAGCCCAGCCCCTTCGCATCGAGGACTTGCTTCTCCCACTTGCCGCCCGCGCCATCGAGCGGACGGAGGATGTAGACAATCGCGTCTTCGACCTTGCCCTCAGGCGGGCCGCGGAAGCCGACCACCAATGAATCTACGCCTGCGCCGGTCAAATCGGCCGTCCAGACGGCGTGGCCGCCCTTGTGGTTTTCGATGAGTACCTGGCGGTTCCAGAGCTGACCTGCCTGTTCTGGCGGAGTGTAAACGACCGCCTGATGGCCATGCCAAGGCTCGATCGTAGCGATGTAGCGTTTCCCGCCCGGCAGTCGCCCGACTTTCACCTCGCCAGCCCCGTGTTTCTCCGGGTCACCGGCGCCGATTTGTTGACTGACCCATTTTCCGTCCGCGGCCTTCTTGAAGAGGAAAATCCCTTCGTAGGCGGCGGCGAGGATCTCCTCTTTGCCGTCCTTGTCCCAATCTATAGGCCAGACGTTGTGGGTGATGTGAAGCTCGTCATTGATGGCCTCACGCTTCCAGGGTTCTTCGAACGGGCGCGCGGGGCGGCGGAGGATATAGAGCGAGGAGCTATTGCCCTTCCACCACTCCGGTCCCGCGGCCTCACGCCCGTGGAGCGGCGAACAGACGAGTTCCTTCTTGCCGTTGCCGGCGGCGTCTATGACGCGCATGCGGTGCATCGTCGGCTCTTCATCAAGTTTGATCGGAGTCCACGTTTTGCCGAGATCACTCGGTCGCTTGAGCAGCCAAACCGTGCCGCCAGTTTTTGTATTGCTGGGCTGCCAGTCGGCTCCGAGTATGAGTTCGACTCTGCCGTCATCATCCACGTCCAGAGGTTGGACGCAGACCGGCAGCTTGGGAAAACCTTCGACAATGATTCGCCTTGTCCAGGAGGGGTTTTCGTACCACACGACCTGATCGGGGTTTTCGGTCACGACGACGATGTCAGTTTTCCCGTCGTGATTGATGTCGGCCACCGTGACCGCATAACCGACACCGGCGTTGGGATCTATGACCTGTTCTTTGAAGCCGGGCCGCGCCTCTTGAGAAGGAGCGGCGGCGGACGAGAGGATTACCGCGCAAAGAAAAAGTAGACGCCGCGCTATATCTCTCTTTTGCATTCTCATAACTATCTCTCCTTCATTTGATTTGGGAAGAATCAGCCTCACAATCTGAAACGAAATCCGCGCCACGTCAACAATATCGAGACGCTACTGGGGCGATTGAAGAAGTGATGATCAAGGCGCCGCCGTTAGGGGGGATAACCGGCTATCAATACAAACAGCAGGAACTAAACTTGGCTTCCGGCGACGTCGTCGTATTGATGAGCGACGGCTTGCCGGAACGATTCAACGAACAAGGTGAGATGCTCGATTATCTGAAAGTTCACGACGCGTTGCTGACGGCGCCGGATCGGGCGCCGCAAGCGATCATTGATCGGTTGGAGCAAGTTGGGGATGAATGGGGCGGGGGCAGAACGCAGGACGATGATGTAACGTTTGTGGTGGTGAAGGCGCCGTAGTGACCGCCGGGTCGCATTCGAAGGTTGTCGGGTTAAGAATGGTTTGTTTCCGCGTCATAACTGCGACGATTCAGATGTGATCAAGCAACTGTGGCTAAAAGCCACAATTATTGTGGCTTTTAGCCACACGGATCGAGACTTCGATCCGGCAACACTTTTGTAATGGCTCAATGATCTGGCAACACTTTTGAAATGCTCAATTAAACTCCGATGTCTTTCGCATTAGACATCTGTGTGCCGATAATTTCCGCCTATAACCTGTGTGGTATTTCGGGGCATGCCACACGCCTAAAAAAAAAAAAACGGAATGCACTATGTGTTCGCCCTGTGGGTCAGGTCCTTTACCTTGCAGAACCCAAGGGACTTATCCGCAATCCTGACATATACGAAACAGTTGGGGCATTACGGCGCCCAAGACACCATCATTGGGGCGCCGTAATTGCACCCTATATTACGCACGCAAAACTAAACAGTACCGCGCGCGTAAGCAAGCGGCAGACCGATGGGACGGCCGCTTGCTTACGCGCGCGGTACTATATCAATCTTGTGTGGCTCGATTTAGCGAGAAGCGCTCGCAGATGAATAGCCTTCCCCCGAGGACGACCATAATTGCTCCTCGCAATTAACACTACGCCAAACTAGCGAAGGCGCCCTAACGGCAAGCCGGGAGGGACACGTGATTGATGCTAGGCTCGTGGAATCCCTGATGCTGGTTTCCGCCTTCGCCCTATAGTCCGTTCGGCGCATTCCGCCGGAGTTATCCTCACTGGCGAGACGGGGACCCCTTTGCCTGTGTGGCCTTCCGGGCAGAAGCGCCGCGGAATGGAGGACAAACATGGGTATGAGCCTGCAGGAGTGGCTCGACACCGAGGTCCGGCCTTTTCGGGACAAGCCGATCAGTTGGATCTCGCAATATCACTTCTTCCGGGACCCGATGCGCCCTACCTACTCGGACACGAGTTGTTTCTTCTCCCCTGCCGATGGAATCATCCTGTATCAGCGGATAGTTGCGCCGGATGAATGCATCGTAGACATCAAGGGCAGGGCTTATTCTCTCTGCGACGCCCTGCGAGATCCGGATTTCAGCGCCACAAGCCTCGTCATCGGGATCTTCATGACGTTCTTCGACGTCCACGTCAACCGGATCCCCTATCCCGGGCTGCTCTCCTACAAGGGGACTGACGCCATCGACACCTACAACCTCCCCATGCTCGACGTGGAAACGAGCATCCTACAGGACCTTCGCATCTCTACGGATTCCCTGGAGTATCTCCATCGCAACCAGCGGATGATCAATCGGATCTACTCGCCGGAGCTGTCCCAGTCGTACTATTTGCTCCAGATCGCCGACTACGACGTCGACTGCATCACTCCGTTCCAACTGAAGCAGAACTACCCTGTCGTCCAGGGGCAGCGCTTCTCCCAGGTCCGCTACGGCTCCCAAGTCGATCTGATAGTTCCAATTTCGCCCCGGTTCGAGTTCACGACCATTCAGAACACCGGAGACCATGTGGAGGCGGGGATCGACCCCCTCATCATGGTCACCGAACGGACGAGAACACAATAAGGAGACATCTAATGAAATCACTCGAAAACACGCCCGCGACCGTCGCCGCAGGACAGGTCGCCCAGACGGGCCTCGTCTCGGCGCACAACGGCGTATCCGCACGCCACGTTGAAACACTTCAGCAGATCGCCGTCGACGCTACGAAGGAAAACGGGTACGCAGAAGAGCGGCAAACGCAGTTCTTCCGTCCCTGGGTCAATCCTACGCAGCTCGCGCGGCCGTCTTATCTCCTCAACTTTCCCTTCTCATACGCGACTCAGGTCGCCAACAACCCCTGGATGGAAGACCTTTCGTCCGACCGGCGACAGCCGAACTTCAAGCGGGCCGCCGTCCAGTTTCTGGAGATGTACCGATACATGGCCGCCGCCGGCGCCCTGGTGTACGTACTCCCCACCCCCCGCGGCGCCGACTTGCAGGACCTGATGTATACCGCGAACCTGGGAATCGTCCTCGAACACCTCCCTTGCCAGAACACCGTCGTCATCTCCAATTTCGCCTCGCCCCCCCGCCGGGGTGAGACGCAGGTCGGAGTCAACTTCTTCCAGAGCATGGGCTACGAGATCCACGTACCGCCGACGAAGTTCGAAGGGGAAGCTGAGCTCAAGCACCTTCACGACAACGTATACGTGGGAGGGTACGGGATCCGGTCCGAGGCGGAGACGTACGACTGGATGGAGCGGAACTTCGACATGCGCATCGTCCGGGTCCGGCTCACGGACCCTTACCTCTACCACCTCGACTGCATGGTGTTCCCCATCACGTCGGAGAACACCCTGGTCTGCACTGAGCTGATCGAGCCGGAGGAGATCGCGGCGCTCGAGAAGGTGACGAACGTAATCCCAGTCTCCGCGGACGAATGTTATTCGGGCATCTGCAACTCCGTCCGCATGCCGAGCATGGTTTTGAACTCGTCGCACATCCAGGATCTGAAGGCGGGAACGGAGGACTACGAGCATGAAATCCAGAAGAACCGAAAGCTGGAGGACGTCGCCGCGAATCTGGCCCTCGAAGTGTCGTACTTCAACCTCAGTGAATATCACAAGAGCGGCGCCCTGCTCTCGTGCATGGTGATGCACCTTAACCGCCACTCGTACAAGATCGCCCTGACGGCTGGAGACGAACGGCAAGAGGCCGGTCTGGCCGCTTTGCAGGCCGCATAGCGAGACGGCACAACACAACCCGCGTCCGGCGCCAGCCCTGAGCGCGCATTCAAACCAATGGCGAACAATAATCTTTCGTCCATCGTCTGGAAGGTGTCCCTCCCGCTCATCTTCGTGGAGGCCACCGAGACCATCGATCACCTGATCGATTCGATCTTCCTGGCCCGCGTGGGAATAACGGAGCTCGGCGCGATCGCCGTGGCGGACACGGTGTTCCTGCTGTTCCTGGTATTCCCGCTCGGGCTGGTAGACGGCATCCAGATTCTGACCGCCCGGCGAGTCGGGCAGCGCCGGCCCGAGGCGGTGGGAGCCGTGTTCAACCAGGGCCTGGCGCTCGTCCTCCTCGTATGCGTGGTGTCCGCCGCAGCGCTCAAGCTGGTGTCGCCCGTGGTGGGCGGATGGCTCGTCGAGTCCAAGGCCGTGGGCGACGCCGTGAACGGCTATCTTCAGATAGAGGCATACGGCCTCGGTCTGTCAGGCGTGACGTTCGCCCTCGGCGCGCTGTTGACGAGCCTGGGACGGACGCGGGCTCTCATCCCGGCGACGATCATCATGATCATCACTGACGTCGTCATGAACTACCTGTTTATCTTTGGAACGTTCGGCTGTCCCGCCCTTGGAATGCGGGGGGCTGCGGTGGGGTCGCTGGTGGCGGAGTTCGCCGCCGCCAGCTTCCTCACCGTATACGTCTGGCGGCGTCTTGATGCGGGACGGTATGGGTTCTTCAAGTTCCGCCGGATCGGGCACGGGACGGCCCGACTGCTGGGCCTCGTCTCCATGCCTATCGCTGTTCAGGGGATCGTGATGAATCTCCGCTGGTTCGTGTTCTTCTTAATCCTGGAGCGAGTGAGCGCCGAAGCTCTCGCCATCGCCAACGTCGTATACACTTGCTACGTAGTACTCTGGATCCCGACCGAAGGCTTCGCGGAGACTACGTGCTCCATGGTCAGCCGTTTCGTCGGGAGGAATCGGAGCCATCGGATCGGCGGCGTGCTCAAACACGCCATCGGCTGGGCGTTCGTGGCGACCGTTCCCCTCATCGGCGCCGCATTGGTCGTCCCGGAGTGGTTCGTCGCCGTGTTCTCTCCGGGATCGGACATTCTCGCGCAGACCATTGCGAGTCTCCGCGTCGTGGCCATGGCGATGTTGATCGCCATCCCCGGAGAGATGTGGTTCGTCGCCGTCCTGGGGACGGGAGACACAGCGGCGTCTCTCGGAATCGAGTTCGTCCTCACCCTGACGATGCTCGGCGCCGCCTACTTCGGGGCCATCCACATGGCGTGGCCGGTAGCGCTCGTCTGGTTGTCGTTGCCTATCATGTGGCTGGTGGGCCTGACGATCTCCTACGGGTGGATGAAGTCCGGCATTTGGAAGAGGCTCGAGATCTCCTGACCGTCGCTCTTTCATTCTGGATAAGCTTTCGAGGAAAGTGGGAATCTCGACAGCGAAAGGTATGAACTGATGTTACGAAGTGATGAACCGTATGCTGTAATTGCGCTCGACGAGCGCGATTTCGGGCCGCACAGGCGCCATGAACTGTCGATCTCGCTGACATTGGCCTTTCTTCTTTCGGCCCGTCTTCGCTTCCATTTCCCGATGAGCGATGACGTCTCAAGGGAGGTCGATCGCGCCTTCGATCAGGTGTTGAAGGGTCTGCCTATGGAGAGCAAAGGAATCGCTTACAGGAAAGACCTGCGCTGCTACGGAAAGATCTGCCTGCTCGAGGGGGCGAAACTGGTTGTAACTTCTGACCCTCAAATTCAAAAGAGGATGGATGCTGTATCAAGCCCGAATATTTTCCTTGATTTCAAAAGCGGTCGTCCGCCCTTTATCAAATGGCGATTCCTGGAAAACCTTGAAGACGACATCTTGAAACAGCAGATCATCGTCTACTCAAAGCTGATAAACACAGCGCGCGACGCCGCCCAACCTTTAGGCCTGCTTGACCGGCTTGGCGCCATCGGACAGGGAAAGATTGTTGATTTGATCTTGCTCGAAGCCAATCCGTCGGAAAACGTCGAAAACACTAAGCGGATCGCCGCGGCTGTAGTCGGAGGCAAGCTCCTGCCGAAGGAATCATTGAAGGGGATGCTGGCTGAGGCCGAAGCGACAATCGCCGACAGAGAGCGGCAGCGATAATTCTCGGACGGAAACAATCCTTCTCAACGGCAGGATCGGCTGGGTTGACGAGGACGACATCGAGAGCGCGGGTGAGAAGTGCCCGCTCGTCTATTCGCCGAACTGAATCAGCTTGCCGGGGAGCGGTATCGATTAACGGCCGCGATGCCCGATCGCCATCGCGGAGAGGCCTTTGGCGTGCGACCAAAGCGAGGGCCGGGACTGATATGAAGACGCTTTCACAGATATCTCAGGAGGATGTCATCGACTTCACGCGACGTCTAGCGACGCCGTTTCTGATGCTCGACCTCAATCAGGCGCGGAAAAACATCCGGCGGATTCGCCGGGCGCTTCCGAACGCCGCGCTATTCTACGCGGTGAAATGCAACACAGACCAGCGCCTGCTCGAAGCGGTTGAGCGCGAGGGAATCGGTTTCGAGATCGCCTCATTCAGCGAGGCGGAAGCCGTGTTGCGGCTTGGAGCGGGGCCTGAACGGATCATCTGTTTTCATCCAATCAAGTCGCCGGAATTTCTACGATTTCTGCATCGCCATCGAATTGACATTCTGGCGGCGGACAGCGTTCACGAACTCGACAAGATCGCCGAATATGCTCCCGGCAGCCGCATCGTGATTCGCGTCAGCGTCTCCAATGAGGGCAGTGTGGTTCCGCTAAACAGGAAGTTCGGCGTGGAGGCGCAAGATGTGCTCAGGCTGTTCGGCTACGCCGCCACCCGCAAGCTGGTTCCTTACGGAATCACCATTCACGTCGGGTCGCAATGTGAACGGCTTGAAACGTGGGTCAACGCTCTGGAAGTCTGCGAACGGGTCTATCAGCAAGTAAACACCGCCGGAGTGAAGTTGTCGCTCATCAGTCTGGGTGGCGGTCTGCCCGCGCCATACAAAAAAGAATCTCTGGCGTTGGAAACAATAAAAGAAGTGGTAAACGACGCGCTTTCCAGATGGAAACTGTCCGAGGACTGCGCCTTGAGCATCGAACCCGGCAGGGCCGTGGCGGCCAGCGCCGGAACACTCATTACATCTGTGATCGGTCTGGCTGAGAGAGCAGATGGACGGTGGGCCTACATTGACGCCGGAGTATATCACGGTCTGTTTGAGGCCTCCGGCGCCGGAGGGCGAATTCCGTATCCGGTGACGGTAAAACATTCAGGTCGCCCAACATGGTTTTATAACATTGGCGGGCCGACTTGCGACAGCTTCGATCTGCCATTTGAAAGAATTCGCCTGCCGGAACTTCGCCTCGGTGACCGCATCGCCATCCATTTTGCGGGAGCCTATTCGACAGCGACTTCATCTATGTTCAATGGGTTTCCTGCTCCCGCCATCCACTTTCTTGAGGACTTGATTTAAACCGATGCCGGGAATTGATAACGAGAGTCGTGAAACTGCGCTACGTTCGCCGAGGTAAAGCCATGAGTCTTGTCAACGTTCACAATGAGTGGGATCCGCTGGCGGAAGTGATTGTCGGGCGCGCGGCAAATGCTCAAATTGCGCGCCCGGACATTGGATTGTTCGCCGTCGAGTATCGGGAATACGGATGCGTCGAGAACGTCCCTTCGGGACCTTACTCGCAGCGGGTGATCGAGGAGACAGAGGAAGACTTGGACGCGCTGGTCGAGACATTCGAACGGTTGGACATTGTGGTTCGCCGTCCCGAAGTTTGGCGCCACGCGCAAACTTTTAGCACACCGGATTGGATCACTGATGGTCAATACAACTATTGCCCGCGCGACCTGTTTGTCCCCGTCGGGAAGACTATCATCGAAGCGCCGATGACGTTGCGAGCGCGGGCATTGGAGACCCTGTCTTTCAAACCGATTCTGCTCGATTACCTGCGTTCGGGCAGCCGCTGGGTAAGCGCGCCGAAGCCACGCCTGGTGGATGAAGTGTATAACGTTGTGGACACGGACAATCTCGCATTGCGCGATCATGAGCCGGTCTTCGACGCGGCGAATATCTTACGCGTCGGGCGCGATATTTTGTACCTCATCTCTGACACAGCAAACCGCAGCGGCGCGCATTGGCTGCAAACCTTCCTCGGCTCGGAATACAGGGTGCGCGCCTACGACAATGTCTACACGGGAAGCCACGTGGATACGACGATCACGCTAGTGCGGCCCGGTCTGGTCGTCGTCAATGCCGAGCGCATTCACCCCGGTAATCTACCGGATATGTTTCGCGACTGGGATGTTATTTACCTTTCGGAGGTCGTGGACATCGGTTACACGGGAACGGTCTATGCGTCGAAGTGGATCGGCATGAATTTTATGATGGTTAATCCGGGGCTGGCGATTGTTGAACGCGCGCAAGAGCCACTAATCCGTGAGCTTGCAAAACGCAGGGTTGATGTCATTCCTTTGCGGATGCGGCATGCCCGGACGATGGGCGGCGGATTTCACTGCGTCACTCTGGACGTGAGAAGGAGAGGGGCGCTGGAACATTACTGCCGAGGGATAAGGAATGAAGGAGAAATCCCGAATTGGAAGAAGTAAGAGGAGGGGAATATGGAAATTTGGTCAAATACCATCTACTCGTATGATTGCCTGCTGGACTTCAACCGCACAAAGGCCTTTCAAGCCGCCATCCGAGCTGTCGTCAAGGAAGGCGCCATCGTCTTGGACGCAGGCGCAGGGTCGGGAATTCTATCGTTCTTCGCCGCGCAGGCGGGCGCGAAGAAAGTTTATGCTGTTGAAGTTGACCCGTTTTCAGCGTCTTGTCTAGCGCAAAGCGTTCGGGCTAATAATCTCAGCCATATAATTGAGGTCATACAGGATGACATCCATTCGGCGGAATTGCCGGAGAGCGTGGACGTTTCCATTTGTGAGATGATGGACACGGGACTCATGGACGAAATGCAGGTTACAGCCATCAACTCATTGCATGAAAGAAACGTCCTTACAGCCGAGACGCGGTTAATACCTTTCCGGTACGAGACGTTTCTCGAACTCGGTTTTACCAACTTCAACTATTACGGCTTCAAGATTCTTACGCCGAAGCATGACTGGCCGCATTACTCCAGCCTGGATAATGGCTGGCTGCCGACTGATTTTCAGGCGCTCTCTAGCCCACACCGCATTGGCTCGATTGATTTTCAGCGGCCAATAGAAAGCCGTGTTGATGCAAGCCTGCCGATAAAGGCGAAAAACAACGGGGTAATAAACGCCGTGCGAATCTCCGCACGCGCTCATCTCGCCGAAGGAGTGATTTTAGGCGCGACGAACACCCTGAACGGCGACAAGATTTTACCGGTCGAGGAAACACGCCTTACTGAAGGGCGGATTATCCAGGCCAGAGTAAGTTATCAAATGAGCGGTGGGCTGGATTCCTTGCGAGTCACACTCTCGGAGGAAGCTGATAAACACAGTGCGCAACGCCGCCCGAATCTTTAGGCGCGCTTGACGGGCTTGGCGGCGCCGAACGGGGAAAGATTGCTGATTTGATCTCGCTCGAAGCCAATCCGTTGGAGAACACCGAAAACACCAGGCGGACTGCCGCGGCGGCAGTCTGAGGCAAGCTCCTGCCGAAGGAAGCATTGAAGGAGACGCCGGCTGATGCCGAAGCGACAATCGCCAACAGAGAGCGGCAGCGATAATTCTCGGACGGAAACAATCCTTACGAGAAGAGATTTCTTAAGGCGGAGCGTCATTGCGGCGGCGCCGCTTGTTGCGCCGTCAAGTCCACAGACTGAGGGGCAAGATCGGATTGGGCGCGCGGGGGCGTCGAAAAAAGTGATTATCATCGGCGCCGGGTTGGCGGGGCTGTCGGCCGCGTTTGAACTGTCGCGATTGGGGCACGAGGTAACTTTGCTTGAAGCTCGCCTCAGGCCCGGGGGCCGAGTCTATACGTTGCGAGAGCCTTTTTCCGACGGGATGTACGCCGAAGCCGGCGCGGCTCGCATCCCGAATAACCACCAACTGACGCTGAAGTACATCAAGCTTTTCGGCCTCACGCTCGATCCGTTTGAGCCGGGCAATCTGGCGCAGGTGGCTTACATTCGCGGGCGGCGAATCAAAATCCCTGCGGGCGAAGAGGCGCCGCTCACCGGTTTGCCGGGCGACCTCACACCGGAGGAACGGAAGGGAAGTCTGGCCGGTCTCTGGGAGAGCTACGTCACGCCGGTATTGAAAGAGATGGGCAATCCGGCAGCGACAGGCTGGCCGCCTGATTCACTGAAGAAGTATGACCTGGTTACGTTCGCTGAATTTCTGCGCCGGCAAGGATCCTCGCCTGACGCCATCGCATTAATGGAGATGCCTTATTACAAGCCTGAAGACGACACGATCTCGGCTCTCTGGTCGTTGCGCGAGGCCAGGCTGTTACAAGCGCAGCGGCGAGAGTACAAAATCAGAGGCGGGAATGACCTGCTGCCGAAGGCTTTCGCCGCGCGACTCGCCCGTAAGATTCGCTACGGCGCTCAGGTGGTAAAAATCGAGCGGGATGCGAGCAGCGTCAGCGTGCTATGCAGGCAGGGAGGAGCGACGAACAGGCTGACGGCGGATTACCTCATTTGCGCCATCCCGCTCACCGTTCTCAGGCGGATTGAAGTCTCTCCGCCCTTCTCGCCAGAGAAAAGTCGAGTTATCGAGCAGCATTCATACGAATCGGCCGCGCGAGTCTTTCTGCAAGCGAGAGGGCTGCGATGGCGAGGCGACGGGCTGGGCGGTTTCGGCTTCTCAGATCATCCCGAAGCGATCTGGCGCCCGACATTCAATCAATCAAGCGGGCAAATGCCGAGTGGGCAAATGGGCGGACGCGACATCCTGGTCTCTTACCTCTCAGGCGCGCAGGCGCGGCGAGTAGCGGCGATGAACAAGGAAGAAAGAATCACTTCTACGCTTGACCGCTTCGAGAAAATCTTTCCCGGACTGCGTGAGAACTTCGAGGGCGGCGCGTCGGTCTGCTGGGACGAAGATGAATGGGCGCGCGGCGCTTACGCAATCCTGAAGCCCGGGGAGATGTTCTCATTGCTACCGCACGTCGCGCGTCCGGAAGGGCGCGTGCACTTCGCGGGCGAACACGCGTCGGCCTGGCCCGGTTGGATGCAAGGGGCGCTGGAATCGGGCAATCGCGCCGCAAAGGAGATCAACGCCGCGACTTATAGGCCAAACCCGTAATTCTTATAGGCCAAACCCGCAATTGATGTTATGCTCTCAGCCGTGCCGGCTTGCCCCAGTTCTGCATTTCGTCGACGGCCCGCCTTGCTCTGCGTCGAGATTAGCCGCCACTTTATAGTATTTATGGCGGTTAGCAAATGCGTGTACGATGTGGGGCGATTTGTTTAATCGCCCTGTTTGCGGCCTTGTCCGATCAGGAGTCCAATCAGGAAAGAGGCGCGAGTAAACAACTCGCGCCACAGTCCCGTACACGCATTTGCTAACCGATCTAAGGAAGTGAAAAAGCAAACCTGAGCCAAAGAAAATGAAAGCGCCAAGAATAACCAACAAGAAGAATCAAAAGGGACCGCTCATGCTCTGTCTGTTCGCGTGGTTCTCCGCATTCCCTGCTTTCGCTCAATCACAAGGGACGCCGACCGGTCAACAAACTCAGCAAGCTCCTCCACCAACTACTAACTTAACGCCATCCAGCATACGTGTTGATGTCGGCGGCGCCCATAATGGATCGATCTTTACGAACAAGTTTCCGGATTTCACGAACAAGTTTCCGGGTTTCACTCCTGCTCTACCGCAAGGGCGGCGAACGCAAGACGTAGCTTCGCGACAGCGATTCGCGGAGGCTGGCGCCGAAACACCGGCGCAGTCGCCGGATAAACAAGCGGAAGCTGGCGCCAAAACACCGGCGCAGGCGCCGGATAAACAATCGGATAGTCAAGAGTCAGTAGCGCGCGATACCTTTACCTACGGCGCGGAGATGGACTTCAGTTCGGATTACGTATGGCGCGGCCTTCTGCTCGACGACGGGCCCGTCTGGCAGCCGTCGGCATGGATTTCCGCCTTTGGATTCACTTTCACTGCCTGGGGCAATGTCGCCATGACCAGCGCACCTGGAGGCGCGGGCCAAAATTCGGGCGGCTTGACCCTGACATACGAACGTGATTGGGAGAAGCTCAGGGTCGAGGCCGCGCTTGACGCCTATACGGGCCGGCAGTCATCAGACATCGAGGCGGACATCGAAGCTCGAAATACGATGGAAGGCTCGCTGAAGCTGTCTTATCCGGCCGGCCCGCTCCGCATATTCACCACCCACGCCTTTGACGTTTTGGCTTATCGGGGCTCGTACTTTGGCGAGGCCGGGCTGGAGTACGAGAGGCAGGTCATGAAAAATACCGAGTTCACGATTTCCACCCGTTCGGGCTGGGCTTCAGCGAAGTTCAACGACGTGTACATCGGCGTCGACAAATCAGCGTTCAATTTCGTAGGAGTCGAGGGATCGCTCACCTATTATTTGGGACGGCACATGTATTTCCAGCCGCACATCGAGTTCAGCGCCATTACCGATGGGAGGCTGCGCGGGGAGTTGGCGCCGGCCAACATCGTTAATTATGGACTAGCGGTTGTTTTCCGCAAATGAATTTCCGAACGAATCAGGAAGGGACGCTTAGTACGCGGGCCGTAAATCTTCCGAGTGTATTTTGAGGGGCGTCAAGCGGTACAGTACGGGGAGCGTAAGCGACCTGAGCCTCGATCAATAGACCTATTGATCGAGGCTCAGGTCGCTTACGCTCCCCGTACTGTACCGCTCACTTAACCATCAGCGTATTTATGGCGGCTTGTATTTAGATGGGTGAAGTAAAGAAGATCGTCCTCGAGCGGTTCCAATCGGCGCCGGCCGAGCTCGGGTTTCGCATGCCGGCCGAGTGGGAGCGCCACGAAGCGACGTGGCTCGTCTGGCCCCATCGGCTCTCGGACTGGCCCGGGAAATTCGCGCCCATCCCGTGGGTCTACGGCGAGATCGTCCGGCGGCTGGCGATGGTGGAGCGCGTACGGGTTCTCGTTGCGTCGGCGGCGCACGAAGCCCGGGCTCGGCGTGTCCTGACACACTTGGGAGTCGCCTCCGATCAGGTCGACTTCCTGCCTTTTCCCACCGACCGCGGCTGGAGCCGCGACATGGGGCCGATCTTCGTCCGCCGTCGGGACCCGAAGACGGAGGTGGCCATCGCGCGCTTTCATTTCAATGCGTGGGCGAGATTCCCCGACTGGAAGCAGGACGACCAAGTACCAGATCGCGCCGCGAAGGCGCTGGGCCTGCCACTCTTTGCCATACAATCGCGAGGGCGCCCCTTCGTCCTCGAGGGAGGCGCCATCGACGTCAACGGCCGGGGCAGCCTCGTCGCGACGGAGCAGTGCCTTCTCGACTCCAAGGTCCAGACCCGCAACCCCGGGTTGTCACGAAAGGAGATCGAGGAAACCCTGAAGGGCGCCCTCGGCGTCACGAACCTGCTCTGGCTGGGGGAGGGCATAGCGGGGGACGATACCCACGGCCACGTGGACGATCTGTGCCGCTTCGTGGGCCCGGGTACCCTCCTGCTCGCGCGCGAGTCGAACCCGCGGGACGCCAACTACCGCGCCCTCGAGGAAAACCGTGAGCGGGCGGAAGGGATGCGCCTGGAGGACGGTTCGCGGCCGGAGGTCGTGTTCCTGCCGATGCCCGCCCCCCTCGTTCACGACGGCGTGCGGCTGCCCGCCAGCTACGCCAACTTCTACATCGCCAACCACACCGTGCTCGTGCCCACCTTCAACGACCCCGCCGACCGCGTGGCCCTGGGCACGCTGGCCGAGTTGTTCCCCGACCGCCAGGTGGTCGGTATCCATGCTGTCGACCTGGTGTGGGGGCTCGGCACGCTGCACTGCATGACTCAGCAGCAGCCCGCGGGCCAGGACTGAGCCGCCGTCTCAGCGACGTAAGTGGCGCAATAGCGTTCGCTGGCGCGTGTTACAATTCGTGAAGTTCCGGACAAGAACATCCGTAAAGCGCGGTTGCATCGACGCTAGAAGGAGAAGGCTGCCTGAATAGGTTTCAAATGAAATCGTACGAAAAATCACTGGCTATGATTACTCGGCGGAGGTTTATCGAGATGGCGGCGTCGTTCGGCGCGTCCCTCGCCTGGCGGTCAACTTCCGCGCGCGACTCCAGGATTTCGTGGCGCGAGCGGCGAGATCTTTATCCTCAGGGTGTCGCTTCCGGCGATCCTCATCCTGACAGCGTGATCCTGTGGACTCGCCGGCCGCCGTCACAGGGCGGCGAGGCGAGGAGGCTTACGGTCGAGATCGCCGATGATTCGGCCTTCCGCCGTGTCGTGGCCAGCGCCAGAGCGGACATATCCGCTGAGGCGGACTGGACCTGCCGTGTGCTGGCAGCCGGTCTCAAACCTGCGCGCATCTACTGGTACCGCTTTACTGACGAGCACGGCTTCGGCAGCCGCGTGGGCCGCACGATCATGGCGCCTTCCGACAAGGATGACAGAGTCGTGCGCTTCGCTTTCGTGAGCTGTCAGAATGTGCAGCAAGGTGCCTCGACGGCTTACCGCCGGATGATCTGGGAGGACGAGCAAAGGGCGGCGGAGGATCAACTCGGCTTCGTGCTTCATCTCGGCGACTTCATCTACGAAGTAGTCTGGTATCCGGAAGACCGACCTCAAGGCTATTACGCTCGGCGGCTACGCGACATTGTTCGTTACAAGAATGGCGAAAAGATTCGTGACTTCCATATCCCGACCACGGTGGATGACTATCGAGCGCTCTACCGGGCCTATCTCTCAGACCCCGACCTGCAGGACGCCCGAGCCCGCTGGCCGTTCGTCTGTATGTGGGACAACCACGAGTTTTCCTGGAAGGGCTGGCAGAGCCAACAGAACTTCGGCGGGGCGCGGCCGGCTCAGACGCGCAAAGTGGCCGCCAATCAGGCCTGGTTCGAGTATCAGCCCGCCAGGGTGGTCAAGCCGGGCAACAGGGCTGTTGACCGTTACGAAGCGCCCGCTGTCGCCGACGCGCCGATTCGCGACTTCGACGATCACGGGCTGGGCAGGGAACCTGGAAACCTCGCGGCCATCAATAGCCTCAAGCTGTTTCGCACGCTGCGGTGGGGCCGGAACGTGGAATTGATCCTGACCGACAACCGCTCGTTTCGGTCGGAGCCTGTCCTGGATGGACCTGAGGCCGCTCCCTTCCAGACCAGACAATTTCCCTACGTCGTTCCGCAAGATGTAATCGAGATGCTGGACGCCGGGCGGAGCCGCAATGGAGGACGGCCGCCAGAGACGATCCGGTTTGGCGGAGCAGACCTGCCCAATCCGCGCAAGCAGGCGCCGCCGCAGTCCATCCTTGGCGCCGCGCAAAAGGAGTGGTTCTTAAACCGGCTACGCGCGTCACGAACGCCCTGGAAGTTGTGGGGCAATTCAATCGGAATGCTCGATATGCGCGTAGACTTTCAGAACCTTCCGGAAGGTTTCGGGCCGCGGTGGCCGGGCGCGGGCTATGCTCAATTTGGCGACGATGATTGGTCCGGCTACGTTTCTGAGCGCGCCGAAATTCTGGAGGTCATTCGGCGCGATGGGATCACCGGATTGGTATCGATCGCCGGGGACCGGCATTCTTTCCAGGCGGGCGTGGTGTCTGCGTCTCTACCGCCGCAACGCTTCGAGCCATTAATCGCCGAATTCGTCACCGGCTCGGTCTCGGCGCCCGGCCTCTTCGAGGCGGCGGAATATGCCCTCCCCAAGGATCATCCGCTGCGGGCCATCTATGTCTATAAGCCGTCGCCCGAAGCTCCCGCGCAGCCGGCGATTAATGTCTCGCTGATGCACGGCGTGCGCGCAAGCCTCGCGCTGCAAAGGACGGGCGATGCGCGTCAGGCGCTCGCGGAGCGAAACCCGGAGGTCGCCCCTCACCTATCCTTCATCGACGTCGGCGGGCACGGCTACTCTGTGGCGCGCGCCACGGCTGACGAACTGGAGGTTGAATTCGTTTGTATCCCTCGGCCGCTGGAACGTAGCGACCGCGTCGATGGCGGACCGCTGGCCTACCGGGTTAAGCATCGAGTAAAGCGGTGGGGACGTGGCGCCGCTCCACGATTGGAGCGGACGGCGCTTGAAGGCTCGCTTCCTCTGGTTCTGTGACCAATTCCTTTTATCGGGAGGGGGGTGGAATCAAGCGCCGTTCAGGTAAGTCTCCTCGCGCGGCGAAACCAGGTAGGCATCACTCATCCGTCGTCCTTGCAGCCTTGGTCTCGAATTTATCGTACTCCGAGGGCATTTCGATGCCGAAGCGTTGGCAAAGCGCTCGAACGTCATGGTAATCATTCTCATCAAGCTCATACCCCGTGTGAAACTTCACCATCCACTCTGGCGATATACACCTGACAGGATAGCCGTTCACCGAACCGGTCCCGGTGAGCGATTCAGCCGGGTATTCGACACCGTAAACATGATTACCTGCCGAATCGAAGGTATACGAATGAACATCTATTTGATGGCCCAGGTCATCTCCCAAGACGAAATTACAATCTCTCGTATCGTCACGCGGCGCATCTTTGAATCCCCTCGCTTCAAGTAATAGACTTGTTGTGATGGGCGAATTTCGCCACAACATATTGATTTCCCAGACACTTGCTGTCAGCAGGGGGGGACTGCTAATTTGGGAGCGTGAAGCTACAAATCTCTGACTTAAAAACAGAACGTCAATGGCGTGCG
>WNFZ01002038.1_pt1 | contig 32201 bp, 31 predicted proteins | sample 5400081 | NCBI WGS metagenome assembly WNFZ01 (sample SAMN13153365, study PRJNA577476) | soil metagenome | isolation source: 80 cm soil or saprolite under grassland replicate 1 | place: USA:California | collected 2016-06-15 | reverse complement strand
TAATCCGCCACGCGCGGCGCCACCGTGCGTACGGCGGTCGGCGCACCGGGCAGGCCGCCGACCGCCGACGCGTACTCCGGCACGCCGACGCAGGTGAACAGCAGAGCGTCCAGCGGCTCGCGCAGCAGCGCGGGCACCTCGCTGTCGATGAACGTCATCCCGGAGGCGCTCGCGCCAAGGCTGTAGGCAAGCAGGTGCAGCCTGCCCTCGACCAGGCCGGCAGCGAGCTGCGCCTCGCGGTACTCCCGGTCGTCGAGGGCGCCCACGCCGGCCGCGGCGACCACGACGAACGCGGCGTCGCGGGCGAGTCCCTGCCCCAGGCACACCCGGTAAAGCTCCTCCCGCATCGCGCCCGGGCGCACCGGGGCCGAAAGGTCCGGCCAGCGGTAGACACCTGGCCGAATCCCCTCGACATCGTGCACCACGACGCTGTGCGGGAGAGCGACGCCGCGCAACGCCACCCGCAGGGACGTGCGCAGCAGGCTCTCTGGCAGTCCGCGGGTGGGGTCCATGCGGCGCTGCGACCCGCGCGCGAGCACGACCGCCTCGAGCGGGTCAGCTCCCTGGACGGGCACGTCGACCGGGGCGCCGCGGTCCCACGGCGGCCCGAGCGTGTCGCGCTCCCCCGCCCGCTGCGCGGTCGTGACGAGCGGGAACTCGACAGCCGCCGCGTCGACGTCGCCCGCAGCGGCTGCACCAGTCGCGTCGAGCGCGGGCGCGCCGTCGCCGAGGGCGACGACGGCCACGGGCCACTCGTTCACACCGTCCGCGCCGACGAGCGCGGCGACCGCCGCGTCCGGAAAGCGGCTGTGCAGCCCCGCGGTGAGCCCCGCGGAGTCGGCAGACGCTAGCAGCTGGGCGAGCATGGTGCCTGCGTCCCAATAGACATGCCGGTAGCCACGCTCGCGGTAGCGCCAGCCGGTGCGCCACGGGACGCCGGTGACGACGACGGCGGGCGCGCCCCCGCGCGGCGGCGGCCCGACCTGCACGAGGGCGTGGTCGTGCGGGTCGTACCAATGCACGCCCGCAGGCACCGGCATGCCGTCGGGCACGGCGACGTACAACTCGAGGGGGAAGCGGCCGCCCGCGGACCCGGCGGCGCGGAACATCCAGGTCCCGTAGGGCCGCGCTGCCGTCCGCACCACCCCTGCGGACAGGTGCAACAACCGGGAGAGGTGCGGCAGGTCCAGCGCGGTGTGGGCGACGTCCGCGGTGCCCGCGAGCACGGCGACGGCTGGGGTCGTCGTGGGCGGCAGGGTGCGAGGGAGCGCCACGCACGGCAGCGACTGCGCGTACCGCTTGAAAAACCACGGGAAGCGAGCCAGGTCGTTGACCTCGAGGTCCTGCAACACGCGAGGGTCGTCGACGGGTTCGGTCCACTCGCGGCCAGGCTCGTAGGAGGTGAGCCGGTGCAGCGCCTGCGTCGCGGTCTCCACGCCCCCCATTCTCGCGCAGAAAGTTCACGACCTCGATCTCGTGGCGGAGCACCTCAGGAGCGAGGAAGGCACCGAGCATGTCGAGGTGGCTCGTCTCCTACCCTCTCCGTCCGCCGCTGGGTCCCCTGGATCAGGTTGTTCGACGCTGATGTGGAGGTCACCGAGAGCGCGGCACCCCGGCGACAGCACCGATGACGGCGCGGAGCTGGTCGACCAGCGCCTCGGCCTCGAGCGGCCTGGCGAAGTAATAGCCCTGAGCCAGCTCGCAGCCGAGCGCGCGCAAGCGGCCGACCTGCTCAGCCGACTCGACGCCCTCGGCGACGAGCTCCAGGCGGAGTGTCCGGGCGATCTGCATGATGACCTCGACCATGGCGAACTCACCGATACCGACGCGGCTCACGAAGGACCGGTCGATCTTGAGCTGGGTGATGGGGAAGCGCTGGAGATGGCTTAGCGAGGAGAACCCGGTGCCGAAGTCGTCCAGGGCGAGGCCCACCCCGAGCTGGTGCAGCGCGTCGACCGAGCGAGCGACCGACTCCGAGTCCTGCATGACGGCGGACTCGACGAACTCCAGCACGAGCTGGCCTGGATCGAGCCTGGCACCGTCGAGCGCGGCGGCGACGTCGGCCACCAGCGAGTCGTCGGCGAGCTGCTGGGCGGCGACGTTCACGCTCACGCGGATCGGCCGGCCTGCCGCCGCGCTCAGCGCGCGTGCCTGCTGGCAGGCGTGCCGCAGCACCAGACGGCCGAGCGGCAGGATCAGGCCGGTCTCCTCGGCGACGGACAGGAACTCGCCCGGCCCGAGCAGCCCGCGCGAAGAGTGGCGCCAGCGCACCAGCGCTTCGGCAGCCACCACGGTGCCGTCGGCCAGCGCCACGATCGGCTGGTAGAGGACCGTGAGCTGGTCGGACTCCAGGGCCGAGCGAAGCTCAGACTCGACCTGGAGGCGGCCGCGGACGCGTTCGTGCATGCTCGGCTCGAAAAAGCTGAAACGGCCCTTGCCGGCGGTCTTGGCCACGTACATGGCCACGTCGGCGTCGCGCAGGAGGTCGGCGTCATGGCGACCCGTGCTGGTCAGGGCGATGCCGATGCTTGCCCGCACGAGCACCGTGGTCCCGCCAAGGTCGAACGGCTCGGCCAGGTGGGTGATGATCCGCTGGGCCACCAGCGCGGCGCCGTCGGCGTCGGCCATCTCCAGCAGCACCGCGAACTCGTCGCCGCCGAGCCGTGCCGCCGTGTCTTCAGGGCGCAGGCAGGCGCGCAGCCGCTCGGCCAAGGTGACGAGCAGCGCGTCCCCGGCCGCATGCCCGAGGCTGTCGTTGACCCGCTTGAAGTCGTCCAGGTCGACGAAGAGCACGGCCGGTTTGCCACGCGCCACCGCGTGCGCGACCCGTTCGCCGAACAGGGTCCGGTTGGGAAGCTTGGTGAGTGCGTCGTGCTGCGCCTGGTACTTGATGACATCCTGGCTCCGCTCGACCTGGCGAAGCGCGCGCCGCTCGTGCTCGAGGAGCTCGTCACCGGCTCGGACGACCGCACGGTGCGCTCGCTCGGAGCGCCGGAACAGCAGTCCGATGATGACCGCGGTGAGCAACAGGGCGAGGGCGAGGGTCAGGTCGGCCACCTGCTTGGCCCGCTGCCCACGGGCGGAGGCTGCGGCGGCCTCTGCCGCGAGGTCGCGGCTGAGCTCGCGGAACGAGGGATCGGTGGCGCGTTGCTCCAGCGCCAGCGCGTCGACGGTGCGGTTGACGGCAAGCATGCCCAACTCGGTGTCGAGCACGCCGTGGTAGCGGTCGACCTTGTCGTTGAGGCGCGAGCGAGTCGGGCCTGCCAGGCCGCGCGCGGCGAGGATCGATCGCTCGCGCGTGCGGAGCACGCCGAGTTCCCGTGCGACCTGCACGGCGCCACTGCGGTCGGCCAGCGTCCGCCACAGCAGGCTGCTCTCCTCGTGCAGCAACAGGTCGAGCTGGCCGAGCAGGCGGTCGGTCTCGCCGGCGGCCGCGTCGCGGCGGTGCAGCGTCAGGTTCGAGTAGGCGACCAGGCCGAGCAGCAGGATGACCCCGACCAGCACGTGGGGCCAGCGCCAGCCCTGGCGGCCCGTCGACCTAGCCGGTCTCCGCGATCGCCTGCTGGACATCGGTGGTGGCGCGGTTGAGCAGGGCTTCCAGATCGCGACGGGAAAGCGGGTGGCCGCTCGCGAGGACACGGTCCCACATCGTGCCGAACGCCTTGTGCAGCGCGACCTCGATCCCGTTCCAGGCCGGAACGGCCGGGTACTGCCGCCCGTTGGGGACCTGGGCGGTGAACGCACGGTAGGCGGGGTCGGACCCGAACGGCGGCTTGGTGGTGGCCGACAGCCTCGCGGGCCACAGGCCGATCCCGGAGACGTAGCGGACCTGGCTCTCCTCACCGGTCAGGAACCTGATCCACTCGAGCGCGGCCTCCGGGTGACGGGAGGCCTTCCACACCGACAGGTCGCTGCCGCCGAGGAAGGTGAACCGCCCGTGCGGACCGGCGGGCATCGGGGCGGTCGCCCAACGCCCGCCGAGCTTGGCGGCGGTTCGGAAGGTCGTGACCGACTCGGGCGCGTCGGTGAGCACGGCCACGCGACCGTCGACGAACGCTTGGCGAGCCTCGGTATAGGTGCCCCGCAGCACGGGGCGGCTGTCGTACTTCGCCACCAGCTTCTGGTAGTAGTCGACGCCGTCGAGCGCGGCCGGCGTCGCAACGGTCGCCCTGGTGCCGTCGGCCGACAGGAAGTCGCCGCCCGCTCCCCAGATGAACGGGGCGATGTTGTGGACCACGTTCCAGTCGGCCTTGCCCGGCTGACCGAGGGCGGCCATGCGCCCGCCCGTCTCGATCCGGTCGAGGGTAGCGGCGAACGAGCGCCAGTCGGTGAACGCCCGTGCGGGGTCGATACCCAGGTCGCGGAGGACGTCGGTGCGGTAGAACAGGGCGCGGATGTCGACGAACCATGGCACCGCCGTCACGTCGGTTTGGCCCACGAGCCGGGTCGAGGTCCAACTCGCGGGCAGGTAGGCATCGGGCCCCCCGAGCCATGCCAGCTCCGGCCCGCTGAACGGCCGCAGCCCGCCGAGCGACGAGATGCTGCCTACCCAGGTGGTGCCGAGCTGGCTCACGTCCGGTCCACTGCCACTGGCCGCCGCGGTGGTCAGCCGGGTGAGGGCTCCCGGCCAGTCCAGCTTGGTCGCCCGCACGGTGATATTGGGGTGGAGCCCGTGGAACCGGTCGACCTCCCGCCGGACCACCTGGTCCGGCGAGGGCCCGTTGGGCATGTACCAGAAGTCGATGGTGACCGCTGGCTCCTGCGGGCCGTACCCGCGCACCACCGGCGCCGTCTGTGGCGTCCGGTTCTGCTTCGAGCAGCCCGCCACCAGTAGGGCGAGCACCATCGCCACCACCCCGACAGCACGCCACAGCGGCCCGCGCATGGCACCTCCAGGTTCGTGTGCGAGCCCGTCGACCCCAGCTCCCGACCAGGCGGCTCGCATCCCCCTTTCGATCGGCACGAACCCGCAGGTGACTGAGGAATCGCATGGCCGGGCCAACGCCCGGCCGCCAGGGCGGACGGCGAGACCGGTGGCGCCTTGCCGGTCCCACGGCACGGTCGGTCTCAGCTGCTCTGGCAGCAGCCGGGCGGGCAGTCGTCACAAACGAACGTCTGCCAGACCCACTCCTGGGCTGCGCATAGGTAGCGATACTACCCTCCTCGTTGTAGCATCACGATAGGTAGTAACACTACTATTCAGGTTGGGGAGGCCGAGCTGGTGGTGCAGGCCGGCCGGACGACGGTGGTGCTGCTAGGCGCGGTGGTGGCGAACGGGCTGCTGGTCGGGGCGAGCCTGGACCAGTCGATCAAGCAGCTCCCCGCCCGCCACCGCATCGGGGTGGAGGCGTTCTCCGCCTACAGCCAGGCCGCCGACCTCCGCAACGGGGTCGCCTGGTACGCCACCCTCGGACTGGGCGCCGCCGCGGTGACCCTCGCCGCAGCCGCCCACGGCCGCCGCGACCCATTCCACGCCGGCGCGGCCGCCGCGCTGGCCGCGGTCGGCCTGGCCGTGCTGGTCGGGCTGGCGTTCTCCTGGCTCAACGCGCTGTTCGGCCTGCTGGTCCGCGAGGCCGAGTCCGCCGGCCTGGCCGGGCTGCTCGGCGTCATCCCGCTGATCTTCGCCAGCTCCACCTTCGTCCCGGTGGCCACCATGCCCGGCTGGCTGCAGGCCTTCGCGAAGGCCAACCCCGTCACCGTCACCGTCACCGTCGACGCGCTGCGGGTCCTGTGCCTGGGCGGCCCACCGCCACCCACGTCTGGCAGCCGTGGCCTGGATCGCCGCGCTGCTGGCCCTCGCCGTGCCCGCCGCCGTGGCACGCTACCGCCACACCACCGCCACCTGACCGCCCGCCACGTTCGCCACGCCAGCCCAGACCGACTCCTCGAGCCGACCCAAGGCACACATGACCGTCCACCGCGACCCAACCACCCAAGGCGACCCGGTCGAGGTCCTCGTCGTCGGGGCCGGACCCACCGGGCTGGCCCTGGCAGCACACCTTCGCGCCTTCGCCAGCCACGTCCGCATCGTCGACCGCCAGCCCGACCGGACCCACGAATCCCGCGCGCTGGCGATCCAACCCCGAACCCTGGAAGTCCTCGCCGGCCTGGGCGTCACCCCCGAGCTGCTCGACCACGGCCAGCAGGCAGTCCAGTTGCGCCTGCACCTGGCCCGCCGGGTGGTCTCCCTGCGGCTGTTCGACCTCGGCCTGGCCGACACCGCCTACCCGTTCCTGCTGTTCCTCTCCCAAGCCGAGACCGAACGCATCCTCGGCGACCACCTCGCCGAGCGCGGCGTGCGGATCGAACGCGGCACCGAGCTGGTCGGCCTCGACCCAGCCGCCGAGCACGTCACCTGCCGGCTCCTCCACCCCGACGGCCGGCACGAGACCTTCGCGGCCCGGTACGTGGTCGGCTGCGACGGCGTGAACAGCACCGTCCGCCACCTGGCGGGCATCGGCTTCGAGGGCTCCGCCTACCCGCAGACCTTCCTACTCGCCGACCTGGAAGCAGACGGGCTGGAACCCGGCGCCGCGCACACCTACCTGACCGGCGCGGGCATGCTGTTCTTCTTCCCCCTCGGCACCCCGGCGACCTGGCGCATGCTGGCCATGCGCCCACCCGGCGACCAGACCCCCGCCGACGCCGAGGTGACCCTGGCCGAGCTGCAGGCCATCACCGACCGCTACACCACCGACAAGCTGCGGCTGCGCGACCCGGTCTGGATGACCCGCTTCCGTCTGCACCTGCGCGCCGCAACCCGCTACCAGTCCGGCCGCGTCTTCCTGGCCGGCGACGCCGCCCACGTCCACAGCCCCGCCGGCGCCCAAGGCATGAACACCGGCATCCAGGACGCGGTCAACCTCGCCTGGAAGCTCGCCCTGGTCTGCTCCGGTGCCGCCACCCCCGAGCTGCTCGGCACCTACCAGCCAGAGCGCGCCCCCGTCGGCGGCCGGGTGCTGCGCCTCACCGACCGCGCCTTCACCATCGCCACCAGCACCAACCCCCTGGTCCGCGCGGCCCGCACCCGGCTCCCACGCCTGGCACCCCTGGCACTCCGGTTCGGCCCGGCTCGCGCGGCCGCCTTCCGCACCCTCGCCCAGCTCGCCGTCAACTACCGGCACAGCCCCGCCGCCACCAACGGCCCCAACCCGCCGCGGCGCGGCCCCCGAGCCGGCGACCGGCTCCCCGACGCCCACCTAGTCCGCGACGACCAACCCACCACCCTGCACGACGCCACCGCAGCTCCCACCCTTCACCTGCTGCTGTGCGGCCCCGCCACGTCCTGGCCGGCACCGGCCACCACGACGCTGGCCCACCGCTACGCCGGCCTGGTCGCCGTCAACCACCTCACCCGCGAGCCTGCCCCGGCACTCCTGCACGACCCCGACGGCACCGCGCTCCGCCGCCTCGGCCTCGACCCTGCCGGCACCCGCACCGCGCACTACCTCGTCCGCCCCGACGGCCACCTCGCCTACCGCGCCGGCGGCACCGACCTCACCGGCCTGCACGCCTACCTCGCACGCTGGCTCCCCAACACCGCCAACCCCTAGCGACCCGAAATCGTCGGCAACGCCGAAAAAGAACTCGACCCGGTCGCGGGCGGTGAGTGCCGTGGTCAAGGGGTGGCGACAGGGCCTGGGGTCAGGGGGTCGCGGTGGCGGCGTTGACGCCGGCCCAGAAGTCCTCGACCATCGGAGGAGGCGTCGGCGACGTGACCTGGCGCTGCGTGAGCAGGATCCCAGTGACGCCGCTGCGAGGGTTGGAGCGCCAGGTGGTGCCGATGCCGCCGTCCCAACCGATGCCGCACGGGAGGGGTTGGTCCGACGAGCCGGTGGCGGGCACCTCCAGGCCGAGGCCCCACCCCCCGTGCTCGCCGAGGAACACCGCGGAGGCGTCGCGTTGTGACGACGTGAGCCGGTCCGTCGTCATGAGGGCGACGGTCGCCGGCGCGAGGATGCGTTCGCCCCGCCCGGTGCCTCCCGCCAACACCATCGAGACGAACGACCAATAGTCGTCGACGGTGGAGACGAGCCACCCGCTCGCATCCGGGAACGACGGCGGTGTGCTCCACCAGCTGTGGGCGGCATCGTCAAGGACCGACAGCTCACCGGTCTCAGGATTAGGCCGGTACGCAGTGGTGAGCCGGCCCAGTTGCTCGGTGGGGACGGTGAACCCGGTGTCGACCATCCCGAGCGGCTCGAAGATGCGCTCACGCAGCACCGACTCCAGATCCTGGCCGCATGCCCGCGCCAGGAGGACCCCGAGCACCTGGGCCGACGAGTTGTAGAGCCATTGCTCACCCGGCTGGTACATGAGCGGCAGTGACCGGAGCGCGCCGATCCACCCGTCGACATCGTGGGCCACGGGGGGCCACGGCGGACCGCCGATGCTCTGGAGCCCCAACTCGGCCTCGGCCCGCTGGATCGGGTAGCTACCGGGTGGCGCCATCACGGAACCGAAGCCGAACCGGAAGCTGAGGAGGTCCTCGAGGGTGATCGGCCGGTTGGCGGGGACCGTGTCGTCGAGCTCGGCGTCGATCGCCCGCAGGACACGGCGGGCGGCAAGTTCCGGCACGAGCTCGTCGATCGGCTCCTCGAGGCGAAGGAGGCCTTCTTCGACCAGCGACAGCGTGGCCACGGCGGTGATCGGCTTGGTGAGCGAGGCGATCCGGAAGATGGCGTCGCGCGCCAGGGGGGCGTCGTCGATGAAGGCCGGCGTGCCGATGGTGTCGATGTGCACGTCGTCGCCACAGGCAACGAGGGTGACGAGCCCCGGCAGGCGACCGGATTCGACATGGGCGGCCATGGCGTCGTGCAGGTGGGCCAGGCCCGTCCTCGAGAGCTGGTTGGTCGAGAGCTGCTCGGTGGAGGGCTCGTTGGTGGTCAGGGTCGACTCCCGGGTTCGTGCCATGTGGTGTAGACGCCGAGCCAAGCCCAAGTCATCGATGAATTCGAACGCCGCCGCGGTCGTACCAGCCGCAGCCACCATGGTAGACGATCGATGGCAGAGAAAGCGGTAGCCGGCAGGGCCTACGGACCGGTGGCGTACCTCCCCGGCATCGAGGCCAAGCACGTCGATTGGGTCAGGTGATGAGAGCGATGCGCTGGTAGGCGTCCAGCACACGAGGCCGCCGTCGGTCGAGCGTGGCGCCAGGACCCACCTGTGGCATGCGGCGGCGTTAGGGCTGATGGATCGCGTCGAGGAGTGGTTCGCGCGCACCCCGCCGCCGTCACCGGAGGAGGTCACGGCGGCGTTCTGGCAGGCGTGCCACGGCGGGCAACGCCAGTCGGCCGAGTACCTGCTCGGTCGTGGCGCCACCCTGAACTGGGTCGCCAGCTGACCGGCCGCCCGGGCGACGTGGTCCTCACCCACCCGTGGGTCCTGCATTCCCCGGCGCCGAACACCGGCACCTACCCGCGGATGATGCTCACCAAGAACCTCTACCGCCGCGGCGTCGTCCAGCACGACCAGCCGTGACCGCCGCGCGGGCAACCGCTCGGCCAGCCGGTGGAGTTCCAATCTGGACGGCAACTCGGTGGCGTTGGCGCCGTGGACGGGCCATCCTTTCTGCACTGCCCGACGTGACGCTTCGGCCTGAAGGAGCCAGGATGCGAAGACCCAGCTTCGCCTGAAGCTGACCGCCCGGTCTCCTCCGCCGTCCGACGCCTGCCCGATGCGGACCGGACACAGGAGGAACCTTGTGATGGGCGAGAGCAAAGAGCGACTCCTTGAGCTGTACGAGGCCCACGGGGACCTGGAGACCTTCGTCGCGGCGAAGCGGCTGTACGAGCAGGCGCTCGCGGGGGAAGGGTCGTCCGACCCCGAGGTGCTGGTCGGCTACGGCTACCTGCTGGACTGCCACGGGCGCATCACGCTGCGGCAGGCCGCGGCGGCCTACGAGCGCGCGGTCGCGCTGGACCCCGGCGCCGACAAGCCCCGCTACCAGCTCATCTCGGCCCAGGCGGCGCTCGGCGAGGCCGAGGAGGCGGTCGCGCTGTACCGCGAGCGGCTGGCCCGCACGCCGGGCGAGGTGCGCGAGCACCGTTTCCTGGCCAACGCGCACCTGGCCGCCCGCGAGTTCGGCGAGGCGGGCAGGGTGGCCGACGCCGGCCTGGCGCTGGACCCCGACGACCGGATGCTGCTGGAGGTCAGGGGCCAGGTGCGGGCCGCGACCGGGGACCCGGACGGCGCGCTGGCCGACTGGCGCCGTGCGGTCGACGACGCGGACAACCTCGGTCCGGTCTACCTCAGCGCGTTCCTGCTCGAACGGCTGGGACGGCTCGGCGAGGCCGCGGCGGCGTGGCAGTCCATCCTCGACTGGTGCGACCAGCACGACGCGCCGCTGACCGCCGAGTGGCCAAGGCGGGAACTCGCCCGGCTGCGCGCGAGGCTTTCCGACGGCTGACGCACCGGACTGGCCCGGACCGACGACGGAACCTCGTGGCTCGGGCGAGCGGCCGTGAGCGTCGTCTTCCATGTCGCCGCCCGGCGGGACTGGGAGCGTGCCACCCACCTGAGGAGCTACCCGGCGGCGTCGCTGGACCGCGACGGCTTCGTCCACTGCGCGACCGCGGCGCAGCACGCCGCGGTCGCCAACGCCCGCTTCGCCGGCCGCGCTGGATCTGGTGCCATTGCTGGTCGACGTGTCCAGGCTCGCCGCCGAGGTCCGCTTCGAGCAGGCCGAGGCCGGCGGCCAGGCGTTCCCGCACGTGCACGGCCTGGTGAACCTGGACGCCGTCTTCGACGCGGCGCCGTACCGCCGCATGTTCGTGGAGGCCACAGTCTCAGCCGCGCGCCGCGACGACCGGCCGAACCGTTGAGCTGACGGTCGTCGGTCCCGGTCGCGTGGTGGCTGGCAGCGGCCCGATCGCTCACGAGGACCGCGGCTTCTGGACTGGAGTCCAGCTCCGGACGGGTGCAACTGGTGCGTCAGGCGATGACGTGGCAGACCCGCTCCGGTGGGCACTGCTCGGGATCCAGCATGGCCGCCCGCTCGGCGAGCCGGTTGATCTCGCCCTGGAGCTGCCGCAGCTCGGCGATGCGACGCTCGAGCTCGTCCGCGCGACGCTGCAGCAGCGCGGTGACGTGCGCGCACGGCGCCGCCCCGTCGTCGCGGAAGGCGATGATCTGGCGGATCTCCCCGAGGGTGAGCCCGAGCGCCTGCGCGGCCCGCACGAACCCCAGCCGTCCCAGCACGGCCTCGTCGTAGGCGCGGTAGCCCGAAGTGGTCCGGGCCGGCGGGGCCAGGATGCCGACCTGCTCGTAGTAGCGGATCGCCTTGGCCGAGATGCCCGCCCGCTCGGCAAGCTCCCCGATTCGCATCGTCACCTCCCAGTCTTGACCTTCCAGGGTACGGGAAGGTCTACGGTCTACGGTGCCGTGGACGCCGCTGGCCCGCCTGGTCACCGCCACCCGTACCGGCATCTGAGGGAGCCGCCGAATGACCGCCACGCCTTCCAACCAGCCTGCTGGCCCTGACGATCTGGCGACTCGCCTCGCCCGGATCGGGCTGCCGTCCGGCGGCGTCAAGGATCGCCTGGCTGTCCTGCCCGGCCCGCTGCGCGAGCTGCACCGGCGCCTGCTCGGCGCGTTCCTCACCGAGGCGAGTCCACCGGCGTCCGCCGCCGAGGTTGCCGGGATGGCGGCCGAGCTGGACCTCGACCCACAGGCGGCGCTTGCGGCACTGGCCGCCGCCGACGCGGTCCACGCCGACCCGGCCACCGCCCGGATCAGGGTCGCCTACCCGTTCTCCGGCCGGCCCACCCCGCACCGGGTGGAGCTGGCCGGCGGCCCGACGGTGCACGCCATGTGCGCGCTGGACGCGCTCGGCATCCCGCAGATGACCCGCCGCGACGGCCGCGTCAGCTCCACCGACCCGGCCAGCGGCCGGCCGATCGCCGTCGAGGTCCGCGGCGGGGCCTGGCGGTTCGAGCCGGCCACCACCGTGGTGCTGGCGGCCACCACCACCGGCCGCGACGCGCGCGGCACGAGCGCCGACTGCTGCTGCCCCTACGTCAACTTCCACGTCGACCCCAGCAGCGCCGAGGCCTACCTGCAGGCCCACTCCGGCTTGGCCGCCGAGCTGTTCGACCAGGCCGAGGCCGTGGAGGCGGCCGGGCGGGTCTTCGGCCGCCTGCTCGATCCCGACCACGACCACCACCCGGACCCGCAGGGGTGAGCACGATGGCAACGACCAACACGACCGACCAGGCGGCCACCAGGCGGCGCGGCATCGGGATCCTCGGCACCGCGGCCCGCGCCGTTGTGGGGAGCCTGCTGCTCGGCAGCGTGGCCTGGGGCCACCTGCAACGAGGCTTCCACCCGACCCGTGGCTGCTCGGCCTGCTGGGCTTCCCCCCGCGGCACAGCCGCCTCCCAGCTGGCATCACGGTCGAACAGCGCGAAGAAGTCGTAGTCCCAGGCCGCCGAGGTCGACCCCGAACTGGTCCAGCAGCGGCTGGCCGACCTTGCCGGCGTCCCACAAGTGGGCCACCCGCAGTCGTCCCCTCCTGCTCACCGCCCGGTCCCCCGAAGCTCGGCCGCGACGGCGTCGCGCAGCGCGTCGAGGTCGACCCCGAGCGCGGCGAGCAGCGGCCCGGCCGCACCGCGGTAGCCATCCGGCAGCCCGACGTGGGCGGTGATCCGCCGGTGCCGCCGCGACACCCGCACCCTGCCCGCCGGCTCGCCCACGTCCGCCAGCACCCCGAGCACCAGGTGCTCGGGGCCGACCGCGCCATGGCCAAGCGTCCTGGCCTGCTCGCTGGCCAGTTGCAGGGCGCGCTTGGCGAAGAACGGGGGGCCGCACAGCGGCGTCCAGGTCACCCGTGTGCCCCGCCATCCGCGCCGGCGGGTCACCCGCCAGGTCGCCTGCCCCACCGCCGTTGCGCCGAATGCCTGCTCGGTGCTGCGCCGCACGGCTTCCAGGTCGATCCCCAGCGTGCCGAGGAGGTCGGCGTCGCTTGGCCGTGGCGCGGGCACTACCCCCTGGCGTGCCAGGCCGAGTAGTTCGGTACGCGCCGTGGCCAACTCGATCCTGTGGGCACGCAGGATCCGCGCGCCCCTGCTGTGGCCTTCGGCGAGCACCCCGAGCACCAGGTGTTCGGGGCCGAGGTAGCGGTGGCCGGCCCGCTCGGCTTCGTGCCGGGCCAGGTCCAGGACCAGGTGAGCCTGCTCGGTGAACCGCTCGAACACCCGGCTACCTCCCCAACCCGAACCGGTCCATGGCGTCCCTGCCTGGCTATCGCACCGCCTGCTGGAACTCGGCCAGCAGCGCGCCACGCAACTCGTCCAGGTCCACCCCCAGCGCCCCGAGCAGTGGTCCGGCCACGCCCTGGTAGCCATCCGGTAGGCCGACCGACGCCCGCAGCCGCCGATTCCAGCGGTTGGACATGCACCGCGGCCACGGCGTCTGCGCGTCGACCACCACCCCGAGCAGCAGCAGCTCCGACCCCACCTGCTCGCGGCCGAGCTCCTTGGCCTGCGCCTCGGCGTGGTAGGTCGCCTGCACCCAGAACACCGGCGGGCCACGCAGCGGCGTCCGCGGCACCCGCCCGACCCCGCCGCGACGCGCCCGGGTCGCCTCCCCAATCGCCCGGCCCAGCGCCTGGGCGCCGAACGCCTGCTCGGCGTTGCGCCGCACCGCGTCCAAGTCGATGCCGAGCGTGCCGAGCAGCTCGGCGTCGCTGGGCCGCGGGCCGGGCACCACCCCCCGCTCGGCCAAGCGACGCAGCGCCGCCCGCGCCGCTTCCAGGTCCACCCCGCGCCCCCGCAGGACCCGGGCCGCTCCGCCCGTGCCGTCGCGCAGCACGCCGAGCACGACGTGCTCGGGGCCGACGTAGCGGTGGCCGAGGAGGCCGGCCTCCTCGGCGGCCAGCTCCAGGACCCGGCGGACCTGCACGCTGCGCCTGGTCATCCGCGCTCCCTCCCGAACCCGAAGCGCCGGCCGGCGTACTTCTTGTGCACCGCCTGCTTGGTGACGCCGAGCCGGGCCGCGATCGCCTGCCACGACCAGCCCTTGCCCCGGGCGTTCTGGACCTGCACGGCCTCCAGGACCTCCACCAGGCCGCGCAGCGCCGCCACCGCAGCCAGGCCCACCTCCGGGTCCTGGCTGCTCGTCGCCGCCGCCACCCTGGTCACCTCGCTCGAGGCCGTCTCACCCATGCGAGTCAACCTACATTGACCCCACCTGCACGTCAACCACCGTTGACCAGACGTCGCTGAACGGTCAGCCGCGAGCCTGCCTGCTCACAGACAGCCTTCCTGGCTGTCTCTCAACGCCCAACGGACCGCCCGCACTCCACCGCGTCCAGGAAGCTACTTCCTCACTCAGGGGCGCGGCAGGATCAGGCAGACGTCGCCGAACTCGTGCCACAGGTAGCCGGCGGCGAGCGCCTCCCGGTAGGCGTGGCGGAGCACCTCGGGAGCGAGGAAGGCGCCGAGCATGTCGAGGTGGCTCGCCTCCGGCTCGTGGAAGCCGGTGAGCAGCCCGTCGACCAGGGCGAGGCGGTGCTCGGCGGTGACCCGCAGGCGGGTGGTGCCCGCGCCGGCCAGCGCCCACTCCTCGCGGGCGCAGCTCTCGAGCGTCCGCACCACGCTGGTGCCGATGGCGATCACCCGCCCGCCGGTGGCGCGGCGGTGGTTGACCGCGCGGGCGGTGGCCGGCGGCACGTGGTACGGCTCGGCCGGCACGAAGGCGCGGTCGGTCGCCGGGTCGCCGTAGGTCGACAGCCCGGCGTGGAGGCTGATGGTCGCCACCTCGATCCCGTGCCGCCGCAGCTCCCGGACGATCTGGAGGCTGAAGGGGCGGGCGGCGCTGACCATCTCCACCGACCCTGGGGCCGCCGCGAACACCGTCTGGTAGTGGCGCAGGCCCCATGGCCTCGGGACGTAGCCGTAGCGGACCGGGCGGCCGGCGCGGTGCAGCGCCTGCAACAGCGCCGGGCCACCGGCGTCGAAGGCGAGCCAGATGAGTGGCGCGGCCTCCTCGTGGCGGCCGAGCACGGTCGCCGTCAGCCCGCCGGCGAAGGTGAGCAGCTCGCCCGCGGCGAGGCTCGGCGGGGCCGGGCGGGCGTCCGTGGCCACCAGGGCTGGGTCGCCCCCGCCGGCCGGGACGCCGAGCGGCAGGGCGGCCCAGCGCGCGCCGTCGCGGGCGGCGAGGCGGATCTCCACCTGCTCCCCGCTGCGGGTGCGGCCGAGCAGGCTGGCCGGCAGTGTGCGGGAGTCGTTGACCACCACCAGGTCGCCCGGGTCGAGCAGCCGCGGCAGGTCGCTGAAGCGGCGGTGCTCGAGGGCGCCGCCCTCCCGCTCGACGACCAGCATGCGCACCTGGTCGCGCCGCAGCCCGCGGGCCTCAGGCGGCGCGGTCGCCTCCAGCTCGGGCGGCAGGGTGAAGCCGACCTGGCTGCGCACGCCTCAGCCCTCCCCGCCGTGCGGCAGGTCGCGTCCGTGCCACCACTCGCGCAGGAGGGTGCAGCGGCCGTCGCCGTCGAGCTCGACCATGACAACGCCGTCGAGCTCGCGGCGGGTCCCGTTGGCCGGGATGGGCTCGTATGACGTCTGCCAGCGGGCCAGCCTGCCCTTGGGGGTGGCGGCGAGCACCTCGAAGCCGAAGCGGACGTCGCGCTGCCGCTCGGGCACCTCGGCCCAGTAGGCGCGCACCGCCTCCACCCCGACCATGGGCTCGTCGAAGGGGTTCTCGTGGTAGCGGACGTCCTCGGTGAACAGGGCCGCGGCGGCGTCCGGGTCGCGCGCCTCCCAGGCCGCGCCGAGCGCGGCCATCCAGTCGTGGAAGCGTTGCTCGGGCATCGGGCTCACCCGCCGGCCACGGCGCGCGACGGCGGCGCGAAGCTGGCCGCCTCGAGCCGCTGGCCGCTCACCCCGGCCGACTCCGGACCGGCCAGCCAGACGAACACGTCGCTGCGCTCCTCGGGACGGGCGAGCTCGGCCGGGTCGTCGTCGGGCAGGGCGGCGGCGTGCATCGCCGTCGCCATGTCGCCAGGGTCGACCGAGTTGACGCGCACGCCGGTGCCGTCCAGCTCGCTCGCCCAGATGCGGGTGAGCTGGTCGAGGGCTGCCTTGGAGAGCCCGTAGGCGCCCCAACCTGGGTAGCCGACCACGCCGGCGTCGCTGGAGACGTTGACCACGCTGCCCCGGGCGGCGGCCAGCATGGGGCCGAGCAGGGCGCGGGTCAGCAGGAAGGGCCCGACCACGTTGACCGCGAGCACCCGCTGCAGCGCGTCAGGGTCGGTGTCGAGCAGGTACGGCATCGGCGTCGGGCCCAGCTCGGAAGCGTTGTTGACGACCACGTCGACGCGTCCGAAGGCGGCGAGGGACGTGGCGGCGACCCGCTCCACGTCGTCGGGGTCGCCGACGTCGGCGGGGACGGCGAGGACGCGGACGCCGACGGCCTCGACCTCGCCCCTGACGGCTTCGAGGGGTTCGGCGCGGCGGGCCACCAGGACGAGGTCGGCGCCCTCGCGGGCGTAGGCGAGGGCGACGGCGCGCCCGAGTCCCTGGGAGGCGCCGGTCACCAGGGCGGTCGTGCCAACCAGGCGGCCGGAGGAGGATGCGGCCATGGGACCTCCGTTGGTCAGGATCGGTGGTCCGCATGGTCCGCCTGACCCGACTATTTTGTCAACGTATGTGTTGAGAAAGTCGGGTTGGCCTCCCGGTCCTGCCGGCGAGCACCCGGCCGTGCCCGGTGGGGGCGAGACGACGTTAACCGCTCGCCAGGGTGGCGAACGGCTGTGAGAGTAGCCTGGACCAGTCCCCCACCGACCGTCGCTGGAGCACCCGTGCGCCGACTCGTCCTGCTCGCCTTCATCTGGGGCTGGTCGTTCCTGTTCATCAGGGTGATCGTGGAGCACTCCTCGCCGCAGTTCGTGGCCTGGAGCCGGGTCGCGCTCGGCTTCGCCGTGGTGCTGGTGTTCCTCTACGGCGGCGGCGAGCGCATGCCCGAGCGCCGCTGGTGGGGCCACCTCGCCGTGCTCGCCCTTGCCATGAGCGTGATGCCGTTCACCATGATCGCCTGGGGCGAGGAGCGCATCACCTCCGCGTTGGCCTCGGTCCTGAATGCCACCACACCGCTGTTCGCCGCGGCCTTCTCCGCCTGGCTGCTGCGCGCCCGGCTGCGCCCGCCGCAGCTCGCCGGGCTGGCGATCGCGCTCGCTGGCGTGGCCGTCGTGGCCGGGTTCGGCGGTGGCGACCTGGTCGGCAGCTCGTTCACCGGCACCCTCGGGGTGGTGGCAGGCAGCGCCGGCTACGGCTTCGGCTTCGCCTACGCGCATCGCTTCGTCGAGGGCCTCTCTCCCATCCGGCTGGCCGCCGGCCAGCTCGCCGTGGCCTGCCTACTGCTCACCCCGGGCACCTCCGTGGAGCTGGCACACGGGCAGGTCCAGTTCACCCCGCTGGTGGCCCTCTGCCTGCTCCTGCTCGGCGGGCTCGGGACCGGCTACGCCTACGTGCTCAACTACCGCATCCTCAAGGACGTCGGCGGCACCGGCGCGTCGCTGGTCACCTACCTGATCCCGATCGTCGGGGTCGGCGTCGGCATCCTCGTGCTGCGCGAGCCGTTCTCCCTGCGGCAGGTGCTCGGCGCGCTGGTGATCATCTTCGGCATCGCCCTGGTCCAAGGCCGCCTGCTCGGCCCCAAGCCGGCCCCGGACGCGGGCGCCGGCGCGTCGCCGGTCGAGGACCGCACCGCCGCTCGGTGAGGCCGGCCGCCAGGGAGGGCCCGGCTGTCGTCACTCCTTGCTAGCATTCTGCAAGTTACTTACCGGAGCGGAGCAGAGCGCGGACCGAGGAGCGGCCGTTGAGCGAGCCGAAGCTGGTCGTCGAGCACCGCGAGGCGCTGTGGTTCCTGCTGGCAGAGGCGTCGCAGCTCGAACACGCGCTGATGTGCGAGTACCTGTTCGCGGCCTTCAGCCTGAAGCACGACGAGAGCGAGGGCCTGACCGCCGAGCAGGCGGAAGCGGTGGCCCGCTGGCGCAAGGTGATCCTCGGGGTCGCCGTGCAGGAGATGCTGCACCTGGCCTTGGCGAGCAACCTCCTGGCCGCGATCGGCGGGGCACCCAGCTTCGCCCGGCCGCCCTTCCCCAGCCGCTCGCGCTACTTCCCGCCGAGCGTGCAGCTCGAACTGGTGCCGTTCGGTGAGCGGGCGCTGCGGCACTTCCTCTTCCTGGAGCGGCCCGAGGGCATGGAGCTCGCCGACGCGGAGGGCTTCGAGCCCGCCGGCTCCGCGCCCGCGCCCATGACCGAGCAGGACGTGGTGCCCTGGGGCCAGGACTTCAGCACCGTCGGCCACCTGTACCGCGGGATCGAGAACGGCTTCAAGCACCTGGTCGAGCGGATGGGCGAGAAGCGGGTGTTCCTCGGCCCGGCGCGGGCGCAGGCGACCGCGGCCACCTTCCGCTGGCCCGAGCTGGTCACCGTCACCGACCTGGCCTCAGCCTGCACCGCCGTGGAGACCATCGTGGAGCAGGGCGAGGGCGCCCGGGGCGACTGGGGCGACGCCCACTACGGGCGCTTCCTGCGCGTCCTCGAGGAGTACCAGGAGCTGAAGCGGCTCGACCCGTCGTTCGAGCCGGCCCGTCCGGTAGTGCCGGCGGTGGTGCGGCAGCCCGCCGGGGTGGACGAGCGCCTGCCGCTGATCGACGACCCGCACACGGCCCAGGTGGTCGACGTCTTCAACATCGCCTACGAGATCGTGCTGCAGGCCCTCACGCGCTTCTTCACCCACACCGACGAGACCGACGAGCAGCTCGACATCCTCGCCGACGTGGCCGTCGGCATGATGTACGCGGTCCTCGAGCCCCTCGGCGAGCTGGTAACCGTGCTCCCCGCCGGCCCCTCCCACCCCGGCAGGACCGCCGGCCCCAGCTTCGAGCTCTTCTACCAGATGGGCAACTACATCCCCTGGCGCGACGCCGCCTGGTCCTGCCTGGCCGAACGCCTCGACCTGCTCGCCGTCCGCTGCCAGGAGCTGAGCGCCGACGCCGCGACGCCGACCGGTGTCGCCACGGCCGGCGAACGCGTCGCCAGCTTCGCCGCCAAGCTCCGCAGCGGCCTCGCCGCCACAGCGGGGCTCGCGCGCTGACCGGCGCCTCCGAAACCCCCGGGGTTTCGGCCCCTCTCTCCTCGCCAGCACCTTACGACGCGAGGACCGGCCAGCCGGCAGCCACACACCGGCACGAGGGGCTGTAGCTCAGTTGGGAGAGCGCTGCGTTCGCATCGCAGAGGTCAGGGGTTCGAATCCCCTCAGCTCCACCAGCACAAACGGTCTGTAGGCTCCCCGTGGAGCGTCCGCTGTCAGCAGATTGTCAGCAGATCACTCTGAGTGTTGCTCAATCTCTCTGTGCGAGGCTCAGGATTGACTAGCTTGTCTGATCTTGTCCCCGAGACGTGCGCTGAGACGCTCGGTCGCGGCCCGTAAATTGGCTGGTAATAGTGGCGCTGTGACGTAGGTCACACGGAAGCTGTGACGTGCATCACTGACGCAGGCTAGCCACAGCGTCTAGCGTGCGTTTGCCCGCTCCCGGGCCCAAGTAAGTCGGCCCACGGTCCCATGGCCCAGCCGAAATCTCGCCGAGAATATGCTGTGACGTAGGTCACACGGAAGCTGTGACGTGCATCACTGACGCAGGCTAGCCACAGCGTCCAGGGTCTCCTTGCCTACTCCCGGGTCAGCGTCGAAAACCGCGACTGATCTCTCGGTGAGGGTGACGCATATCACAGGGTGAGAGTGACGCATGTCACTGTCACAATGTGTTTTGCGTCACATTTGCTTGCCGGCCGCAATAAATTGTGTATGTATACCCACACGAATCTTAAGATGATTCGTGGGCCCCATCTGAGCCGGCATGGGTCTGGGAGCGGAGCCACCGCCGTCCTCAAGGGGGTCGTGCCGTGCACGATGGAGGTGGCGGTGATGCGCCGAGCCTCGGTGTATGAGGTGCTCGCGGTGCTGCTCGCGCTGGTGATGCTGGTCCTGGTCATCAAGCTGTAGCACCGTGCCGGCCTGCGAGGGGTGCCGTGGCCAACTCGCAGGCCGGCCACCTGTGTCTTGGCGCTAGAACACCTTAAGAGTTGCCTGCTTTGGGCGTTTTTCCAGGGCGGCCTCGGCGACCTGGAGCACGATCGCAAGCCGGTCCTCGATGGCGGCGACTGCCCGCGCGGCCATCTCGGGCGTGGTGTGCCGGTAGTGCAAACCGATGCGGCTGCCGCCGTCCAGCTCGCCGCGGCGGCTGCGGCCGTGGCCCATCAGCTCGTCAATGACCCGGGTAGGGATGCCGGCGTCCTCCAGCCAGGTGGAGAAGGTGTGCCGGAAGTCGTGCGCGCCGTGCAACTCGACCGCATCCAGCAGGGGGTGGCGAGCGGCCAGCAGTACCGACCAGCAGGCCCCCGGCCGTCCTGGTCGCCATGGTCGATCGACGCCAGGCCAGCGGCGCGCAGCTCCTGCAGGGCGACCGCGACCGTGGCCGGGCGGACGGGGCGGCGGCCGTTGGCGGCCAGCCGGGCGGTGAGCTGGTCGACGCGCTGCGGCCCGCCGTCGCGGAGCACCCGCAGGGTGCGCCTTGCGGTCGGGCGAAGCTGGGCGCCAGGGTCGGCCAGCCTGGCCAGCGCGCCGTGGTGGGTGCGGCGGAAGTTGCTGCGGGACAGTACCGTGCGGGTGCCTCGGGGCACGCCCGGCCCGCCGGGGTGGCCGGGGCCGCCGCCGGGACCGGTGAACACCAGCGCGTCGGGACCGCTGCCCGGCGGGAGTTGGCGGCGGGCCGCCTCCACCACTTGGGGGGCGAGCGGGATGGAGCGGAAGCTGGCCACGCTCTTCGGCTGTGGTTTGAAGCCGCTGCCGAACTTGCCGGCCTGGTAGCGGGTGTCCACCACGTGCAGCACCGGTGGGGTGCGGTCGAGGTGGACGCGGCGGCGGCGCAGCCCGGCGAACTCGCCGAAGCGCAGGCCTGTGCCCAGCAGGCAGGTGACGTGGTCCCACCAGAACAGCGGGAAGCAGGCCAGGAGCCGTCCGGCTTCCTCCGGGGTGAGCGCGCGCCGCCTGGCCTGACCGAGGGCCCTGTCGGGGTCGACCGGGCGCCTGGGCGGTCGTACCTTGCGCATCGGGTTGGCCGGGATCGCGCCTTCATCCTCGGCGAACTCAAGGATGCGGTGCACGACCGAGCGGCAGTCCATCACGCTCGTGTAGCCGAGCTTGCTGCTGAGCTGGTTTTGCCATATCTACGTCGGGATCGGCAGTTCCAGGTCCCGCTGTCGCTCACAGACAGCGGAGGATGTCCCGGACGTTGTTGAGGTTCGGTGACGGTCTTTGTTCATTGCGTCATAGCGAGGAGGACGACGAGGGATGTCGCGGTTGCCGTGCAGGTCGAGCCCCTCCCGCGCCGGTGAGCGCGGAAGCTCCTCCACCGACGCTCCCGGGATGGGGTGGTCACTTGCCCTTGCTGTAGGCGTCGTGGTAGTTCCACCACCCGTACGGCGGGGTCTGCGGGAAACCCTCCGGCGAGTCCTCCCATTCCTCCTGGCGGCCGAGCGCGGTGACGTCGAGGTAGTTCCACGTGCTCCCCATCTGCTCGTCGCCGCGGGCGTTGATGAGGTAGGTGCGGAAGATCCGGTCGCCCTCGCGGATAAACGCGTTGGTGCCGTGCCACTCGTCGACGTCGAAGTCCTTGTCGAAGTCGTCCGTGATCGTGTACCAGGGGATGTGCGCCCATCCGTGGCGCTCCTTCAGGCCCTGGATCTCGGCCTGGGGGGCGCGCGAGGCGAACGCGAGCGTGGTGTTCCGCGCGTTCAGGTGGGCGGGGTGCGCGACCTGGTCGGCGACGAACGAGCAGCCCACGCACGCCCGCTCCGGGTACGAGCCGCCCTCCGCGTACGTGGTGACCTCGGGCCCGTAGAAGGCGCGGTAGACGACCAACTGACGGCGGCCATCGAAGAGGTCGAACAGGCTCGCCGTGCCGTCGGGCCCGTCGAACTCGTACGCCTTGTCCACGGCCAGCCATGGCATCCGCCGACGCTCGGCGGCGAGCGCGTCACGGGCGCGGGTCAGCTCCTTTTCCTTCACGAGCAGTTCCTGGCGCGCAGCTTCCCACTCCTCCGGCGACACGATCGGGGGTGGCTTCATGCGGACTCCTCCCAAGACTTGGGGCCGAGGTCGTCCGAGCGTCCAGCTTCGAGTCGCGACCACTGGGCGGTGGGGCACGTCCGTTCGTCCGCTCGTGCGACCCGTGCAGCATCGCACGCCGGCGTAACAGCTTCGACGTGACGGGCCAGCGCAGCGACGAACGTCGGCACCTGCCGGTAGCCCTGGGCCGGCGGAAGCGGCGTTCCGCGTCGAGCATCCCGGCGGCACACCAGCGCTTGGTCATCTTGCCGTCGCGCCACCGCTTCACGTTCCTGGTCGTGTCGCGCGCGATCGAGGTCATGCCCTCGATGCAGTTCGTGGTCGTGAGGCCCGCGGCGAGCCGGCCGCCGACACCGAGCCGCCGGACGGTGAACACGTCCTCGAGGCCTTCGCGCAGGCTCGCCGCCGCACCGGGCCAACGCGCCTCGAGCTGCGCGGCGAGGTCCCGACCGGCACGTTCACCCTTCGCGGGATCGTCGTGGTCGAACGCGGCGGCGAGCTTGCGATCGACCCAGGCTTGTTGGTCCTTCGGGAGGTGGCGCGGACGTTGCGGCGCTGGTGCAGCGTGCATGGACCTGGATTCGTTACCTGAACAAGCACGCCAACGAGCGTGCTGGCCGGCCGCATCAGGCTGGACCGCCAGCCTTGTCCAGCTCGCGTTGCAGGTTGGGGATGGCCCGGTCGAGGTTGCGCGCGTACCCAGCCGCGAACAGCCGCCCGAGGAACGTCACACCACGCCCCTGGGCCGCCACTGTCCAGACAAGTCGGGTCTGCCGCTCGCCGAGCGCCTCGAAGCGATGATCGTAGTGGACGGTCAGCCACAGGAACGGTCCGGCCCAGGCCCAGCTCGACGGTGGGTCGAAGTCCGTCACGACGAAGGTCGAGCGAATCCCGCCTCGCAACTGGAAGCGACCGCGGGAGCGCGCGGTGAGCCCGCCCGGCGGGTCCATATGGACGCGCCGGATGTGTCCGGCCCAGCTCGGCCACGCTTCAACCTGGCTGAGGTGATCCCAGACAATCGGTAGCGGGGCGTTGACCACGAACGCTCGCTGGAGCATCGTCCTCACGCCAACTCCTCCCACGCCGCCACCGGCACCGACGCCATGCCGAGGCGGGCATCACGCAGCGCAATGAGCTCCTCGGCCGGGAGGCCGCCAAGAGGCTGCCATGACGAGCGCGCGGTTCGTCGTCTCGGGGGTGGTCCCGCTCGCGGTCTAGATCGCGATCGCCGTCGTGTGGTGCTCTTCTTCGTGGTCGAGAGGCTACCCGCGGCCTTCGAGCCCGTCGATCTACGCGCGATGGTTCGAGCTCAGGCTTGCCAGAGATTTGCCAGAGCACTTGCCACGGCCGCCCTCGCGCAGCCCCACAACTTCCTACGCCATGCCTCGGTTGAGCTGGGGCAATACGGTGCAACGTGAGGTGCTCGGTGGGGTCGTGAGGTGGCTGCCCGGGGTTCGCATCGCAGAGGTCAGGGGTTCGAATCCCCTCAGCTCCACCAGCAGAAACAGATCGCAAACCCACCGCAAACGGACGCTGTTGGCGACCAACACTTCACGCTGCGTCACCAACAGTGGTGTTGGTGCTGGTCACAGGCTCAGGGCCGGTCCCTTGGTCAGGGGTGCGGAGTTCGTATTGTGGAGGTCAGGTCCACAGCACGTAAACAGCTCGCAAACGGTCTGCCTCCGCCTGCTGACGGTGCTGTTCGGGAGCTGTTCGGGGGGATGGCCGCAGCGGACGCCGGTATGGTGACGCCGGCCGTCGGCTACCTACCTGGCTGCGTCTGGGGGTGCGTCACGGGCTGCGGCGCAGGCGGTCGACGATCGCGCTCTGCGCCTGGGCTGCGGGCTGGTCGGGCCACAGCTCCAGTGGGATGGACCGTAGGCGGCGGCCGTCGGGGTCCAGCAGGTGCCCGCCGAGCTTGAGCTGCCACAGGCTCACGGCGCGGTCGGTGATGGCCAACTCGGGCAGGTGGACCGCCAGGCGGGCCTGGAAGGCGTCCAGGTCGCGCAGGGTGCGAAGCCATACCGACAGGTGGAGGTTGCTGGGCCCGGTGGTCGAGGCGCACATGCGGACCTCGCGCATGCGGACCAGCTCGGCGGTGACCGGCGCGGTGCGGTCTGGTGGCAGCCGGCCCCACAGGTGGGCGGCGACCGGCCAGCCAGCCGCCACGCTGGCCACGTCGCAGCGCCAGGCCAGCATCCGGCCCGCCTGCAGGCGGGCCAGCCGGCGCGCCACGGTGGTCGGGCTGAGGTCGGTGCGGTCGGCCAGCTCGACCACGGGCAGCCGCGGGTCCTGGCGCAACGCGGTCATGACCAGCAGGTCGACCTGGTCGGGCTCGACGCGGGCTGGCAGCGGCGACGCCGCTGCGGTTGCCGGTGCTGGGGTGGGGCGGCGGGCCGCTGCGGCGGGTTGGGTGGTGGGGAGGCGGTCGGCGCGCCAGCGGCTGGCTTCGGCGTGGATGGTGGTGGCGAGCTGGGCGCGGGTGGCGGTCACGCCGTCGAGGCTGGCCAGGCGCACGCCGACGTAGCGGGCGAGCTGGGCGTGGTCGGCGAAGCCGGCAAGCACGAGCAGGTCGTGGGCGCCGGTGAGGTGGATGACGTCGAACACGTGGGGGTCATCGGCCAGGCGGGCGGCGACCTCGTAGCGCATGGTGGCGGCGGTGTCGACCTCGATGATGGCCGCGAACGCCGAGGTGGCTGGCAGGCGGAGCGGGTGGCAGTGTTGCCAGGCCAGGCCCGCCTGGGTCAGGCGCGCCCAGCGGCGTGTGGCGGTGGACGCCGAGACGCCCAGCAGCCGACCGAGGTGCTGCCAGTCGGCGCGTGGGGTGGCCTGCAGCGCGGTGACCAGCAGCAGGTCCAGCTCGTCAAGCTCGGCGGATCGGTGCAACGGCGGGTCCTGTGGCGGCGGATCGGTGCGTGGGCGGTGCCCGTGGTGGGTGATGTGCGCGTTTCGGGAGTGGGCGGCGGCGGTCGACCTACGCTCGCTTCGTTGGGTACGTGGCCGACCGCAGCGAAGGTTCACCGGCTGGACCGGCTGCGGCGGCCGAGCCGAGGAGGAGCACACCGTGAACCGAATCACCGCAAGACGGGTACGCAGGACGGTCGAGCCGCTGGTGGTGCTGGCTGCGGTTGCCGCGCTCGCGGCGCCGGCATTTGCCAACCCGCCACCCGACAATCCGCCCGGTCCTAGCGTTTCCGGCCGAACGGTCGCTGCGGTGCGGAGCCTGAGCGACAGGAACCCGTGGCCGGATCCCCCACCCCGGTCGTTCGGCATCGACGTCCCCGGCGGGGGCACCCGCGATAACGGGCCGAGGGTCGCCACTGCGGGCCCACCACCCGACCCTCCGCCCGTTGACAGCGTTTCCGGCCGAACGGTCGCTGCGGTGCGGAACCTGAGCGACAAGGACCCGTGGCCGGATCCCCCACTCAGGTCGTTCGACATCGACGTCCCCAACGGGGACCCCCGCGATCCGAGGGCCGCCACTGCGGGCCCGCCACCGATCGTGGTCGAAGAATAGCCAGTTCCAGGACGCGGGGAGGCGTGGTGATGCGGTGCGTCTTCGTTGGCTGCCCGGCGTTCCTGGGCCGCGTCGACGGCGAGACCCGCTGCGCGTTCTGGACCCAGGAGCCGGTCGACCACGGCTTCGACCCCGGCCGGCTGATCGACGTCGACCTGGCCCTGACCCCCTCGGCCGCCGCCGCGGGCGAGATCGGCTGGGACCAGGTCCAGGTCGACGACTGCCTGACCGGCCCGGGCGGCCAGGTCAGCGGGAGCACCCTGGGCCCGCGCTGGCCGGAGCTGCACCTGGCCGGCGCGGTGTACCTGGAACGCGGCTTCGCCGCGTCGCTGCCCGAGCCACTGCGACCCGGCTGCCCGCCGCCCGGCGCCGGTGGGCAGCCGTACGAGTACCAGACCGCGGTGTACTGGCCCAACCCTGGTGATCCTCGCGGCGGCCGGCGCTACAGCGGCCACCACGCCCAGGTCCTGGCCGAGCAGGGCTCGCTGGCCCGCGTGGCGGTCTGGCCGTCGGGCCGCTCGCAGCAGCTCCAGGTCCACCCGACCGTGCTGTGGGTCGACCTGGCCTGCGCCGAGCAGTGCGACGCCGGGCCCGACAGCCTGACCACCATCGGCGTCGGCGGCGCACCCAAGCGCGGCGCCCTGTTCCTGATCAGCGGCCAGCTCCCCGACCAACCACAGGAGCCACGATGAGCACCAACCTCGATCCCGCCCGCCCGGCAGCCACCGGCCCTAGGCAACCATCCCACTCCCGGGCCGCCGCGCTGTTGGCCGCCGCGGCACCGCTGGCCGCCGCAGCGCTGCTGGCCGCCACGCCGCTGGCCGTCGCGGCCCCGACCGTGACACCGGCCGCCACGCCGCGCGCCGCCGCCGTCGTCCCCAGCGGTGGCGACCCGTGCGCCACCACGCTCACCACCGGCGGGCACGACGCGCTCAAGTACCCGGTGTGCGCCGGTGACTAGCGCTGCCGCGCGGCCTGCCCCAAAGCGACGTCAACCATCGACCCGACCAAACATGACGGACAACGTCCAGCCCGTCCAACCGCGACCCGAGGAGGCCGCCATGACCCACGAACCCGACCCGACCACGCCCACCGCAGCGGCACCTGCTTCCCAACCCGAGGTCGGCGCCGACCGGCCGCGGCGGACGCCGGTGGCGGCGCTGCTCAACACCGGCACGCTGCTGGCCACCACCGCACTGCTGCTCGTTACCGAACCGAAGACTCCGCCCTACAGGGGCGACTAGCCAGAGACGGCCGGCGCGCCATCTCCGGCCGTCGGTCGAAGGATCCTTCAACACCATGCAAGGAGCCATCGTGACCATGGACCTGAAAGCCGCCGCACCCGCAGCAGCCGCCGACGCCGACCGGCCGCGGCGGATACCGGTGGCGGCGCTGCTCAACACCGGCACGCTGCTGGCCACCACCGCACTGCTGCTCGTTACCCAGCCGAAGTCTCCGCCCTTCAAGGGCGACTAGCCAGCCGACCATGCCCCTGCCGGTGCCGCCACTCAACGTCGCCTCGCCCGACTGCGCCGAGGCGTTCTTCGCCGGGCGTGCCGCGCGCTGCGTGCACCTGCACCACGCCGGCACGCTCGCCGAGCTCCGCGAGGTCCTCCACCGCCACCTCGACCAGGCACCGGCGCCGGCGACCCTCGACCTGATCGGCCACTCCACCCGCCACCACCACCTGCTGCGCCTTGGCGGCACCCCGATCGACATGCTCGACCGGCAGGTGGCAGGGTTCTTCCGCGACCTGGCCGACGAGCGGCTGCTGGCCCGCCTGCGCGTCGTGGCGGTGCGGCTGCTCGGCTGCCAGACCGCGGCCACCGACGCCGGCCAGCGCACCCTGCGGATGCTGTCGCAAACCCTGCGCCTGCCCGTGTTCGGCACCCTGGCACCGCTGCTGAAGAGCCACTCCAACGCCGACGGCTTCGATCCTGCGTTCAGCCACGTCCTGATCGAGGTCCCGGCCCTGACCGGCGGCGGAGGACCAGCTCGCCAAGGCCCCTGACCGGCCATTGCCAGCACCACCCGCCGACGGATCTGGTAAACGGCCTGCCCACGGGGCCGCGCGACGGACGCCGTGGCTCGCTGAGGCGGGCGTCTGCTCGGTAACGATCCTCGGACGCTCGACGCCTGCCATCGCGCGCTGGGTCCTCGAGGTCGCCCGTGCGCAATCCGGCCCCTACACGCGCGAGGGAATCGCTCCGGGCACCACCGCATCCCCGCCCAGGTTGAGGGCGGCAGCCTGCCTGCGGGTTCGGCCGACGGTTTGGGAAGCCTGGGGACATGCCCTGCCAGAATCCGAACCCGCGACTCAACCGGCACACGGCGTCGGTCCGCCGCGCTGATGGCCAAGCACCATCCCGCCGGACCTTGGCGTTACGCCCCCGGCAGCCGGATCGTGCGGCTTGTGACCCAGCGGCGTCGCCCGTGGCAGGGTGTTCGGATTGTGCAAGCTGACTCCACCAGCAACAATCGCAAACGCTCGGCAAACAGGCACCGCCGGTCACCATGCCTCACGCTGCGTCACCAACAGCGGTGTTGGCGCTGGTCAGAGGCTCAGGGCCGGTCCCTTGGCGAGGGGTGCGGAGTTCGTATTGTGGGATGCCAGGTCCACAAACAGTGCCTCGACGACGGCTGGATCCATGCCCTGACCCCGTTCCTGGGGTACGGCCGCCGGTAAGGGCGGCCGTTCCCGCTGGCCACGCAGTTGCCTTTCGTCACCCTTGCACGCCAGTCGCCGTACGGTCCCAAGGTCAAAAGAAGCCGTCGGCGCAGATGTACCCGACGACGATGAAGTCCCAGCGCAGCGGTGTGGGGGTGTTCTCGACCGCACTGGCGAACACCTCGTGGTCGAGGACGAGCTCCAAGAAGGGGCCGGTGCCGTCGAGGGTGACGTTGCCCGGTGCGACGTTAGAGACGGCTCCGCCCGCGCTGATCGGTGTCCTGGGACGACCACCGGGCTGTGGTGGGAGGTCATTGTCGTAGTCGGGTGGGCAACTGCCGTCGGCGACCTTGACGCTCTCCGAGTCGCGCTGCGGCGACTCGGCGCCGCGCACCAGGTAGCCATGCGGGGTGTTGGGGGTGCAGACGGCGAAGGCCTGGAGCGTCCAGGCGTAGGGGTAGCCCGTCGGGTTGGGCGTGGGCCTGGGCGCGGGCGAGCAGGCCCAGCCCGTCGGCGCGGGCGACCTGGAGGCCGAGCCCGCGCACGGACGGGCCGCTGGTGACGACCCCGGCGCCGGTGCCCAGGACGTGCTGGCCGTCGGGGCATGGCGCCGTGGTGGCCTGCACCGGTGCCGACGACCAGCTTGAGGAGTAGACCACGATGTGGATCCCGGGCACCGAGCTGGCGTTGGCGCAAAACGCCCAGGCGTGCAACGCCCAGGCCGCGGACGGCCCCGCGGTGAGCGCCGCGGCGTCGACCCGGTAGCCGTAGCCTTGCGGATCGTCGGGGTTCCAGCCCAGCTGGTAGGGCTCCATCCGGGTGAGGGTCACGGGAAGCCTGCCGTCAGCTTCGGTGCCCCCAAAACGAATTTCGCCGCCGCCGCCCAGCACCCGCTTGCCCGACGGGCACGGCGCCGTCGCGGTCTTGGTCGGCGACAGGTCACTCCTGGTCTCGACGGAGACGAGCTTCAACCCGCTCAACAGCGGGTGGGAGGCAGCCTTCGCCGGCGGCTGCCAGCCGGCCACCAACCCTACCGTCACCAGCAGCGCGGCGACCGCGCCCAGCCCCGCCAACCGCGTCGTCCGCCGCCGCCGGCCGTCGAACCGCCACCACCAAGGGGTCATTCCCATCGGTCCCTCCTCCACCGCTCAGGCACCCAGCACCGGAGCGTCCAGCTCCGTCGGGACGGCGCCAGGCCGCCCACCCCCCGCGCGCGGGCGCCCTTGGCGGGACCCTCCCTTCGCCACCACGGGCACCGCCCGGTAGGGCGGGCCTTGCTGCCCGCTCCGCTGGGCGCCGCGGCCGGACTGTGCACCGGGGCGCTGACGGGGCGCTGACGGCGCGCTTATCGCTGCTGGTCAGCCCCACGGCCCGCGGCTTGACACGGCTGGCCACCCGGCAGCTGGAAGCGCCCGCGACGCCGGCCCGAGGCCACCGACCGGTGCCAGCCGGCCCAGCGACCCGAGCGTGGGGCCCCTGCTGGACCTCGAAACTCGCCCGCGCGCGGTCCGGCCCCGACCGCGGCCAGCTGGCGCTGGCCAAACGCGCAAACGCTCGGCAAACAGGCGCCGAGGGTCACCAACAATCCACGCTGTGCCACCAACGCTCGTGTTGGTGCTGGTCACAGGCTCAGCGCCGGTCCCTTGGCCAGGGGCGCAGAGTTCGTATTGTGAAGTCAGTCCACCAAACAGATCGCAAATACTTAACAACAGACGCGTTCGGTCACAACTCTTCACTGAGCGTGACCAACACGCGACAAACAGGGCAAACAGGCGCGTTTGGTCACCAACAGTTCGCTTAACGTGAACAGGGCCGACGCGCCAATAGCCGCGGCCATCTGGCAAGCGGCCGGGCCGGCTTCCAATGCCAGTGCCTGCCTCGCTGGCAAGCCCCCGTAGGCGGAGAGGCCCCACCTGACCCCTGGGCGTGGCACGGCGCCGCCGGGCCGCGTCCCTGCTCACAACCGCGCGGGCGTGTCAAGCCCCAGTTGGCCGCGTTGACCAGCCGCGATCAGCGCGCCGTCAGCGCCCCGTCAGCGCCCCGGCCAAGAATCCGCCGTCGGAATTGGTCCCGCTCGGCAGGCGACCGTGCGGGCTCGTCACCCAGGAAGGACGGACATGGCTGCAACCAGGGGTCTTCGTCGCCGCCTGCTTGCCGGGCTGGTGGCGCTGACGCTGTTGGGCACCGGGGCGGCGGCCACCGCCGAGCCGGCCACCAAGGGGCCGGGGCTGCGGCTGGTCGCCCGGGCGAGCGAGCCGGTGGTGCTGCAGCGGCAACCGGGGGCGTGGGTCTGGCTGGAGCTTGGCACCTACCTGGTCGCCGGCCGCCAGCCGCTGGAGGTGTGGGCGCGCCGGGCCGGCTACGACCAGCCGGTCCTCGCCGACCAGGTGGTCGGCAGCGGCCCCGCACGGCACCGGGAGCGGCTGCCGGCGGGCATGGTCGACAGCCTGCGCAGCTTCAACGCGTTCACGCACGTGACCGTCAGCGACCCTGGCGGCCACGTGGTGGCCGAGCAGGACGAGCCCTGGTGCCCCGCCGGCTCGCCGCCGTATGCGGCCAGCAGCGGGCTGGTCCGCGTCGACCCCGACGCGCCCGAGGCCTCGCCGTACCCGCCCGGCTGCGCGCTGCACGTGTTCGCGCTGGGGTCGGTGTGGGGCCTGCCACCCGGCTGGGGCGCGCCCAGCACCAACCCCTGGTACAGCCAGCAGGTGGACCTGCCCGACGGGGACTACACCGCCGAGGTCGAGGTCAACCAGCGCTACCGCGACCTGTTCGGCGTCCCCGCCGGCCAGGCGTCGGCGACGGTCCGGTTCAGCGTGCGCACCAGCCCCGGCGCCGCCAGCGCGGCCGCCGCGCGCGCTGCCGGGCCGCCCCGTGGTCGGCCACGGCCTCCCCGGCCAGGCCGCCAACGGCCAGGCGGGGCGGGCCGGGGCCGCTGCCAGCCGGGCGCCGGCCGCGGCGCCGCCAGGTGCCGGGCAGAGCCCGGGTGCGGCCCAGCCGGATGCCGGCCAGGCGCCGGCCGGGGCCCAGCCCGCCGGCCCCGGCACGCTGGCCGGGGTGGGTGGGCGCGGGGGCCGCTTCCGGCCGGACCTGCGGCCGCTGCCCGCCTGGGCCATCTGGCTGGACAACAGCTCCGGCCGGGAGCTGCTCAGCTTCGCCGCCGCGGTCTGGAACGCCGGGACCTCCCGCCTGGACGTCCAGGGCACCCGCCGCGCCGGCACCGACCTGATGGACGCGGTCCAGCGCTTCTACGACCCCCAGGGCCACCTGGTCGGCAGCGCCCCGGCGGGGACGCTTGAGTGGGACCCCCGCCCCGGCCACATGCACTGGCACTTCAGCGTCTTCGCCACCTACCGGCTGGTCGGCCCCGACGGCACCGTGGTGGCCAGCCAGAAGCAGTCGTTCTGCCTGACCAACTCCGACCAGATCGACACCACCATCCCGGCCGCGGCCTGGCACCCGCCCTACGGCTTCGAGCCCGCCTGCGCCCTCGGCCAAGAAGACGCCCAGGCGATCACCGAGCGGCTGGACGTGGGCTGGGGCGACACCTACGTGCAGGACCTGCCCGGCCAGGCGATCGACGTCACCGGCCTGGCCAACGGCACCTACCAGCTCGAGGTCATCGCCAACCCCAACGGCCGCCTGCAGGAGACGAACACCGGCAACAACACCGTCCGCCGCCAGGTCGAGCTCGTCGGCGACCCCGGCGCCCGCTTCGCGATTGCCGCGCCCTACCAGGGCATCGACGTCTAAGCGGCTGACCAGAAGTTCTGCACGTAACCCTGGTGCGGCGGTCAAGCCGATCGCTGATGAAGTAGCCTCGCCGGTCGTTGGAGCTTGCGACCACAACGACCCGACGAGGCCGCCTGAAGTATGCGTCCCCCCAGC
>WNFZ01003380.1_pt1 | contig 32244 bp, 28 predicted proteins | sample 5400081 | NCBI WGS metagenome assembly WNFZ01 (sample SAMN13153365, study PRJNA577476) | soil metagenome | isolation source: 80 cm soil or saprolite under grassland replicate 1 | place: USA:California | collected 2016-06-15 | reverse complement strand
GGTCGATCTCGCGCGCTACGGCAATGCGCATTCACCGCCTCCGGCAATGCCCAGCCCGCTTCAGCCGCCAGAGGCGAGCGAGAGCGTGATCAGCGAAATGATGACCATGACAACGCTGGGCATCCGCGCCCCGCTCAGAAAGCCATGGAAGGCGACGATGGTCGCGACCACAAAGATCGCGAATGCAAGCAGCCAATGGCCGGCGACGCCGCCGATCGCCAGCCCCAGGACAATGTTGGCCACATGGGAACCGCCGACCACGATCCAATGAACGAAACGGTCGTACATCGCCACGTGCGCCGGAAGATCATTGCCCTGCGCGGTGGCGTATTCGACCTCTGCGTGGTCGGCCATTCGCTCCTCCACTCTTGCGTCCTGTCCCGGCAGGCGGGGATTAGCGCAATTGCCCTTTGAGGGCAACGGCGCAATCTGCCGGCCTCATCTCGCATGCTTGGTCGGCAAGCACGCATGGGGCCGAGCGTCTACGGCGCGTCGAGGATATCGCCGTCGCACCCAGGCGGTTCAACGCTCGGACGCGGGCTGGTCGAGACCGACCGCCGCGAGCGCAGCGGTCTGCCGCTCGGCCACGCGGCGGATGGAAAAATCCTCGATGGCTTGGTTGAACAGCTTATGAAAATTGAGCTCGGCGCGCAGATGCAGAAACACCGCGCCGAGTCCTATCGCAGCCCGGTCCATGAATACGAATTCGCGCGGCACCGTGACGGGGCCTTTCTGCTTGAGCGCTTGGTGCACGCGAAACGCCTCGCGGCGGCCGTATTCCGATGGCTTGACGCCGTCGGCGAGGCTGCGCACCCGATCGTCCAGCAATGGTCCGTAGATGAAGCGCGCCCAGATATTCAACACGTCGATCAGTTCCCGATTGAGCCGCTTGAAGCCCCAGGTCTCGTAGGCGTGCACGACGAGATCGGCATCGGCTTTGAGCAGGCCGTGATAGAGATCGACGACACCGCCAACGAATTTCGGCGCGAAGATGCGAATGCATCCGTAGTCCAGGAGGTTGATGCCTGTAGGACGGCCGCGCACGTCGAACACGGTGTAATTGCCGAGATGCGGATCGCCGTGGATCACGCCAAAGCGGCTGAACGGCCACCACCAGGCCGTGAACATCGCGGTGCCGAGCCGGTTCCGCGTGGCGAGATCGGCCTTCGTGTGCTCGAGCAGGCGACGCCCTTGCAGCCAGTCGAGAGTGAGCAGGCGGCCGGTCGAGAGTTCCGGCCATACCTGCGGCACGCGGATCTGATCGATGTCCTCGAGCATCCTGCGGTAGAGCATGACGTGTTTGGCTTCGCGGCGATAGTCGAGCTCCTCGCGGATGCGCGCGCCGATTTCCTTGGCGATCTCGGTGGTGTCGATGACTGGGTCCATGCGCCGGTGAATGGCGAAGACCAACTGCAGCTGCCGCAGATCGGCCTCGACCGCCGACTGCATGTCCGGATATTGCAGCTTGCAGGCAAGCTCGGCGCCGTCGTGGGCGCGGGCGCGATGCACTTGCCCGAGCGAAGCGGCGGCGGCGGGATGATGCTCGAAGCTTGAGAATCTCTTCTGCCAGTCGGGCCCGAGCTCCGCGGCCATGCGCCGCTTGACGAAGGCCCAACCCATGGGGGGCGCCTCGCTTTGTAGCTTGATCAGCTCGGCGGCGTATTCCGGCGGCAGGGCATCGGGGATCGTGGCCATGAGTTGGGCCACCTTCATGATCGGCCCCTTGAGGCCGCCGAGCGCCGCCGCGAGTTCGATGGCGTTCTTGCCGCGATCGAGCGCGATTCCGAACAGGCGCGCTCCGGCAATGCGCGCCGCGACCCCGCTCATATTGGTGCCGACGCGCGCATAGCGGGCGGCGCGGGCGGAGAAACGGTTGGCTTCGCGGTCGGTCATGATCTAATTCGACTGGTCGTCCCGGATTACGCGCGTCGTGCTAAAGGCCCCGGATGCCCGCAGATATGTTGTGCCCGATCCATTACACAAGGCCGTTCTTATTGTTCTCACCGGCCGGGATCGAGCATCATAGCGGTGGCTGCCGCGGCCGGCACGCCGAAATCGACATCTCGTGAGACTATGAACGCGCAGGCGCTGGCTTGTTGCCGTTGTAGGTGCGAACGCTTTCGCAGTGACTTGCGAGCCGGCCGTCAGGTCCAATTGAGGAGCTCTTTGGCGGCTTTCACAAGCGGCTCATTTAGGACGGGGCCATGCCATTGTCCTGCCTTCGGGCGCATTCCGACCTGATCGCGACCTGAAAAGACTTCGGTGACCGCGTGGAAGCCGAGAGCGCGGTAGACCTCGAACTGCTCCTCGGAGAACAGTTGATCCGCTGTCGTTTCATGCGGATAGCTCGGAAAACGGCGCTTGTAGTCGACAATGTAGTCGTTCTCGTCGCCCGTGATCGACGACTTCACATAGATCAATATGCCCTTTCGCCCTTGTGGGTAGCCGATCTCGCCGACTGCACAATGCGGGCCATGAGCCGCGGCATTTGGCGGCAAGCCGCCGGTCTCAGCAATCTCCTTCGACGCCGCTCGGGTTGCATCGCGAATCTCGGCCCAGGGCAGATCGATCAATACGCCGAGATCGATCCGCGCATAACGCTGCAAAGCAACGAGTGAGCGGAAGGACATCTCGGGATCGGCTTCCGCGTCGATTGCGATAATTAACTGGCAGCGCCGTCGCAATAGCTCGTAGATGCCCAGATTTTCGATGTGTCCGCCGTCAGTCAGATAAATTGTATTGGAGGTTTCGCGCATCAGGCCCAGCAATTCCTGCAGGAAGTAGAATTGATCGAACACAGAGGCGAAGATGGACGAGGGCTTGCGGTCCTGGACGAGCTGCCTCGGATTGGCTGCCCAGTATCCGAGTCTGACGTTGAGAATAGCGAGCGTCGGCGTCAGTGGCTTGATGCTGCTGGCGCCCATGTTGGACGACGCTGCGGCTCCCGAGACGGCCATTGCCGTAGCCAAGTCGAGCTCTTTGACAGAGTCTTCGAGTTCTTCGGTCCTCACGTATTGAGTCGCGCTGCTGCCGATAAATTTGGGGCTAAAGAGAAAGAAATCCGCATTCCGACCACGGCGGTTGGCGTATTTTGATCCCTGAATATTCAAGGCGGTGTTGATGAGATGGAAAGGGGTATCGACACAAGAGATTTCGCTCAACTTGAAGCGGTCGAGCGGCGCGAGCTCGAAGTTTCCGTATTTTAAGCGTTCGAACGCGGCAGGATCGCTTAGCGGCGCGGACTGGAGCTTGGACCCCGGCCCGGGACGCCGAGCTTCGATGGTTGTTGTGGGATCGAATAGGAAAGCCTTGCTCAACCGATCGCGATAGAGGCGGTGAAGAGAATTCGCATTCGGAGCGAGAAAGAGAGAAAGCAGGAACAGTTCGATACCTGTTACAAGATAAAACCACCCGATTGGGGTTTTGTACCCGAACCAACGTTGCGAAATATCACTGAGCCAAAACGGCGCATGGTAGTACGAGCCGCTCCGGTTCACGTAGTCGGGATCGAGGTCCTTGATCCCCGCGAAACACAGGTACAGATACGCCATCCACAACAGGAACGGGATCGCGGCTCCGGCTATGTAAACCGCCGCCTTTCCGGCCGCGCGGGATGCGAGGGCACCTAAGTTCGGCCTCTCATTACCCTGCCTCAATAGGCGACCGATGTGGCGGCTGAAGAAGGCAACTGCAGCCGAGAATGGCGCCAATAGAGCAGCCAGTTGGCGGACCTGAAAATGCCATCCAGCACGAGCGGCTGCAGTTCGCAGAACGCAATAACTATTAGAACGATCAGGACTAGCGCGGAGACCAAGGTCCAAGGGGAACCGATTTCCGCGGCCCAACCGCTGATCTCCAACGATCGCCAGAGCGCCCATACCAGCAGCAATAGTACAAATAAATACAGCACAATCAGGCTGAGGCCGAAATGATCGGCGTTGAAGGCTTCGGGAAGGGTGGTGCCGCTTAGCGAAATGTGCAGGCTTTCTGAATCCGGTTTGAAGAAGATTGTGATCGCCGCGAGGACGAGCAACCAAGGCAGAATGAGCAGCGCGTTGGCGAGCAACCCACGCAGGTATATGGCCACGTTGTAGAAGATGTTGATGATCCCCTGCGGGAATAAATAATTAGAATGATTACGGATGTGCTGAACCCCGTAGGGCTCGTCCTGGGTCAGGCTGCTGGTGAACGGAAAGTCACCCTTCGAACGGCTCATCGCGGCAGATAAGGAAGTGCCGATGTAGCCTCCGCCCGACACCGTGGAAAGGTAATCGATCTTCTTCAGAACACCGGCCTTGTCGAGCGCTTGCAATGCCCCGAGACAGAAAGATGCGGAGCGAATTCCGCCGCCTGACAACGCAAGGCCGGCGAGACCTGATTTCGCGGTTGGCCGCACGATCGGTTCGCCGCCGCTGCGCGTGTCGCTTTCTTGTGCCGGGGCGAGGGATCCAGGCGGCGACGCCGTTCCGGGATCACGTTCGGAATTCGAATTAGAATTCGTGCCGGCCTCAAACTCCAGCGCGACCAGGCCTCTGCCGAACCGCCGCCGACGCTGATTGATCGCCTGAGCTTCTTCCTTGAAAATCTCGTGAAAGCGATACGTCCTGGTGACCGGCATGGCAGCCCCCACTGCTCAGACAGTTATCAAATTATCGGTCGATTTGAAATCCTAGATTGTAGATTCCCCCGTTGCGCGCGGCGAGCTCCGCTGCGCCGTCATCAACCTGCAATAAAAGGTCACAAGGAGCTAGGAGCGTTGGTCCAGCTCCTCCAGCTCCTCGATCATCCGTTCGATCACGCCGAGCCCGCCCTGCCAGAACGCGGGATCGCGGGCGTCAAGACCGAAGGGCGCCAGCAGCTCGGAATGGTGTTTGGTGCCGCCGGCCGCGAGCATTTCCAGATAGCGCTCGGCGAAGCCTTCCGCCGCCTTCTCGTAAACCGCGTACAGCGAGTTCACCAGGCAATCGCCGAAGGCATAGGCGTAAACGTAGAACGGGGAGTGCACAAAGTGCGAAATATAGGCCCAGAAGGTCTCGTAACCCGGCTTGAGCTCAATCGCTTCTCCGAGGCTCTCCCGCTGCACCTCGAGCCAGAGCGCGTTGAGACGCTCGACGGTCACCTCCCCGCTACGGCGTTCGCTGTGGACTTTGCGCTCGAACGTGTAGAAGGCGACCTGGCGCACCACTGTGTTGATCATGTCCTCGACCTTGGCGGCGAGCATGGCCTTGCGCTGCTTGCGGTCGGCCTTGGCGAGGAGCTTCTTGAAGGTGAGCATTTCGCCGAAGACGCTCGCGGTTTCGGCGAGGGTGAGCGGGGTCGGCGCCATCAGCGCGCCCTTCGGCGCGGCGAGCACCTGATGCACGCCGTGCCCGAGCTCATGCGCGAGCGTCATCACGTCGCGTGGTCTGCCCTGATAGTTGAGCAGCACGTAGGGATGTGCCGAAGGCACGGTCGGATGCGAGAACGCGCCGGGCGCCTTGCCTGGGCGCACCGGAGCATCGATCCAGCGGTCCTTGAAGAAGCGCTCCGCGATTGCCGCCATCTTCGGCGAGAACGCGCCATAGGCGTCGAGCACGGTCGCCTGCGCTTCGCTCCAGCCGATCGTGCGGCTCGCAACCGCCGGCAGCGGCGCGTTGCGGTCCCAGTGCGGCAGCCGCTTCTTGCCGAACCAGCGCGCCTTGAGCGCATAATAGCGATGTGACAGCCGCGGATAGGCCGCATGCACGGCTTTGACCAAGGCCTGCACCACCTCGGGCTCGACGCGATTCGACAGGTGGCGCGCGTCGGCGACGTCGGCAAAGCCCCGCCAACGATCGGAGATTTCCTTGTCCTTGGCGAGGACATTGGTGATCAGTGCGAACGTCCGTAGGTTCTCCCTGAAGGTTTTGGCGAGCGCCTGTGCCGCCGCCTTGCGCGTCGCTGGCCTCGGATCCTGCAGGAGATTGAGCGTCGGCTCGATCGCGAGCGACTTCGAGCCGACCTTGAAACGTAGGCTGGCGATATTTTCGTCGAACAGGCGAGTCCACGCCGAGTAACCTGTCACCGATTTTTCGTGAAAGAGTTGTTCGACGCGATCCTCGAGCTGGTACGGCTTTTCCTTGCGGATGTCTTCGATCCAGGGCCGATAATGGGCCAGCGCGCCGTCTTGCATGGCGGCTTCGAGCTTGGCGTCGTCGAGCCGATTGAGCTCGAGCGTGAAGAACAACAGATGCGTGGAGGCGGCCGTGACCCGCTCCTGTACGTCGGCGTAGAACTTGGCGCGCGCGGGATCGACCGTGTCGCCGGCGTGGAGGAGTCCCGCATAGGACGTGAGCCGTCCGAGGAGATCGTCGAGCGCCTCATAGCGCTTCACCGCCTCGGCCAGCGCCGCGCCGGCCGCGGGCCCCTCGGCAAGCGCCGCGAGCTTACCTTTGTAGGCCTGCTCGAATGCGAGGCTTTCGGCAGCACCGCGATCGAGATCGCGCTTCACCTGCGGATCATCGAGCCCGGCATAGAGGTCCGCGAGATTCCATTCCGGCAGCGCGCCGAGACGGGGCACGGCAGGAGTCTTGAGTGCTCGATGAGCGGAGGAGCGTTTGGGTCGTGCAGACATGACAAATTGCGAAGGACCTCCGCGTGCCAACGTCGCCATCGGGCGACGTCGGTCGCGCGAACGCGATGCCGTGCGTCACTGCATATGGGGCCGTGCGGCCCTAGGTCAACACCATGGGCTCGGCAACATTATGAACCGTCGTGGGTAATGGTTAGAAACCCAGGCAAGTATTCCGGCGCCGGCGTCGCGAAGGTGAGCGCGAGTAGTTGGCCGCCACCACCGCGCAAGTGAACGATCTCGGAGCCGAGCCCTTACGCGGGCTCAGAACAGCTACTACGCAAACGCGGAGAGCTGCGGCACGAAGTGGACGAGCAGCTCCTCGCCCTCACCGGCCATCGCATCGAACTTCTCTTTGAACATCTCGCGGACCGCGCACCAGAGGAGCGTGGAGCGGACGGCAATCTGCGCCTTTTTCTTCTGCAGGATCGATCTGGCCTGCTCGGCCAGAGTCACGATGCTGTTATGCTCGAATAGAACCCGTCCAGCCCCGTCCTCCAGCACGTAGATGCGGTTGAGACGGGAGATACACAGGATGCAGTCCTCATGCGGCGGCGGACCGAGCAGATAGAATTGCGGGTCGCCAATTTCGGTTGCTCCCACGTCCCATCCGCCAGCTCCGCCGGTACTCAGCTGAGCTGCAAAGCTGTCCATGATCGCCTTGAGTTCGCCGACGCGCCATGGGCCGTCGCGCCGCAGTAACTTGGACTCGAAGGCGATCACTGTCATTTCTTCACCTGGAACAGCAACCGATGAAGCTCCGGGTCGTAAAAGGACAGAAGTCGGCGTGCGAACACTGCCGGCTCGATGCCAAGCGCCCGTGCCCACGCTTCCATGCTATCGGTGGGTACGCGGCCAAAGCCATTCTCCACTTGCGCAACGAACGTGTAGTATTTGAGGCCCAGCCGTTGCGCGAGCTGCAGCTGCGACAATCCCGCGCGGCCCCTCAGCTCCTTGAGCCAGGCACCGGCGCGCCGGCGCAACTCCTTGGCCTCAGGCGCCGCCTTCACGAATTGCATCCGTCTCCCCAGCGACCGAGACCCCTTCTTGCCTTGGCGTTTCAGAGTTACTAAACTAGTCGAACATTGTCGAAAAAGGACGAATGAATAATAACAGAATTCGGGCGGCAGCGGCAGACCGGCGGAGGAGCAAATGCCGATCACCAATTCAGCGCCGCGCTTTGGGCATCAAATTGGCCCATGGACGCGGGGCCCAGAGGTCACGTTCGCGGCCGCGGTTCTGATCGTCTTCGCTGCTTTGGCGGCGTGCTGGAGGACGCTACCCAGCGATCTCGTGTTGCCGGTGATCAGCACGCTTTTGTTCGTTCTGGCGTCCTTGGTCGCGCTCGTTGCGTCGTGCCGGGAGCGCGCTTCCCAGCAAAGCGAGACCACGTATTGGGACGTCGCCGGCGCACTCACCTTTATCGGGGTTTGCGTCGCCTCGCAGATTGATCCGGATCAGATGGTGCGGTTGGTTGAAGGCGCGCCCCGCGAGCACTAGAGGCCAACCGCTCATCCTGTCGGCAGGTCCGCCTGAATACCGACAGAGCCCGCACGTCTTTGCGGGTCGATGAACACATGAGGCCTGCATCGTGAACCTGCATCAAGGGTCGAGAGACGTCGATACAGCGCAGCGAGAGCGTACTACGCCCCCAGAGGGTGCCGCATTTGCCGGCACTCTTGCGATCGCTCCCCATCGTGCTCCGGCGCAAGCCGTGGTCTCGGCGCTGGGCTCCGACGCCGCGCACGGCTTAAGCCGGGTCGCGGCGCAGCAGCGCCTCGAGCAATACGGTCTGAATCGACTCAAGAGCGCCCCGGAAACGCCCTGGTGGCGACGGCTGCTCGAGCAGTTCCAGAACTTCCTGGTGATCATCCTGCTCGTCGCCACCGTCATCTCGATGGTCGAATGGCTACTGCAGGATCCACGCGAGACCGATCTACCCTACGAGGCGATCGTCATCTTACTCATCGTCGTGCTCAACGCCCTGCTCGGCTTCATCCAGGAGTCGCGCGCCGAGCGCTCTGTTCGCGCGCTGATGGCTCTTGCCGCGCCCGAATCGACGATTATTCGCGACGGCGAGCGCCAGCGGATCGCGGCCGAGCAGATCGTTCCCGGCGACATCGTCATGGTCGAGGCCGGCGATAGAGTGCCGGCGGATGCCCGCCTTGTCGAAAATGCAAATCTTCACACCGACGAGGCTGCCCTCACCGGCGAGAGTGTTCCCGTGGCAAAGGACACTCAGCCAATCGATGGCGATGTCGGAATCGGCGACCGCCGCAACATGCTGTTCGCGAGCACGGTCGCCACATATGGGCGAGGTCGAGCAATCGTTGTCGCGACCGGAATGGGAACCGAGGTTGGCCGCATCGCGGGGCTGCTCGAAGCCGCCGAAAAAGAGCCGACGCCGCTGCAGCAGGAGCTCGACCGCACCGGCAAGCGCTTGAGTGTCATCATGCTGGGGATTTGCGCCGTCGTGTTCGCGGCCGGCCTGCTCACCAGTCCCGTATTCAATCTCAATGCCATCCTCAGCCTGTTCCTGTTCGCCGTGGCGCTGGCAGTGGCCGCGATCCCCGAGGCGCTGCCAGCGATCGTGACCGTGGGACTGAGCCTGGGCGTACGGCGCATGGCGGCGGCCAACGCGATCGTACGGAAGCTGCCGGCGGTCGAGACGCTCGGCGCTGCGACCGTGATCTGCTCGGACAAGACTGGCACGCTGACGCGGAACGAGATGACGGTGCGCGCGATCGCGACGTGCGGCGCGCTGGTCGAGGTCGGTGGCAGCGGCTACATCCCCGAGGGCGCCTTCGCCGTCGAGGGAGCGCCGCTCGCAGAAACTTCACCCATTCGCGATGCTGTTGCGCAAACGCTCCGTGCCGCGGCGCTCGCCAACGACGCCGCGCTCACGAACAGCGAGGGGCGCTGGCGCGTGCAGGGCGATCCGACCGAGGGTGCCTTGATCGTCGCGGCGCGCAAGTTCGGCATCACTGAGGACGAGCTCGCGACCTTGCCTCGAATTGCGGAAATCCCTTTCACCTCCGAACGCAAGCGCCACGCCACCGTCCATCACGATCGGGCGAAGCCCAGTGAACTGCGCATCTTCGTCAAGGGAGCGCCCGAGATTCTGCTCGCGAATACCCGTTACTTGCTGGAGGACGGTCAGGCGGTCCCGCTCGGCGAGGACCGCCGCGTCGAGCTTGGGCGGCGCAACGAGGCGCTCGCCGGCCAGGCACTGCGGGTGCTGGCCATTGCGACGCGCACGGTGTCCGCCGCATCTCTAGGTCTCGACCCGCGCCCCGGCGGCGCCGATCGGACGTCGACGATCGAGCTGCCGGAGAGCATCGAGGACGATCTCATCCTGCTCGGCCTGGTCGGCATGATCGATCCCCCGCGAACTGAGGCGAAGGTCGCCGTCGCCACCGCCAAGCGCGCGCACATCCGCTCGGTGATGATTACCGGCGACCACCCGGCGACCGCCGAGGCAATCGCCCGCGAGTTGGAGATATTCGAACCGGGCGCGCGGCTTGTGACCGGTACCGAACTGCGCACCATGGGGGATGCCGAGCTCGACGCAATCGTCGATCAAGTGCGCGTGTTCGCCCGCGTCGACCCCGAACACAAGTTGCGCATCGTCGGCGCGCTCCAGCGCAAAGGTCACATCGTCGCCATGACCGGCGACGGCATCAATGACGCCCCCGCGCTCAAGACTGCCAATATCGGCATTGCCATGGGAATTACCGGCACCGACGTCTCTAAGGAGGCCGCCGATATGGTGCTGACCGACGACAATTTTGCCAGCATCGTCAGAGCGATCGAGGAAGGGCGCGGGATCTACGACAATATCCGCAAATATCTGATCTATCTGTTGTCGTCCAACGCGGGCGAATTGCTCACGATGTTCGCGGGCGTGATGTTCGCCGGCTTGCTCGGCCTCGTGTCGGCGGAACCAGGACTGTTCCTTCCGTTGCTCGCCGCGCAGCTCCTGTGGATCAACCTAATCACCGACGGGCCGCCCGCACTCGCGCTCGGCATCGATCCCAAAGACCCCGACGTCATGGAGCGGCCGCCGCGTAGCCGTGGCAGAGGTGTGCTCACCGCGGAGGACTGGTGGCGCCTCGCCGCCATCGGCTTCGTGATGATGCTCGGTACGATCGCCGTGCTCGATGCCTATTATCCCGGCGGACTGTTCACGTTATTCGCGAAAGGTACGCAACCGAACGTGGCCGATGAGGTTCACGCGCGCACAATGGCGTTTACCACGCTGATGATGTTTCAGCTCTTCAACGTCTACAATTGCCGCTCGAATTGGCGCAGCGCCTTCAGCGGGTTTTTCGAAAACAAATGGCTGCTCGCGGCGGTGGCGTTGTCGCTGTTCGCGCACGTGCTGGTGATCTACGTTCCGTTCCTGCAGACGGCGTTCCATACGGTATCGCTGTCGTTGTTGGATTGGACGATCGCGACAGGCGTCGCGAGCACGCTGCTGATCGGGATGGAGATCTTCAAGTTCGTGCTGCGCATCGAACGTCGGGCCGCGCCTGCCGCGGCGGGCAAGACCGTTCGCGGACAAGCTACTTCCCGCGCGTGAGGCCGCGAAGCAGCGAGGGCGCGCCTCGGTTTTTGGACGCGAGCGCCGTGCGCAGGACCACGCTCCCGGTTGCGGGAAGCGAACCCGCCAGTCTCTGAGATCAGCTGCGCGCGGTCGCCTTCGCCTCTTTATCAAGCGCTAACCAAAAGTCGGCGACCGCGCCCCAATTCGGCACAGCGGCCATGCGAGGTCGCGCCCTGAGCGAGCGTGCACCGCCCCTACTTGCAGCCGCGGTTGCATAACCCACCGGCCGCACTCGCGCTGCTCGATGGGAAGGGCAACGCGCTCGAGGAGATCGAAGCCGAGGCGGTCGCTGATTCGCGGTTACGCATTACGGCAGTCAGATGTCCCAGTTCGCGCGGCGGTTGCGCATCGGGCGCTCCACGCTCTACCGCAAGCTCGATTCGCTGGGCCGGTACGCCGCCATCTCGGACCCAAAAACACCTGCGTGGTAATCCGGTTACACCCGCCGAGAAAAAAACTGCAGGGCGGGTTGCAAGCAGGTGACGGCGCGCCAAAATTGACCAAATTCCCGCGCAACAAGTTGCTCAAGGCGCGAGTCCAAGCCAGCTTTCGCATTTGGATGGCGCAACTGATCCGAACGCGGGGCCTCGCCCGTAACGAGGGGCCTGCGGAATTGGGAGAACGTCCAAATGAGCGGCCCCCGTTTCGAGCGCCTCTTGGCGAGCACGGCTCTGGCCCTGATCCTTGCGGCACCGATCGGCGCCATTGCGCAAGAGGCGGGCGCGCCGGCTGGGGCGCCGACGGCGATAGCGCCGGCCGCACAGCACGTCGCGGAAACGGCGGCGCAGGCAGCGGTGAGCGCGCCTGCGGCGCCGCCGAGCGCAACTGCGGGGAGCCCCAGCGAAGCTGCAGCCATGGCGGGTGCAGCTGCACTATCGGCGAGCGAGGCCGCGCCGAGCGCAGGCACCGCCGAAACGAGCGAGGCCGCGGCTTCGCCGAAAGATGCTCCCGCAGCGCCGACCAACCCCGCCGTCGCGAGCGAGCAGACGCCTGATCCTCTGGCAGCGCTTGATCCCGCCGATCGCGCGGTGGCGGAAAAGATTCGCGACATGCTCGCGGCCAAGAACGACAAGATCTTCGCCAACAAGCGTGAGCGCACGGCGGTCGAGTCGTTCTACCAGGCTCGTCACCTCGCCCCGGTGTGGCTCGACAAAGGCGTCGAGAATACGCGTGCTCAGGCTGTGATCGCCCGCCTCAAGGACGCCGACGCCGACGGCCTCGACGTCAGCGACTACAAGATCCCGACCTTTGCCGGCCTGAGCCCGGAGGGCCTCGCTGAGGCGGAGCTCAAGCTCACCCAGACCGTGCTCACCTATGCCCGCCACCTGCAGGCGGGCCGGTTCCCCTACGCTCGCGTCAGCAACAACATTGAGTTGCCGCAGGCTCCACCCGATCCGGCCGCGGTGCTCGCCAGGATCGCCGATGCGGCGAACGCCGGCACAGCGCTCGACGATTTCAGCCCCCCGCACGAGGGCTACAAACAGCTTAAAGTCATGCTCGCGCAGATGCGCGGCCAGGCTCCGGGTGGAAAGGAGATCGCCGAGGGGCCGCTGCTCAAGCTCAATGCCAAGGCGCCCATGGAAGACCCGCGCATGCCGCTGCTGCGGGAGAAACTCGGGCTTGGGGGCGATGCCTCCGACCTCAAATACGATGCCAAGGTCGTCGAGGCCGTGAAGAAATTCCAGCGCGCCAACGAGCTGCCGGTCACCGGCAACCTCGACTCGAGGACGATCAAGGAGCTCAACGGTCCGCCGCGCGACAGGCAGATCGAAACCGTCATCTCCAACATGGAGCGCTGGCGCTGGTATCCGCGCGACCTGGGCAACGCCTACGTGATCGCCAATTTGCCTGACTTCTCGTTGCACGTGACGCACAACGGCGCCCAGGTCTGGAGCACTCGCGTCGTCATCGGCAAGACCGAGATGCCGACGCCGCTTCTCAGCGAGACCATGAAGTACATCACCATCAATCCGACGTGGAATGTGCCGCCGTCGATCGTGCAGAATGAATATCTACCGGCGCTGCAGCAGGATCCGACGGTGCTTGAGCGGATGGGCCTCAAGCTCGTCTACAATCGCGATGGCAGCGTGCACATCTATCAGCCGCCGGGCGAAGCCAACGCGCTCGGTCGCATACGCTTCAACTTCCCCAATCGCTTCCTGGTCTACCAGCACGATACGCCGGACAAGCAGCTGTTCGCGCACGATATGCGCGCCTACAGCCACGGCTGCATGCGCGTGCAGGATCCGGCCAAATACGCCGAGATTCTCCTCAACATAGCCCGCCCGAACGAGAACTGGACGGCGGACAAGATCAAGCGGATGTTCGGCACCGGCGAGCAGGACATCCAACTACCGGCTCAAATCTGGGTGCTGCTGACTTATCAGAACGCGTTCGTCGACGACGCCAGCAAGCTGCAAATTCGCCGCGATATCTACAACATCGACAGCCGCACGCTGGCGGCGATCAAGACCGAGCGCGGCATGATCGAGCCACCGCAGGAGCGCAAGCGCGAGCAGGAGGCGGTGGCAACGAATCAACGTCGTCCCGCGCCACGCAACGTCTCATTCTTCGAGGCGCTGTTCGGTTTCGGCCGCCCGGTGCAGGCAAGACCCGTTCCGCCGCGCGGCATCACCCGCTGAGCAAAGCAATTGTGATGCGGTCTCTTGGGCCGCGCGCTTCTCTTCGTGCGCCAGACTCTCTGCAACACGGTTAACCGCGGCAAGTTTTTGCCATAGTCCCCTGTCACGCTCTCCGGCATCGGGGGGGACGGGTGCGCTGATCTCGCGTTAACCCTTCCCTAATGAGTAGTGCGTCAAGCGTCTTCGTCGCGGCGAGCAGCTGCGGCGAGCGACGAAGCTTCTCGCCCGCGGCGCTCGCCGCGGACGGGCGGATGGCGCCATCAAGGGTTGGCACGTGACGGTCAAAGTCGCGCACAGGAATGCATTGTCCTTGCGTTGCGCCCGGGCGGGCTACTGCTGCAGCATCGCCGCGCTTCTCGTCCTTTTCGGAAGCAAGAACCTGCAGAACGCGATCGCCCAAGGCGAAACGCGGACGATCTCCTTTCACCACATTCACACCGACGAGGAGCTGACCGTCACCTACAAGGTGAACGGCCGGTACGACGAAGAGGCGCTCAGGAAAATCAACAGTCTGATGCGCGACTGGCGCGAATCGAAATCGATCGCGATAGATCCCCATCTCATCGACCTCCTCTGGGAGGTCCACCGCGAGGTCGGCGCCAAAGAGGCAATCTGGATCGTCTGCGGATACCGTTCGCCCGAAACCAACTCGATGCTGCGGCGCCGTTCGAACGGCGTCGCCGAATTCAGCCAGCACATGCTGGGCAAGGCGATCGATTTCTACATCCCAGGCGTGCCGCTCGAGCAATTGCGCGAAGCCGGCCTGCGGTCGGAGCGCGGCGGCGTCGGATTTTACCCGACCTCGGGCGCTCCCTTCGTGCATATGGACACCGGCAGCGTGCGCCATTGGCCGCGCATGCCAGAGGCGCAGCTGGCAAGTGTGATGGCGAAGGGGCAGCTCAGCAGCCAATCGGGCTCGGATAGCGGCCAGCGCAGCCGAATGCCCGGCTTGCTCGCCAGACTCTTCGGCGTCGGCCGCGACCAAGCGGAGGATGCCGCCACTGCGCCCGCGCCGGTCAAAGCCGCCGCAACAACACCACGCAAGCCGACGCCCGAACCGCGGTCCGAGAAGCCGGCGACGGTTGCTGCGTCGGCCGAATCGCGCATCGAAAAAGTTGCGCTCGTGCCGTTCCCGCCGGCGAAACCCGCCAGGGCAACCGAGCAATCGGCATCCGCGGCTAAACCGGCCCAGACCTACCAGGTCGCCTCTGCCGCTTCCGAGCCTGCTCTCATAGCGGCAACCTACGAAATCACGTCGGCAATGCCGAAATCTGCGGGAGCCCTGCAGCCGGCAAGCCTCATCGCGCGGGCGAGCATCTCGGCGCCGACCGTCTCGGCGAACGACATCATCAGCGAGCGCGGTTATTGGCAGGGGCTGCCCAGCACTGAGCCCGCGGATACCCCGCCTGTCAGCGCTGCACCCGCGACATCGGCTCCAACGCCGCGGCGCGCGATCGCTAGCGCCGCTGCGGCCCCGTGGCCAATAGCCGATCGCACCGACAGCGAGCCGATACCGAATGCGCTCGCCTATGCGGCACAGCCCGTTCCGATCGCCGTTGCCCGCACGCTGCCGACCGGCCCGACATTCGCACGTGCGGCGCCCGCGGCTTCAGCAGAAACAACGATTGCAGTGAAGCGCAGCGACGATTCGGTTGCGCCATTCAGAGCCAAAGTCGCGAGCGTGGTGCGGGTCGGTGATCGCTTCAATGATCCGTGGATGCGCGCCATGATCGTGAGCCCGAGCGCGCAGAACTTCATGAAAACGACCGTATACGGCGTGCCGGATTTCCGCACGCTCGGTCCCTACTTGCACAAACCAGCCGCGACCATGATGGCAACGTTCTCCGAGGATCCGTATCGCGGCATGACCAGCGAAACGTTCAGCGGCAGCGCCGTTGGCTTTACACGGACCGTCACCTTCGGTCCGCCGCGCACGGCTTCGCTGCGATAGTTCTGCTTCCCGTTACCGGGGGGATCGTTGGGGCGTGGCGCCGCAAGTCGGGGAAAACCCCTGGCTTGCGGCGAACCACATTCTGACAGTGCGGCAGCGCTTAGTTCAGCATGTCGAGCGCATGCATGTAGGTCTCGAGAATCGCCTCCTGCTCGCGCCGTTCATCAGCATCCTGTTTGCGCAGCCGCACGATCGTGCGCAGCGCCTTGACGTCGAAGCCGCCGGCCTTTGCCTCGGCGTAAACGTCGCGGATGTCGTCGCCGATTGCTTTCTTCTCTTCCTCCAGCCGCTCGACGCGCTCGACGAAAGCCTTCAGATGGTCTTTCGCAAAGCGGCCGGCCGGCTGTTCCGCAGCGGCGGCAGTGGCCATCGAACCCTCCTCCAGTGACTCAGTGCGCGCAAGGTTTCGGGATCGTGAGTGCCAACGTCAAGGCAAGAGGGCTTTCATCCCCGGAGTACACAGGGAGAAATTTAGTGCTTGTGGCTGGCCTTTTCGAATGCGGCCTGCTGGCCCTGGGAGGCCTCTTTCTGGTGCTTGGCCTTCCATTCCTCGTACGGCATGCCGTAGATCCTCTCGCGGCTCTCGTCCTTGGACATCGGCACGCCGCGTGCATCGGCGGCGTCCTTCATCCAATTCGATAAGCAATTGCGGCAAAAGCCGGCGAGATTCATCAAGTCGAGGTTCTGTACGTCGGTGCGCGCGCGCAAATGCTCGACGAGGCGCCGAAACGCGGCCGCTTCGAGCTCGGTGCGGGTCTTGTCGTCAAGCGCCATCGCTGTGTCCTTTCACCTGCGGTCCTCTCGACCTCCGTGTCATTAAGAATAGGGACAGAGCGGAGCGCTTTCCAGCGCGGGTTGCACCCGAAGAGCGCACAAATAATGCCTATGCCGCGACGCATTCCGCTATTTTGGGAGCAATGACGGACCAACTCCGCCGCGGACCAGGCGAGACCTCGGCCAATCGCGGACATCCTGCCGCGCGCGAGCTCGAGCCTTGACCGCATCATCACGCGCCTTTCTCGAAGGGCTGTTCCGCACGGCGGTGGCTGCCGCGCACCCCGAGGGCTGCTTGCGGCCGCATTTGCCCGCGCCGCCCTCCGGACGGCTGCTCGTACTGGCCGCCGGCAAGGCCGCCGGTTCCATGGCCGAGGTGGCCGAGCGTCATTACGTCGAGGAGCGTGGCATGCCGTCAGGCCGCATCGGCGGTCTCGCGGTCACCCGTCTCGGCTACGGCCGCCCGAGCCGCTTCGTTCGCGTCGTCGAGGCCGGACACCCGGTGCCCGACGCGGCCGGTCTTGCCGCGACGGCCGAGACGCTCGCCTTGGCCGATTCCGCTGGCCGCGATGATCTGGTGCTGGTGCTCGTCTCCGGCGGTGCATCAGCAAACTGGATCGCTCCCGCTGCCGGCCTTTCGCTCGCCGAGAAGCAAGCGGTGACGCGTGCGCTTCTTGCCTCCGGTGCCTCGATCGTCGAGATCAACACCGTTCGCAAGCCCGGCGATGATCCCGCGGTGATCGGCTCCGGCCCCACCGTGCCCGATCCAACCACGCTCGCCGATGCGCGTGCCATCGTGGCGCGCTATCGGCTCGCCGTGCCGCCGCCCGTCGCGCAGGCTCTCGCCGATCCCGCAAACGAGACGCCGAAACCTGGTGATCCAGTCTTCGCCGCCACCTCCTTCGAACTGGCGACACGGCCCGCCGAGGTATTCCGCGCCGTGGAAGAGGCGGTGCGGGCTGCCGGGTACGAATGCATCCTGCTCGGCACTGCCATCGAAGGCGAGGCGCGTGATGTCGCCGCCGCGCACGCGCGACTTGCCGGCGATCTCAAGGCCCAGGGACGGCGGGCGGTGATCCTCTCGGGCGGAGAACTGACCATCACCCTGCGCGGCAAAGGCCGCGGGGGTCCCAACCAGGAATATGCGCTGGCGCTGGCGATTGCCCTTGCGCAAATGCCCGGCGTTGCGGCACTGGCCGGCGATACGGACGGCACCGATGGCGGGGGCGGTCAGCCAGACGATCCCGCCGGCGCCTTTATCGATGCGACGACCCTCGCCCGCGCAGGCCGTCTCGGCCTCGATCCGGCCGCGTTTCTAAATGACAATAATTCGACGGAATTCTTCGAGAAACTTGGCGATCTGCTGGCTCCGGGGCCGACGTTGACCAACGTGAACGACTTCCGGGCGATCCTCGTTGACAGCCCTTGAGACTTCACGCGATATCGATAGGCGGACCGTCAAGCGGGTTTGAGTGCGGACGGTATGAGACACCGATACACGAAAGCTCAACTTCGGCGCAGCCCCCACTCCAGTCGGGCCCTCGCCCGCGTGCTCCTGGCTGGCGCGCTGAGTCTGACCGCATGCGCATGGGCCGCCGGACCGGCCAAGGCGGATTTTCGCCTCTGTAACAATACCGGCAATCGGGTCGGCATCGCGATCGGATACAAAGAGAACGAGGGCTGGACGACGGAGGGGTGGTGGAACATCTCCGCCCGCAGCTGCGAGACCGTGCTGCGGGGCGCGCTGGTTGCGCGCTTCTACTACATCTACGCCGTCGATTACGATCGCGGTGGCGAATGGTCCGGTCAGGCCTTCATGTGCACGCGGGAAAAAGAGTTCACCATCCGCGGCACCGACGATTGCCTCGCGCGCGGCTATGATCGCACCGGATTTTTCGAGGTCGACACCGGCGATCAGCCGTCTTGGACCGTCCAGCTGACGGAATCGGCCGATCAGGCGCCCATGCAGCCCCTGCAATCGCGCGTTCCGATGCTTCAGACGCCGCCGGCCGCCGGCCGGCCGAGCGCGCCGACGCCTCCGTCCCGAAGCCGTAACTGATGCGACGTCTGCGCCGGACCAAGATCGTCGCCACCCTCGGCCCCGCATCCTCAGACCGACGCGTCATCGCCAGCCTGTTCGAGGCAGGCGCCGACGTCTTCCGCATCAATATGAGTCACACCACGCATGCGCGCATGCGCGAGCTGGCCGCGACGATCCGGGACGTGGAGACCGAGCACGATCGGCCGATCGGCATTCTGCTCGATCTGCAGGGTCCAAAGCTCAGGGTCGGCACCTTCGCGGCCAATCCAGCCACGCTTACCGTGGGCGAAACGTTCACGCTCGACGCCGATCCCGCGCCCGGCGATGCCAAGCGCGTGCATCTTCCGCACCCCGAAATCTTTGCTGTCATCGAGCCCGGGCATACGCTCCTACTCGACGACGGCAAGGTGCGGCTCGTGGCCATCGAGGCGGACAGCCACCGCATTCTTACGCGCGTGGAGGTTGGCGGCAAACTGTCCGACCGCAAAGGCATAAGCCTGCCCAATACGACCATGCCGTTTTCGGCACTGACGCCGAAGGACCGCTCCGATCTCGAGGCGGGGCTCGACACCGGCGTCGACTGGGTGGCGCTCTCGTTCATCCAGCGCCCCGAAGACATCGCCGAAGCGAAGAAAATCACGCGCGGGCGCGCCGCCGTCATGGCCAAAATCGAGAAACCGCAGGCGATCAATCGGCTCGACGAAATCATCGACCTTACCGATGCGTTAATGGTGGCGCGCGGCGACCTTGGCGTCGAGATGCCGCTCGAGAAAGTGCCCGGGCTACAGAAGCAGATGACGCGCGACGCCCGCCGCGCCGGCAAGCCGGTCGTGATCGCAACGCAGATGCTCGAATCCATGATCACGAGTCCCGTGCCCACCCGCGCCGAGGTGTCCGATGTGTCGACCGCAATTTTCGATGGCGCGGACGCGATCATGCTCTCGGCTGAGTCCGCGGCCGGGCAATATCCGGTCGAAGCGGTCGCCACCATGAACCGCACCGCCGAGGAAGTCGAACGCGATCCGATGTATCAGACCCTCATCCATGCCCAGCGCACGGAGCCCGAGGCGACCGGCGCCGACGCGATCGCCGCGGCAGCACGCCAGATCGCCGAGACGCTCGAGCTTTCCGCCATCGTCTGTTGGACAAGCTCGGGCTCCACTGGATTGCGCGTCGCGCGCGAGCGGCCGAAGTCGCCCATCGTGGCGATTTCCCCGAGGCTGTCGACCGGGCGCCGCCTCTCGCTCGTTTGGGGCGTGCACTGCATCGTGGCGGAGGATGCCCACGATCTCGACGACATGGTCGAGCGCGCCTGCCGGCTCGCCTGCCTAGATGGATTGGCCAATGTCGGCCAGCGCGTCATCATCGTCGCCGGCGTCCCGCTCGGCACGCCTGGCGCAACCAACATGCTGCGTATCGCTTTCGTGGGGCCGGAAGCCGGTCATCAATAATCGGCAATCAGTAATCAGCAGCCAGAAAGATTCAGCGTCGTTCTCATCACCGATGACCGATTTGCGACGACGGCGTTCAGATCTCGCGACCGTCGATCTTTTCGCTCAGCTTCTGGACCAGCTCGGGAACCCGCTCTAGCCGCGGATGGATCGCGAGAGCGCGGCGGAACGCATCAAGCGCCCGCTTCTCATCGCCCAGCTCCTGCAGGATGATGCCGAGCCCCGACAGCGCGCCGAAATGGCGCGGCTCGCGCGCCAGCACTTCGTGGATGTCGGCAAGCGCGCGGCCGAAATCCTTCTTTGTGTAGTACACCGTCGCGCGGCGATTCCACGCCTCGGTGAAATCCGGCCGGATGTCGATGATGGCGTTGAGTAGCCGGATCGCTAAATCGAAATCCTTGCTGTCGGTGGCCGTCTTGGCGCGGCCCATCAGCAGATTGGCGGTGTCACTGCTGGAGGCGAGCCAAATCGCCCAGATGCGGTTCTCAATGTATTTGGCGCTCTCTTCGTCAGGCGCGGCTTTGAGCGCGGCGAACAGCCGGTCGAGATTTTGCGTCTTGTCGCCGCGTTGGGCGCGCGGCAACGAGCTCGGCGGCTCGACCGGCTTGAGCGGCTCGGGATCAATGGTTTCGGCCGGCGCCGGCAGGACGCACGCCGCCGCAACCACTGCTGCCGCCAGCCAACCAAAGAATCGCTGCCTCATGGATGAAGACCAACGCTGCGCCCCAGCACGATCAAACATAGGAATTCCTGAGGGCACCCGCCAGGGGACCGAGCACCGAACGCGCGAGGGCGCTCAGCCCTGGCGCGCCTTGAACCGGCGCTGCACCTTGTTGATCACGTAGACCCGGCCCTTACGCCGGACCAGGCGATTGCTGCGATGGCGGCTGCGGAGCGATTTAAGGGAGTTGCGGACTTTCATGGCTCTGGCTCTTGCGCGCACAGCCGCGCTCGGCTTGCGACGGTTTGCGAATTGCGCGCAACGTAGGGATGCGCCGCGGGCTCGTCAACCCGCTCCGGCGGGTGCCGCTCGCAAGCTGATGCTGCGCGCCGCAAATAACCGCTCGGCGTCCGTTCTGCTCAGGCGGCGTGCGCCGCCCGCGCGATCGGCAGCTTCAACAGCCTGGCCGCGTTGGCGAAAAAGATCGCGTCGCGGTCCGCTTCGGAAATATCGAGATCCTTGATCAGCTTGATCGCGCGCGGTTTGAGCGAGGTGAGCGGCGGCGCGTCGCTGCCGTAGACGACGCGCTCGGGGCCCATCCACTCGAGCACCATTTTCACCGCCGGCGGATTGTAGGTGACCGTGTCGAGATGCATCTTCTTGAGATAGTAGCTCGGCGGATGCCTGATCTTCATCGGCGCGTAAGAGCCGAGGAAGAACGCCTCGTCCTGCAACTCGTAGGCATAGTCCATCCGGCTGATGGTCTCGCAGATGCCGCCGCCGCCATGCGATGCCACGATCGAAACGCGCGGGAAATCCTCCAGAATCCCGCGCACGATCAGCCGCGCGAGCGCCAGGCAAAGATCAAACGGCCGCCCGATGCTCGAGGCGAGACGATACTCCTTCATGCGCTCCTCGCCGAAGCCAAGATGCGGCGGATGGATCATCACCGGCACGTCCAAGTCCTGCACCAATTCCCAGAACGGCCGCGCCTCGTCATCGTCGGGATAATGGCCCTTGTGGCTGGAATGAATGAAGATGCCCTTGAGCCCGAGCTCGCGGATCGCGCGCTCGGCCTCTTTGATGAAGGCCGGGCCCCCGCACGGCAGGATGGTCGCGAAGGAATAGAGCGTGCCCTTGTATTTCTCCTGAACCTCGGCGGCATAGTCGCTCCATTTCTGGACCGCCGAGAGTTCTTCATGGTCGGCCTTGCCGCGCAAATAATGCGCGGCATTGGTCACCACGCTGATGTCGATGCCGTTCTGATAGTGGGCCTCGAGAAAGTTCTCGAGCACCATGGGGCAGCCGCGCTCGCCCCATCTCGGCCCGCTCCTGCCGTCCAACGTGCCGAGATCGTCGGCCGCCTCTTCCGGAGTATAGATGTGCGAATGCCAATCGATGATCACGCCGATTTCTCCTCACCGAGATCTAACTCGGCGTGTACCAGTCCATCGGTCAAGTCAGGGGTACAAAATCGTATTCGCCGATGCCCTGCAGGACGAGAAACACCGCCGACGTGTCGCCGCCATTGGTAACGAGGTGCGGGCGCTTGGGCGGCACCGAATAGGTCTGTCCCGACGTCAGCCGCACTTCTTCCTTTGGATTCTGCAGGAAAATTCGAATCGCTCCCGTGACGACATAGAACGTGTCGTGCACGTTAGTGTGATAATGCCACGGCACCTTTTGCGTGGGGCTGATCTCAAGCTCGGCGATGCGAAATCCCGGCCGCACCGCGTGATAGGCACGGCGCTCAACCTCGTACAGCCCGCTCGAATCGGCCACTCCCTTCGCCTGCCTACGCATCATTCGATCTTCTTGATGTCCGCCTCGCGAATGACCTTTGCCCAGCGGGCCGTCTCCGATTTGATCTGGGCTTGGAATTCTTCGGGGGAGCTGATGGTGACAGCGAAGCCGATGGCCGCCAGACGTTCCTTCGCCTGCGGCCGCGCCAGAATCTTGGCGATCTCGCGATAGAGTTGGTGGATGATCTCCTTCGGCGTTCCAGCCGGGGCAACGATGCCCTGGAAAAATAGCGACTCCTGCCCAGGGGCGCCCGCCTCCGCGAGCGTCGGCACATCGGGAAATTCCGGCGCGCGCTCGCCGCTCGTCACCGCGAGCGCACGCAGCTTGCCTTCCTTGATGAGCGCCGCGGCCGACGGCAACGCGTTGAACGCGATCGGCGTATGCCCGCCGATGGTCGAATTCATCGCCGGCGCACCGCCGTTGAACGGCACGTGCACGATATCGAGCCCGAAGGCGAGCTTGAACAATTCGGCCGCCAGCTGTGCCGACTGCCCCGTGCCTGCCGACGCGTAGCTGTACTTGCCGGGATTTGCCTTCGCCAGCGCAACGAGCTCCTTCACGGTCTTTGCCGGGAACGACGGATTGACGATTAAGACGTGAGGCGACGTCACCGCCAACATGACCGGCGTGAAATCCTTGATCGGATCGTACGCCAGCTTGGCGTACACGCTCGGATTGATGACGAAGCTCGGAGTGACGATCAGTAGCGTATATCCGTCCGACGGCGACTTCGCCGCCGTGGCGGTGCCCACGTTGCTGGCGCCGGTCGGCAGGTTCTCCACGTAGAACGATTGGCCCCAGGCCTCCGACAGCGGCTGCGCGATGAGATGGGCTAGCACGGTGGCGGGACCGCCCGCCGCGAACGGCACGATGATCCGCACGGGACGCGTGGGATAGGTCTGCGCTCCCGCGAGCCTCGCGGTAACCGGTAACACTGCAGCGGCACAGGCAAGGCGAAGGAATCGACGACGACGAGGTTGCATGGCGTTGCCCTCCGCACGCGAATTCCGCGCGTGCATGTTCAGAGCACCGGCAAAAAGAGGTCGGTCCATCGAGCTGCAATGCCCGCCGACGGCACGGCGCTGCCCATTACCCGCGGAGACCTCGGCACATCCCGCTTGAAGGGCTGCTCAAGCGAACGTTACACGAGCTGCGCCCCATGAGGAAGCGGTCCGCCCTGCTGCTGGCGCGTGAGGAACGCCCAGGAGCGCTGCTCTGTGCCAGGGACTCGTCCGCCGTCACATGGAAGTGCTTAATACGCAGGATCTCACGCCGAGCATCTTCGGAAAATGGGAGTTCTCTTTCGGGCTTTGCAATTGGCGCAAGGGTGCCGCAATCGCAGCAATTTCGCAAAAGCATTGCTCCCGCGAGACTGCTAGACCGCGGGAGCGCCTAACTCTTCAGGAGGAGACAATGTCGGACGCCCGATATTATCTCGTTGGTGAGAATGACGTTTGGATGGTGCAGTTGAGGGATTGCCGCCACAGCGACGGCGCGAGCCGCAATGAGGCCGTCGCGTTTGCAATCGATGCCGCGCAAAAGCTGGGCATGCAAGGCGAGTCAGCCCATGTATGCGAGATCGATGATCACGGCCGCTTCCGATACAAATGGACCTATAATCGGGATCATCGTCCGAGCAGGAGATACCTCACAAGAGTCGAGGCCGGCGCCGCCGATCTTTGCTGAGCCCAGATGACGGGTCAGGAAAGGCAAGCGCTGCCGCCCGCGGAGCGCCTTCCTGCAATCAATCCCGCACAGTCGGCGAACCACTGACCGGCTAAGGCGACTACATAACCCCGCCATATGGGCTCCGCGCCGCCGGCCCGTTGATGACGGGTGCCTGCGAAGGTGCCGCGAGCGGCGCCGGGATGCGGCTTTGGAAGGTGGCGCTGGGCGGCGGGGATGCTCCCAACAGCGTGGTAGGATCTCGTGCAATCCCGCCACGACCAAATCCGTGCCCACTGCCTCCGCGTGCAAAGCTAGGCGTGGACCCGACGACGCAAGCGGCTGCTAACACAATTGCAAAAACGCGCTTCATGACTGCAACTCCTTGTTCTGGTCATGCGCCGCATGCTTCGGGTCCACTCACGGAGCGACTCGATACGGCGCTGGGCTCATGTCTCCTGTAGCCACCCATGATGGCTGGCGTGATAACTCATGGACGTCGCACAGGCGGACAGCGGCGGTAGCGTCTGCAGGCATAGCCACCACGGCATCCGTACTCGTAGCGACAGGATACGCAACCACGTGCGAAACGCCGCCGGAGAACGCAAATGCATTTCCGGTCAGTCCCGCGCCCACAGCGGCAGCCGTCACCAAGCCGATTATCATCCTATGCAACATTCCATAGACTCCTTGGACGCGACCGGCGTCCATGCGATGAAAGACAAATCGCGGCCATCCGCACTGAGGATTTTCGCAACTCTTCCACCTTCAGGAGATAGTGCGACGTTTCCGATTGACTACCCAACCAATCGCACGCCAGCTTTGTCCAGGCGCGCCCTGCTGCAGCAAAGTGGATCAACCAAGAGCAAGATTGATCAAGGCGGTAGTGTGCTGCGCACTTCGAGGCGATGATAGGAAGAGACGGACGATTATTCGGCTGGTGTGTCACGCCCTCCGTCACTCACAGCCATAGCCGTCGAGCGATTGACATCCATTATCGCCGTAATCGTCATAGTACCCGTAGGGATAGTACCCGAAGGGCACGGCTCGGCCGCGATCACGCCCGTAATGGCCGTGCTCGAGTCTGCCGCCCGCAAAGCCGCCGCCGACGCGACCGCCAGCCGTGGCGCCGCCGCCCCCTCCGCCGCCCGCATGGCCGCCGGCCGCAACGGCGTTGATGACGATGACGGCACTTCCCAGTGCGACCGCAACAACGGCGATCGCGATTTTATGCAACGTGGGTCCCCTCATGACGGCTAGCTCCGTTCAAATGGCTCGAAGTCTCGCCACGCGTCTGTGTCAGCGGCGATGTCGGAAAGACCGATGTATTTGCTGCCTCTGAGGGGCGTTTGCTCGATCTTGTGATCGCTTGCTCCGGCTTGCGCCAATCTCCGCTGCACGCCCGAAGATGTAGCGGCGCGCGTCTCTAGACCTCACGGTGGCTGGATCAACGGTTCGACCGACATTGCCGCAAGATCGCGCCAATGGCCGCAATTGCCGGCAAGCCGCTTCGCGCGTCAGCCGTAACTCATCTTCATCTTTCCCGAACCTGCTCCGGCGGGCGTCATGACCGGTTCTGCTCCCAACGAGATTTGTCAGCGAGACACACGATGCACGTGAAGAGAGATGCGCTTTTCCTCCGTGGTTGGGCGGCGCCGTGCGCTGCGATGACCGTTCGTATGCTCGGAATACTGCTGCTGAGCGCCTCGCCATCGGTTGCGCAGGACGCGCGCAGCACATCCGCGGCAGCCGCACGGCCCTGCGTCGACGACAACGGCGGCATCACGTTGCCGCCGGGCTTTTGCGCAACGGTGTTCGCCGACAACATCGGTCACGCTCGGCACATGGTGGTGGCTCCCAATGGAGTGGTCTACGTCAACACCTGGAGCGGCACCTATTACCGCAACGATACGCCGCCGCCCGGCGGATTCCTCCTCGCGCTGCAAGACACCACCGGCGATGGACGCGCCGACGCGGTCCTCCGCTTCGGCCCCGGCGCGGAAAGCGGCAATGCCGGCGGCACCGGAATCGCGCTTTATAAGGGCGCACTCTATGCAGAGACGAACGATCGCATCGTTCGTTACGCCCTGCCGGCGGGGGCGGTGGCGCCGAGCGCATCGCCCGAGGTGATCGTCTCCGGACTACCGCTCACCGGCGACCACCCGATGCACCCGTTCAAGATCGATGCGCAGGGCGGCATCTATGTCGACCTGGGCGCGGCAACCAATTCATGCCAAGTCGAAAACCGAATGCCCAACTCTCCGGGCATTCGGCCGTGCACGGAGCTCGAGACGCGGGCCGGCATTTGGCGCTACGACGCCAATCTGACCGGGCAGCGCTTCTCGCCCGGCGAGCGCTTCGCCACCGGCCTGCGCAACGGGGAAGGGATCGCATTCGACGCCGCGGGCCGGATCTTTGCGACCCAGCACGGCCGCGACCAACTGCGGGAAAACTGGCTGCACCTCTATACACCGGAGCAAGGCGCCAATGAGCCGGCGGAGGAACTGGTGCAGCTCGAGCGCGGCGCCGACTACGGCTGGCCTTATTGTTACTTCGATCTGAGCCAGCGCAAGCTTGTCCTGGCCCCGGAATACGGTGGCGACGGCGGCAAAACGGTCGGGCTGTGTGCCGATAAGCGAGCGCCTGTCGCGACCTTTCCCGCGCATTGGGCGCCCAATGACCTGCTGATCTATCATGCTCATCAGTTCCCGGCCGCGTACCAGGGAGGTGCATTCATCGCCTTCCACGGCTCGTGGAATCGCGCGCCATTCCCGCAGGGCGGCTACAATGTGGTGTTTCAGCCGTTGCAGGACGGCAAGGCCTCCGGGCCGTTCGTCGTCTTCGCCGATGGATTTGCCGGCGCGATAGAAGAACCCGGCCAGGCCCGGCACCGCCCGTCTGGGCTCGCCGTGGGACCTGACGGTGCACTCTATATTTCGGACGACCAGCGCGGGCGGATCTGGCGCGTGACCTACCGCGGTCCGGCGACGGCAGCCGTTGCCGCAGCACCGGCGCCCTCCTCGCGAGCCGACAATTCGGCGCCCGGAGCTGCTGTTCCGCCGGAGGGCATCCATCCGGATGCCGGAGCGCAGGTGACAGCTGCCTTACCGACGCCGCCCGGAGCAACACCGCAAGAGGTCGCGCTCGGGAGGCGCGTCTACGAGGGTCAGATCGCGAGCGCGCCGTGTGCAGGCTGCCACGGATCAGACGGCAAGGGCTCGCCGCTGGGGCCCGATCTCACCAGCGGCCACTGGATTTGGGGCGATGGCAGTCTCGCTGCGATCGAGCACACCATTAATGTCGGTGTCCCGCGCCCGCAGAAGTACGGCGCACCGATGCCGCCCATGGGCGGAGCCCAGCTGTCCTCCTCCGAGCTTTCGGCGGTCGCCGCCTATGTCTGGGCGCTGGGACATCGCAGCGGTGGCTGAACGCTGGACTTCACACAAACGGAGACTGCAATGTTACCCAAAAATGTCCTGGACGAAGTGTCCGCATCGAGCTGCCTCGCGGAAGGTCACGACACCACGCGTCGGGTAATGCTGCTCGCGATGCTGGCTGCCGGTTTACCGCTCGCGGCCTCGACCAGACCCGCCAAGGCCATCAAGCTCGATCCGGCCGAGACGGTGATCACGCTTCCTGACGCCATCAAGTTCGCTCCTTGGAGCGGTGCTCCGGCGCACAGCGGCGAAATGGCGGCGCTCTACGGAGGCCTCGACACGCCGGGACCTTATCTCGTGTTAATGAAGTGGTATCCCGGCTACATGAGCGCGCCGCATTCCTATGCGACCGATCGTTTCTCGCTTGTCCTTTCCGGCACGTGGTGGGTGAACAGCGGCGCCGACTTCGATCCCAATCAGACGGTCCCGGTGCCGGCCGGAGGCTTCGTCCGGCGCGTCGCTCGCACGCCCCACTACGACGGTGTCAAGCGCGACGCGAAGGAGCCGGCGGTGATCGCGCTGTTCGGAATCGCGCCGGTTGATTTGACGCTGGTGGATCCCGGTAAGCCGGGCTGGCGGCGGGTCTGATCGGTCGCTTCTGTGCGGAACCGTCGCGCTTTTCGTGTTCGCCGCCTTACCCCAATAAGCCCTCAAAATCTGCCACCGGTTGCAACAGCAGCGAAGCACCGCGTCAAGCAAGCCGGCCGCCTCGAAAGGGGGAGGCGGCTGGCTTATGAGTGCAGGTGTCGAGCCGCAAGCGGAAACGCTCGCGTGCTCGCGAAGTCCTTAGTAGCCGTTGCTCCCGAATGAGGAGCTCGACGGCGACACGGGAGCCGCGTTCGCAGTCTGGGTGAGCGTCGGGATCGCGATCAGCGAGATCAACGCGAGGGCAGCGATGAATTTCTTCATGACACATCTCCTTGCTATGGGACTATTGTTTCCTGCAACAACAGCGGCGAATCGCCATACGTTGCAGTCATAACCAAGATGGGTCTTTGGAATGAATCGGATAATTATATTTCTGGATTCGTTGGATAACCAAATTCGGTAGCCTGCTAATACCTTGGTTTGATTTTGTTGTGGACGCAGGGCGCACCGAGTGCGCAAGTCTCAATGATAGCCTTCGCCTTCGCGCAACTTTCCGCTGAACATCCAATAGACGAAAATCGTGTAACCGAAGATGATCGGCAGCATCACCAGCGTGCCCATCAGCATGAAGACATGGGTTGCGGGCGCGGCGGCCGTCTGCCAAATCGTCAGCGACGGCGGAACGATATAGGGGAAATTCGAGATCAAGAGCCCGAGATAGCCCAACAGGAAAAGAGCGATGGCTGCGAGGAACGGCAGCGCCTCGCGTCCGCTCTCGATCGCGCGCCATGCCACGAATGCGACGAGCGCCGTCACCGCCGGGATCCACCACAAAAACAAAATGTTCGGTAGCGAGAACCATCGCGCCGCGATGCGGTCGAAGGCGAGCGGGGTCCACAGGCTCACGATCGCCATGAAGGCGAGCACGACGACCAGCAGCACCTTGGCCGTGGGTCTCGCGCGATCCGCGATGTTTCCTTCCGTCTTCATGATGAGCCACGTGGCGCCGAGTAGCGCGTAACCCGCCACCAGTCCCAAGCCGCACACCACCGCGAAGGGTGTGGCCCAATCGAAGGCGCCGCCGGCGAACGCGCCGTTCTGCACTTTGATGCCCTCGATGAGGCCGCCCAGGATCAATCCTTGGCAGAAGGCAGCCAGCATGGAGCCGGCGGCAAACGCGAACGTCCAATGCGGCTTGCTGCTTACGTCGAGCCAGCGGAACTCGAATGCGACGCCGCGAAAGACCAGCGCCAGCAGCATGATGATGACCGGCAGATAGAACGCCGGCAGAATGATCGAATACGCCAGCGGGAAAGCGACCATCAATCCGGCGCCGCCGAGCACGAGCCAGGTCTCATTGCCGTCCCAGAACGGCGCGACGGAATTCATCATTTGGTCGCGCTCGTGCTCGCCTTCGGCGAACGGAAACAAGATTCCGATGCCGAGATCAAACCCATCGAGGATCACGTACATCGCAACCGCGCAACCGATGATCGCGGCCCAGATGACCGGCAGATAGGATTCCATGGCAGAGCCTCACGTCTCAGGCGTTCACTCGGACATCGGGGTCGAGGATGGTCTTATGCCGGCCAAAGCACCGGCCTGGGGCGCCAGCGTCGGCGCTGCGGTGATCCGCGGCTCGATCGCGGAGGGTTGCGGCCCGCGCGCGATCAGCCGATTGATGTAATAGAGGCCGAGCGATCCCACGACGCCGTAGACCAGCACGAACAGCACCAGAGTTGTCGCCATGCTGCCTGCCGCGACCGGCGACACCGCATCGGCTGTTCTGAAAACGCCGTATGCGACCCACGGCTGCCGCCCGGTCTCGGTGACGATCCAACCGCTGATCACGGCGACGAACCCGATCCACCAGGCGTGTTGCGCGGGCCAAAGATACCAGCGCGCCTTGAACAAGCGGTCGCGCCACCAGAGCCACACCCCGGTCAGCCCGGCGAGAATCATCAACATGCCGATGCCGACCATTGCGCGGAACGCGAAGAAGGGCGGCAGGACCGGAGGACGATCGTTCGGTGGAAAGCTCTTGAGGCCGGGAAACAGACCGTCCCAGCTATGGGTGAGGAGAAGCGAAGCGCCGTGTGGAATGGTTACCGCAAAGCGATTGGTTTCGGCACTCTCGTCAGGCCATGCGAACAGCACGAGCTCGCCCGGAGTGCTGCCGTCCCAGTGCGCTTCGATCGCCGCGATCTTTGTCGGCTGATGCTTGAGCGTATTGAGGCCATGCTGGTCGCCGATGAAGAGCTGCAGCGGCGCGACGACGGCAGCAAAGCCGACGGCCATGCGCACCATGGTGTGGCCGTGCTCCAGATGCTTGCCGGCGAGGACGTATCGCGCGCCCACCGCGAGCACCACGAAGCACGTGGTCAGATAGGCCGCCGTCACCATATGCGCGAGGCGGTACGGGAAGCTCGGATTGAAGACGATCTCGAGCCAGTCGAGCGGGTAGGCGACGCCGTCGCGCATCTCGAATCCGGTAGGCGTCTGCATCCAGCTGTTCGCCGATAGGATCCAGAAGGCGGAGAGCAGCGTGCCGCCGGCAACGGCAATGGCGGAAAACGTATGCAGCCAGGGCGGCATCCGGTCCCAGCCGAAGAGCAGCAGGCCGAGAAACGTCGCCTCGAGAAAGAAGGCGACTTCAACCTCGTAGCCGATCATCGGTCCGACGACGTTGCCGAGAACGGCCGAGTAGCGGCTCCAATTGGTGCCGAACTGATAGGTCAGGACAAGCCCTGATACCACGCCCATCGCGAAGGCTGCGGCGAAAATCTTGGTCCAGAAGCGCGCGAGCTCGCGGTAATGCTCCTTGCCGGTGCGCATCCACATGACGCAGAGCGTCGCGATATAGGCCGACAGACCGATGGTGAAGGCCGGGAAAATGATATGCCAGATGATGGTGAAGGCGAATTGCAGCCGGGCAATAAGGACGGGATCGAGTTCCATGAGATCAATCCTCGAACGAGTGTGTCGCCTGCGCTCGTTAAGCTCATTCGGCGGGAGTGGCTGACGGATACCGCCGGGACCCGGCCGAGCGCTTCGCAAGCTCGTCCAGCCACAGATCGTGATGTTCCTTGGCCCAGTTGTAATCGACGTCGCCGGTCCACATGGCTTCGAACGCGCCCTCCATTCCCAGCGTGCCGATATAGATGTGAGCGAGGATCAGCGCGACGAACAGCACGGCGATGACGGCGTGCACTACCTGTGCGACCTGCATTCCGGCGATGTCGGTAACGTAGAACGGGAACAGCAGCAGATAGCCGGATATCGAAACCAGAATGCCCGCGCCGAGCGCGCCCCAGAACACCAGCTTTTCGCCGGCGTTGAACCGACGCGCCGGAGCGTGCTTGGATTTGATGAAGCCGCCGCCCTGCCTGAACCATTCAATGTCGGTCTTATCCAGAATGTTGTCCTTGAAGAAGATGGCGATGATCAGCACGAGACCGATGACGAACGCGAAGCTCGTGAAATTGTGCACATACTTGGCGGCCTCTGAGAGCACGCTGAACGCGTCGTAGCCCACCAGCGGCAGCAGCAGGTGCTTTCCGAAGGTGATGTTCAGCCCGGTAATGCCGAGAACGACGAACGACACGGCGGTGAGCCAATGCGCGAACCGCTCGAATGCCTTGAAGCGCGGCACTTTGCGTCCTGATCTCCCCGCCGAGATGCGAAGCCGTCCGAGGATGAGATAGGCCGCGGCAAGCGCAGCGAGGGTGCCGACGATCACAATCGCGCCGACCCATAATAACGTCACTTCGTGGAAATGATCCCACACCCGCCCGGCGGGTTGCTCGAGCACCCGCGCCCGCGGATCGAGCTGATCGATATCTCCTTGAATCCGCGGAAGCTCTCGAAGCAGCGTCTGCTCGTTCACCACGCTCGTGGTCGGGTCGATGATCGGGCTTTGCTGCTGAGCGTGGGCGGGTGCGGCCAAAGCGATGAAGCCTGCAAGCACAAATGCGCCAAACATAAAGCGAAGCCGCGCCGCCAGTCGCATCATGTCGCATGCTCCTACGCGCCGATC
>WNFZ01001491.1_pt1 | contig 32269 bp, 29 predicted proteins | sample 5400081 | NCBI WGS metagenome assembly WNFZ01 (sample SAMN13153365, study PRJNA577476) | soil metagenome | isolation source: 80 cm soil or saprolite under grassland replicate 1 | place: USA:California | collected 2016-06-15 | reverse complement strand
GGTGCCGACTGCGGAGGAGATCCTGAGCATCTTTCGGAGTCAGTACATCCCGAGGCCGGTGGTTCGGCTGAGCCCGGGTCAGCGGGGGCTGACGGGACTGGCGACCTGGTACTGGTACTCGGGCGGCGCGGACGTGTCGGTCGGCTTCGGTGCCCGCGGATTCGCGATCACGGCGAGCGCCACGGCGACGAACTTCCGGTGGTCGACGGGCGACGGGTCCGTGCTGACGAGCCCAACCCCCGGAAGCCCAACGGCACCCGCGGCGCAGCACGTCTACAGGACCAAGAGCGCGGGCTACCCGGTCAGTCTGTCGATGGTCTGGACCGGGCGCTACACCTGGAGCGGCTTCGGAGACAGCGGGAGCGGGCCGCTCGGGCCGGTCACCGTGACCGGTGAAATCCATCCCTACCCAGTCGCCGAGGTTCGCAGTGTCCTCCAATAGATTCGATCCGCTCGATGAGAACGAGCGCGAGTGGTTGCGCTCCTCCCGCCGCCAGCGAACGCGGCGGGCATGGGTGTCGCTGTTCGGCGTGACCGTGGTCATCGGCCTGCTGGTCTGGCTGGTCATCGCGCTCCTGCCCCGCGGCGGTGGCGGCATCCGCACCCCCGTCGATACCTCGGCGCAGGAGCGGCTGCTGGCCGATTCGCGCCAGGCCCTCCAGGACTGGGGCCGCTTCGGCGTGAGCGGCGACCTCAACCTGGTGAAGGCGTCCTTCTGGCCAAATGGTCCCCAGTACAAGCAGCTCGTGCGCGAGGCGCCCCGGCTCCAGCAACGCCCGATCGGGCCGCCCGCCTACCAGTTCGTGCTGGAGGACCCGGTGACGATCCTCCAGGCTGGCGGCGACCGGCTGGTCCGCGGCGTGGTCAAGAGCACCCGCCAGGGCCAGCCGACCCGCTCGTTCCGCTGGGACATCTACATGCGACAGGACCGTGCGGCGGGCGGCCGCTGGCGCGTGTGGACGGTCGCGAACACCCCGCAGCGCTGAGCCGCCGGCCCGCTACGCCCCGCCGCTGGTGGGCGGGAGCATGATCAGCTCGTCCGGGAAGATCACGTCCGGGTTGCCTGACCGCAGTGAGCTGCGATTGACGGCGATGACCCGTAGCCAGTAGGTGGCGATCTCGTGATCGGACAGGTCGCTGGACCGCCGGTTGGTGACCGCCGCGAGGTGGTCTCGCGAGATCGTCCAGAGGTTGTCGCCCTGCACCACCCGGTGGGACCTGGTCGGCTGCCCCTCGGGCGGCTGCGGGCTGGGCGAGGGCTGGTTCCCTCCCGGTGGAGCCGTGGTGGTCGGCGGGGTCGTCGTGGTCGGCGGCCGCGTCTCAGGGGCGGTGGAACCCGGCGGGGCGGTGGTCCTGGGCGGCGCCGTGGATCCAGGTGGGGCGGTGGTCCTGGGTGGCGCGGTGGTGGGCGGGGCGGTGGACTCCGGTGCGGTGGATCGTGGGGGCGTGGTGGTCTTGGGCGGCGCCGTGCTCGACGGCGGCCCGGCCGGGCTCGGCACGTACCCGGTGGTGCTGGTCGGCGGCCGGGTGCTCGGCGGTGTGGTGGTCGAGCTCGACGACGGTCCGGTGGTGCTGCTCGGCGAGGTCGACGTGGGCTGGGGCTGCGCGGGGGGCGGGTTGCCGGCGGGCCGGGGGACGTAGCCCGGCTGGCCAGAGGTGGTCTGGGTCGGCTGCTGCGCCAGCAGCCCGGCCGCGCCCGGGACGTAGCCGGGGAGGCTGGCGGCTCGGGCTGGTGCCTGCTCGCGCGGCGGCCCGGCGGGGTTGGGAGCATAGGCGAGCGGGCCAGCGGTCTCGGGGTTCGGGTGGTCGGCAGCCACCGGCCCCGGCACCTGCGGCGCCATCACGGCCACCGGCGCGGTGCCGGCGATCGCGGCGCCCGTGCCGCCACCCATCAGCGAAGTCGCCAGGGTGAGCGCCAGGGCATGGTCGGTGGCCCTGCGCACGACCGGGAGGGTGAGCCAGCGGACCGCCCGGATGGCGCTCGGCACCCGGGTCAGGCGGGCGAGCAGGTAGAGCAGGTTGCTGCCGAGGAGCCACCAGGCGATCAGCAGCGCGATGTTGCGGAGGATCGCGGCGAGCACGTCCTCGACCGGGCTGTTCAGCAGCCACGGGGTCAGACTGTGCCAGGGAATCCGCAGCTCGGGGACGCTTCCGAGCCGGGTGAGGAGGACCACCGCCGCGAGCTCGAAGGCGAGCAGCGAGAGGAACGACGCTGCTCGCCGCAGGACGGCGGATCGGCTGGTTACCACCATTGCCTCGCTTGCCTCCGTGCCCCCATGATCTGGACAATGTACACAAGCGAGCCATGAGTGTGGACCACGCAGCAAACCATGTCAACGCGGCAGCGCGGTGGCCCGGCCCGGCGCCCGACCCCGGCGGGGGCGGGCGGGAAGGCGGGGACGGGGTGAGCTTGCCGGCTTGCCGTCGGGCGAGGCACGCGAGAGCCTACTGGGCCTACGATCCAGACGATCCCGAGAGCAAGGAGTCGGTGCCCGTGCGTGTCGCCGTGCTGAGTCGTGAGTACCCGCCCGAGGTCTACGGGGGTGCGGGGGTGCACGTCGAGTACCTGGCCCGCGAGCTCGACCGGCTCGTCGACCTCGAGATCCACTGCTTCGGCAAGCCCCGCGGCGCGATCGCCTCCGGGCCGGCCAAGGTGGTCGCCTACCAGCCGTGGGAGCGCCTGGCCGGCGACGCCAGGCACCTCGGCGCGCTGCGCACCGTCTCGAATGACCTGGCCATGGCCGCCGGCGTCGAGGGGGTGGACCTGGTCCACAGCCACACCTGGTACGCCAACCTCGCCGGCCACCTGGCCAAGCTGCTCTACGGCATCCCGCACGTGCTGACGGTGCACAGCCTGGAGCCGCTGCGGCCCTGGAAGCGGGAGCAGCTCGGCGGCGGCTACGAGGTCTCCAAACTGTGCGAGCGGATCGCCATGGAGTCGGCCGACGCCGTGGTGGCGGTCTCGGCCGGTGTGGCCGACGACGTGCTGACCTGCTACCCGCGGGTCGAGGCCGGCAGGGTCCGGGTGATCCACAACGGCATCGACGCCAACCAGTACCAGCCCGACCACGGCACGGACGTGCTGGCCCGCTACGGCGTCGACCCGGCCCGTCCCTCCGTGGTGTTCGTCGGCCGGATCACCAGGCAGAAGGGCGTCCCGCACCTGCTGGACGCGGCGCACGCGTTCGATCCGGCGGCGCAGCTCGTGCTCTGCGCCGGCGCGCCGGACACGCCCGAGCTCGGCGCCGAGGTCGCCGAGAAGGTGGCCAAGCTCCAGGCGGAGCGGAGTGGCGTGATCTGGATCGAGAAGATGCTGGAGCGCCGCGAGGTGATCCAGCTCCTCACCAACGCGACCGTGTTCGTGTGCCCGTCCGTCTACGAGCCACAGGGAATCGTGAACCTGGAGGCGATGGCCTGCGAGACCGCGGTGGTGGCGACCGCGACCGGCGGCATCCCGGAGGTCGTCGCCGACGGCATCACCGGCCTGCTGGTCCCCTTCTCCAGCGACCGTGCCGGCGTGGCCGCCGACCCGCGGGGCTTCGCCCGCGACATCGCCACCAGGGTCAACCGGGTGCTCGCCGACCCGGCGCTGGCCGAGCGGCTCGGCAAGGCGGGCAGGAAGCGTGCGGTCGAGGAGTTCGGCTGGGACGCGATCGCGGCGCAGACCGCCGCGCTCTACCGGGAGCTGGTCTCGGCCCGGGACTGAGCCTCCGCCGCGCCCGAGGAGCGAGCCGGGGCCGAGGAGCCCCGGCCGTGCGCGCCCCTGGCGGCGCCGGCCTTGGGGGTGGCGATCCCGTCGAGCACCACATCGATGACCCCCTCCAGGCCGCCGCGGCCATACGTCGGCCGGCCGGCGCTGATCATGTGGCGGTAGGAGACGAATCCCATCAGCACGTCGAGCGCCAGCTCGATGTCGATGTCCGAGCGGATCTCGCCCCGCTCGACCCCGCGCCGGAGCACGTCGGCCACGATCCGGCGGCGCGGCTCGACGATGTGGCGCATGAACGCCTCTTGCAGTTCGGGGTGGCGGGCGCGGGCGCTCGCCAGCCGGAGCATGAGCTCGGTGACCTCGCTCGACTCCCTGGGCCGGAACGCCTGCCGCGCGAGAGAGACCAGGTCCTCACGGACGCCGCCGCTGTCGGGGTCGACGAACGGCTGCTCCTTCCTGCAGGCCACGGCCTCGACGACCAGATCGGCCTTGGAGGGCCAGCGCCGGTAGATGGTGGCCTTGCCGACGCCCGCGCGGGTCGCGACCGCCTCGATGCTCATCCTGGTGAAGCCCTCCTCGAGCAGCAGGTCGAGGGTGGCCTCCAGGATCGCCTCGTGCGCCCGCTCGCTGCGGGGCCGCCCGGGGCCCTTGGCGGGCCCCGGGCGTGAATCGGACATCGTCGTCATGGCATTGATCATCCCACGTGGAGGCCCATCTCAGTCCGCTCGGTTCCAGACTCGTCGGGCTCGGGCGCGGCAGCGCGCGCCGGCAGGAACAGCAGCGCGACCAGCGCGCCGAGCAGGGCGACCCCCGCGGCGGCCAGCAGCGACACGTCCATGCCGTGGATGAAGGCCGCGTGCGCCTCCGAGGCCAGGGCGCGGCCGGGCGCGCCGCCGAGGCGGCTGGCGATCTGGACCGCGGCGCCGACCGAGTCGCTGGCGGCGTTGCTGAGCCCCGCCGGCAGGCCGCGCACGCCCTCGAGGATGCGCGCCCCGTAGACCGAGGACAGCAGGCTGCCGAGCACGGCGACGCCGAGCACGCCGCCCACCTGGCGCAGGGTGGTCGACACGGCCGAGCCGACGCCCGCCCGCTCGCGCGGCAGCGCGCCCATGATCGCCTCGGTGGCGGGCGCCATGGTGCTGCCCATGCCGAAGCCCAGGATGACCAGCGAGGTGACGACCAGGCCGTAGCCGCTCGCCGTCGATGCGGTGGCAAGGATGGCCAGGCCGATGGTCACGAGCGTCAGGCCGCCGGTCACCACCGCCTTGGTGCCGAGCCGCTCGGTGAGCCGGGCGGACAGCGGCGCGGCCACCATCAGCGCGAGGGCCACCGGGACCAGCCGGACGCCCACTTCGAGGGTGCCGTAGCCGAGCACGAACTGGAGGTACTGGCTCAGGAAGAACAGCGAGCCGAACAGCGCGAAGAACACCAGCGCCGTGCCGAGGCTGGCCGCGGTGAAGCGCCGGTTCTCGAACAGGCGCACGTCCATCATCGGATGGCGGACGCGCAGCTCAGCGAAGACGAACCCGCCCAGCAGCACCAGCGCCGCAGCGAACGAGGCCAGGATGGTGCCGTCCGTCCAGCCGTGCGACGGCGCCTCGATCAGGCCGTAGACGAGCGCGGTGAGCCCGAGCGTGGAGAGGACGGCGCCGACGGGATCCAGCGGCGTCGCCGCCGGGTCGCGCGATTCGGGGATCAGCACCAGGCCCGCCAGGATCGCCACGGCGATGACCGGTACGTTGATGAAGAAGACCGAGCCCCACCAGAAGTTCTCGAGCAGCCAGCCGCCGATGACCGGCCCGATGGCGATGCCGATCCCGGAGAAGCCGGCCCAGATGCCGATGGCGCGGCCGCGCTCCTCGGCCGGGAAGACGTTGGTCACGATCGAAAGTGTCGAGGGCATGATCAGCGCCCCGCCGATGCCCATGAGCGCGCGGAAGCCGATCAGGCTGCCGGGGCTGGCGGCGAACGCCGAGAGCACCGAGCCGATGCCGAAGATCGACAGGCCGGCGCCGAGCACCAGCCGGCGCCCATAGCGGTCGCCGAGCGACCCTGCCGTCAGCAGCAGGCTCGCGAACACCAGCGCGTAGGCGTCGACGATCCACTGGAGCTGGCTGGCGTTGGCGCCGAGCTCGCGGACGAGCGTGGGCAGGGCGACGTTGAGAATCGTGTTGTCAAGGCCGATCACCAGCAGGCTCAGGCAAAGGACGGCCAGCGTCCACCAACGCCGCTGGTATGCTCGATCGGGGTCCAATCCGTTGCTCCCTTCCTCTCGAACACGAACGGAACGGTCTCGTTTCGAAACTGCGGAGCAGGGTAGCAGCGCTCGGAGAGAAACGCAACGGTCTCGTTTCGTAATGTGGCGGGCGGGAAGCCCCGGGCCTCCGCCGCCGGCGCGACTACGACTGGTTGCTGACGGTCTTGACGTAGGCGCCGGCGAGGTTGGGGAAGCGCCCTCGCAGGTCGTCGCGGTGCTGGGTGGCCTCAAGCTGGGTCTCGAAGACCCCGCTGTAGATGGCCCAGTTGTTGCTCAGCGACGAGTAGTCCCTGGGGTCCAGCACGCCGACGTCCTCGACGCCCTCGCTCCGGAACGCGGCGGCGCGCGCCTCGGCGTCGGAGCGGTCCCTGGAGCGCTGAAGGCTCGCCAGCACCACCGTGTAGAAGCTGTGGGGCAGCCCCTGGACCTGGGTGGTCGTGGTCTCGTCGCGACGGCTCTCGCTGACGCCCTGGCCGGGGCCCTGCTGCGAACCGGCCGGGTTGAACAGGCCCGCGAGGATGCCGGCGATCAGCCCCACGACCGCGAACAGCGCCACCATCCCCGGCCCGGGGCGAGGCCAGCGATTCTCGTCCATGCTGGTCACGCTACCGCCCGATATGAGCAAGGCTCAAATTCCAGTCCGCTACGGGAGCAACGAGCGTATTCGGGCGAAAATGACTGAGACCCGTGGCACTCGGTAGTGTTGGGCGATGCAAGCACCACCGGAGGTTCTCGTGCGACCCGACACCCCCAGTGCCATGACCGAAAGGGACCGGTCATGAACTTCTCTGGCGTCGCCCGCTACCGCGGGCAGCGTCCCGACATCGAGGAGATGGCTCGCGCCCGCGACTCCGCCCGCCGCGACGCCTTCGCGAGGCTGCGGGACTTCGAGCTGCTGGCGGGCGCCAGCTTCATCCCGCGGTCCGCCAGCGACTACATCATCTACGGACCGACCGGCGCCATCCACGTCTACCGCATCACCGCCGACCTGGCCTGACATCCCCGAACTTCGCCGCCTGCCCACCCTGCCCAGTACCATGTCGTCCACGCGATCGGCGCCAGCTCCGGGCTGGCGCCGGCAGCGCGAGCACCGCGACCCGGCGAGCGTGCCCGGGCCCCGAACCCAACAGAGCTTCGACACTCCTCCCTGGAGGCTTGTCCTATGACGCGCATCGGCGTGCTCACCGGCGGGGGTGACGTCCCCGGCCTCAACCCCTGCATCAAGACCCTCGTCTACGGGGCGATCGACCGCGGCTACGAGGTCGTCGGCATCCGCCGCGGCTGGGCGGGGCTGCTCGCCTACGACCTCGACTCGCCGGAGTCGCAGGAGCGCAACGCCGCCCCCTTGAGCAAGAACGACGTGCGGACGATCGACCGCACCGGCGGCACCTTCCTGCACACCAGCCGGACCAACCCGGGCAGGGTCAAGCCGCGCGACGTGCCGGAGTTCCTCGAGGGCCAGGGCAAGGGCGATCCCGAGGGGCCGTTCGACTTCACCGACCACGTGCTGCGGGTGGTCGAGCGGCTCGGCATCGATTGGCTGGTCCCGATCGGCGGCGACGATACCCTGTCGTACGCGGAGCGGCTGAGCCGCGAGGGGATCCCCGTGGTCGCCGTGCCCAAGACCATGGACAACGACGTCTACGGCACCGACTACTGCATCGGCTTCTCCACGGCGGTGACCCGCAGCGTCCAGTTCATCCACCAGCTCCGCACCTCGACCGGCTCGCACGAGCGCATCGCCGTGATCGAGCTGTTCGGCCGCAACTGCGGCGAGACCTCGCTGCTGTCGGCCTACCTCGCCGGCGTGGACCGGGCGATCATCTCCGAGGTGCCGTTCGACCCCGAGCTGCTGGCCAACTACCTGCTGGAGGACAAGGCCAGCAACCCCTCCCAGTACGCGATGGTGACCGTCAGCGAGGGCGCCCGGATGATCGGGGGCGAGGTGCTCGAGCGCGGCGAAGCGGACGCCTACGGCCACCGCAAGCTCGGCGGCATCGGCCTGGCAACCGGCGACGTGCTCAAGCGGGTCACCGGCGAGGACATCATCTACCAGCAGGTCGGCTACCTGATGCGGTCGGGCGCTCCGGACGCACTGGACCTGATGGTCGCGGTCAACTACGCCAACATGGCGCTGAACCTGATCGACCAGGGCCAGTCGGCCCACATGGTGGTGCTGCGGCGCGGCACCTACACCTCGGTGCCGGTGGAGACGATCATGCAGGGCGTCAAGCGCGTCGACGTCGAGGCGCTCTACGACGACAAGCGCTACCGGCCGCTGGTCCGCCAGGTCGACGGCAAGCCGATGTTTTTGTACTGACTGTCTCTCGGCGACGCTCTCGCGGACGACGTACCTGGACCCGTCGACCATCGTCAGGATGGTGCGTGGGGTCGCCTCGACCCGCTCGATCAGGTCGCAATTGAGCGCCAGCACGGACCCGTGCAGGCGGGTCACGACGATCATGGCTCCGTCCAGAGTGGAGGGGGTGGTACGGCCCATCTCCTCAGTCGGCAGGTTGCCGCCGAATTCAAGTCACTCCAGCCACAGCAACGGGGAGGTCCGCTGGGTGGCGTCGCGCATGCCGTTCTCGACCCGGTCCATCGCCTCCCACAGCGACTGGATCTTGCGCTGAAGGGCGAGTAGCTCGGTGTCGTCGAAGGGACCGTCGTCGGCCTCCACGCGGACCAGCTCGTGGCGGTAGTCCTCGACCGCGCCGCGCAGCGAGAGTGTCTTGTTGGAGAGGTTGCGGAGGTCGATCGCCAGCCGCCGGACGAGCATCGGGTCCGCCATATGCACAAATCCTCCCACCAGGCTGGCGCGCCTCCAGCCCCTCGACCCCTCGCAAAGCGCTTGTTCCCGCCGGGCCCGCCCCCGGCAATCCGGTCGGTGGAGGGAGCTTAGCGTCCGGAAGCGAACGAGAAGACCCGGAAAGGGGGGCAGGGGAAGAAATGTTACCCAGGCGAAACTACTGAGGCGAGCCCGGATCTGGATCGAGCCGCCGCGGCTCGGACGCGAGCCGAGCGCGGTAGTCGGAAAGCGAGGCGATGGCGGCGTAGTAGGCGGCCTTGCGGCGGGCCAGCCGCCCGTTCGGGCGCGGCTCCGGCGGCAGCGCCTCGGGGTCCAGGTTGGCGGTCAGCCCGTCGCGGATCAGGGCCAGCGCCTCGGTCCGCAGCTGCGACACGCGCGACTCGGTGACGCCCAGCTCGTCGGCGATCTCGTGCATCGGGCGCTCCTCGAAGAAGTAGCCCCTCACCACCTGGCGCAGCCGCTCCGGCAGCGCCAGCACGGCATCGACCAGGTAGGCGCGGCGCTCGCGGTCCAGCAGCACCGCCTCGGGCGGCGCCTCGCCGGTCGGCAGCAGCTCCTCGCCCTGCTCGACGATCGAGTCGTAGTTCAGCACGGTGGCGCGGTGCACGTTCTCCTCGAGCCGTTCCAGCGCCTGGGTGTCGACCCCGAGCTGGGCGGCCAGCTGCACGCGGGTGGGCTCGTGGCCGAGCTCCACGGCCAGCTCGTCGGCGGTGCGCTGCATCCGCCGCGCCTTGGACCGCACCGAGCGGCTGGCCCAGTCGGCGCCGCGCAGCTCGTCCAGCAGGGCGCCGCGGATGCGGTTGGACGCGTGGCGCTCGAAGGCGATGCCGCGGTCGGGGTCGAAGCTGCGAGCGGCCTGGGCAAGGCCGAGCATGGCCGCCGACTCGAGGTCGTCCTTGCGCACGTGCCGCGGCAGCCGTCTGGACATGTCGCTCACGGCCTGTCGAACGAGCGGCAGATGCTCGTCGACGAGCCGTCCCTCCACCGCGCGCCGGTCGGAGTGTTTCGGCGAGACTCCTCGTGCGTGCATATCCCGAGGTTTCGGGCACTCGGGGTGTGCGCGCATCGGCCAGTAGGCCGATCTTTGTAGTTGCCTCCCCCTCCGGTCGGACTACCCGAAGGGGCCAGTTCGGACCATGCGGCACGCTGACCGGGGCTAGTCCTCAAGCCGTGGCCGGCTTGGCCGAAACCTCTGGCATGGCCGAGCGACGCGAGCCTGCCGGCAGTCCCAGGGACGCTTGGACCACGGCCGTGGTCGTCGACGACTGGGAGCTGCTGCGGCTCGGGCTGCGCGCCGCGCTCGGCCAGCTCGGGGTGTGGGTGATCGCCGAGGCGGCGCTCGCCCGCGACGGCCTGCGGGCGGCGCGGGACAGCGGCGCCGGCCTGCTGGTGATCGGCGCGACCAGCGACCTGCCCCCGCGGCTGGCGGCCACGCGCGCCAAGGCGTCCGAGGAGCCGCCCACCGTGCTGGCGCTGGCGAGCCTCCCCGACCCGGAGGAGCTGGCCGGCCTGCTGGCCGCGGGCGTCGACGGCCTGCTGCTGCGCTCGACCGGCGTCGCCGAGCTGGCGGACGCCCTGGAGCTGCTGCGCGGCGGCGAGCGGGCGGTCGCCCCGGCGCTGCTGCCGCTGCTGGTCGGCGTGATCGGCCTGGCGGCGGCCGGGCCCGGCGAGTCGCTGCTGACCGAGAAGGAGCGCGAGGTGCTCGCCCGTCTGGCCGAGGGCGGCTCGAACCGCGCGATCGCCGAGGCGCTGTCGGTGTCGCCGGCGACCGTCAAGACGCATCTGGCGCACATCTACGAGAAACTCGGCGCCTCCGACCGCCGCGATGCCCTGGTCCGTGCCATCGCGCTCGGCATCCTCCGGTAGCATCGCGTTCGATCCCGCCCGGCGCCGCCGGGCAGCCGGCGTTCCAGGCGCCGGCACGAGGAGGTGGACGGTGCCCCGGGTTGCTGTGGACGTGATGCTCAAGCGCGAGATCCTCGACCCTCAGGGCCAGGCGGTGGAGCGCGCCCTGCCGGAGCTGGGACTGGAAGGCGTGTCCGGCGTGCGGGTCGGCAAGCACGTCGAGCTGGACGTCGAGGGCGGCGACCCGGAGGCCGCCGCGCGCCAGGTCGCGGAGGCGCTGCTCGCCAACCCGGTCATCGAGGAGTTCACCGTGCACGTGCTGCAGTCCTGAGCGGTCGCCTCCCGTTGTTCGACGTGGCCCGCTTCCGCCGACCCAGGTTCCCGCCGCTGGGCCGTCCGCGGCGCCTGAACGCCGCCGAGATGGACGCGATCAAGTCGCGGCCCTGGCCCCGGCTCCCCTGGTGGCTCTGGCTGGCCGCGATCACCACCACGGTGGCGATGGTGGTGGTCGGGATCTCGCTGCTCAGCCAGCGCGGCGCCGAGCCGGTCGGCGTCGGCGGCCGCCGCCCGCCGCCGGTCGACGGGCTCACCCACGGGGTCGGCGCCTACCGCGTACCGGCCCTGGAGGCGGCCAACGCCAGCAGGGTGGTGCGGCGCCGGGCGACCTGCCCGCGGCTGGCCGACCTCACCCTGGTGGGGACGCCCGGCGAGGTCACGCTGCTGTCGCAGGCCGCCGACCTGACCTGCGCGCTGCGCTCGACCCCGGGCATCGAGCGCGCCAGGGCGGCGCTCAACCGGCCGGGGGTGCAGGTGGCCTTCGCCGAGTTCCAGGTCACCACCGTGGAGTCGACCACCCGGCTGCGGCCCGCGCCGCCGACGGTGCTGGTGACCGGCGCGTTCTCGCAGCGCACCCCGCAGCGGGTGGCGACCGTGCTGATCCACGAGGGCTCCCACCTGGCGGCCGGCCGCCAGCCTACGGCCGCCGACGAGCTGGAGGCCGACCAGGCGGAGCTGGAGGCCTGCCAGCGCCTGTTCCCGTCCAGCGGCGGGGTGGTGGCCAATCAGGATTGCCGCGACGCGGCCCAGCTGCTCTCCTCCAGTGACGCCGCCGCCCTCCAGGCGCTGCGGGCGGCGGGCTACCGATGACCGCCGCGCTGGACTGGCCGGTGGCCCACGGCGGCGCCGCGGTGGTGACGCGGGACGACCTCCAGCAACTGTGGGTCCCCGGCACCGGCCCGGAGACCACCTGGGCGATCGCCTCGGTGACCAAGCTGCTCACCACCATGGCCACGCTGGCGGCCTGCGACGCTGGCCACGTCGACCTGGACCAGCCGGTGGACGAGGAGGGCGCGACCGTCCGGCACCTGCTCGCCCACGCCTCCGGCATGCCCCAGGTCGTGGGCCAGGGCCGCCGCCGGCCGGTCGGCGAGCGCCGCATCTACTCCAACGCCGGCTTCCGGCTGCTCGGCGAGGTGGTCGCCGACGCGGTCGGGACCAGCTTCCCGACCTGGCTGGCCGGCTCCGTGCTGGAACCGCTCGGGATGGGCTCGACCCGGCTGGCCGAGCACGACGGCTTCCAGGCCGACCCGGCCGCCGGCGCGGTGACCAGCATGGACGACCTGGTCAAGCTGGCCCGCTGCCTGCTCGGGCGGGGGACGCCGGTGGTCAGCGCCGAGCTGTTCGCCGAGGCGACCACGGTGCAGTTCCCTGGTCTGGCGGGCCTGGTGCCGGGCGTCGGGCGCTTCGACCCCTGCGACTGGGGGCTCGGCTTCGAGTTGCTGGACGGCAAGCGGCCGCACTGGATGGGGGAGCGCCGCTCCCCCGCCGCCTTCGGCCACTTCGGCGCCAGCGGCTGCTTCCTGTGGGTGGACCCGGAGGTCGAGGTGGCGGCCGTCGGCGTCAGCGACCGCGACTTCGAGGACGGCCGCTGGGCGATGCGCACCTGGCCGGCCTGGTCCGACGGCCTGCGCTCTGCTCGAGATACCCTTTGAGATACCCTGCGGGCGTCAGCGGAGCTGGCTCGACGGCTGGAAGGAGGCCACGTGCGCATCGGCGTTGTCACGTTCCCCGGGTCCTGCGACGACCGGGACGCGCTGGCGGCGGTCGAGCTGATGGGCGCCGAGCCGGTGCGGCTCTGGCACGGCGACGACGACCTCGGCGGCGTCGACGCGGTGGTGCTGCCCGGCGGCTTCTCCTACGGCGACTACCTGCGCTGCGGCGCGATCGCCAGGTTCTCTCCGGTGATGACGGCGGTGGCGGACTTCGCCAGGGCCGGCGGGCCGGTGCTGGGCATCTGCAACGGCTTCCAGGTGCTCTGCGAGGCCGGGCTGCTGCCCGGTGCGCTGCTCCGCAACGCGGGCCTGCGGTTCGTGTGCCGCCAGGTCGAGATCGAGGTCCGCTCGACGGCCACCGCCTGGACCGGCGCCTGCACCGCCGGCCAGCGCCTGCGGATCCCGGTCAAGCACGGCGAGGGCCGCTACGTCCATCCGGACGCCGAGCGGCTGCTGGCCGACGGCCAGGTGGTCTTCACCTACGCGCCAGGGCACAACCCCAACGGCGCGCTCGCCGACATCGCCGGCGTCCGCAACGCCGCCGGCAACGTGGTCGGGCTGATGCCGCACCCCGAGCACGCGGTCGACCCGCTGCTCGGCCCGACCGGTGGCCGGGCGCTGTTCTCCAGCGTCCTCGGGGTGCTGGCGACCCGGACCTAGCGGCCAGCCCTCCCCGGCCAGACCCGGCGGGTGGTGCTCGCGGTCGCCGACCACGTGCTGCTGATAGCCTCTACCCGGTCGGAGCCGGCGTCATCGTCGCATCGGGAGGGCCTGTGACCAGCACCGCCGTGTCCCTGCACCGCCAGCTCGGGTTGACCGACGACGAGCACGAGCGCATCTTCGCGGTGCTCGGCCGCGAGCCCAGCAGGGCGGAGCTGGCGATGTACTCGGTGATGTGGTCGGAGCACTGCTCCTACAAGTCCTCCAAGGTGCACTTGCGTGGATTGCCCACCCAGGGCCCGCAGGTGCTCCAGGGCCCTGGCGAGAACGCCGGCGTGGTCGACGTCGGCGGCGGCCTGGCGGCCGTCTTCAAGATCGAGTCCCACAACCACCCCTCGTTCGTGGAGCCGTTCCAGGGGGCGGCGACCGGGGTCGGCGGCATCATCCGCGACATCCTGGCGATGGGCGCTCGCCCCGTGGCCAGCCTCAACTCGCTGCGCTTCGGCGAGCTCGCCGAGCCGCCGCAACGGCGCCTGCTCGAGGGGGTGGTGGCCGGCGTCGGCCACTACGGCAACTGCGTGGGCGTGGCCACGGTCGGCGGCGAGGTCGTGTTCGATCCGTGCTATGCGGGCAACCCGCTGGTCAACGCGCTGACGCTGGGGATCGTGCCGGCCGAGCGGCTGCTGCTCGGCCGTGCCGAGCGGCCCGGCGACCTGGCGGTGCTGCTCGGCGCCAAGACCGGCCGCGACGGCATCGGCGGCGCCAGCGTGCTGGCCTCCGCCAGCTTCGCCGACGGCGACCAGGCAAAGCGGCCCAACGTCCAGGTCGGCGACCCCTTCCAGGAGAAGCTGCTGATCGAGTCGTGCCTGGAGCTGGTCGAGCGCGGGCTGCTGGCCGGGCTCCAGGACCTCGGCGCCGCCGGCGTCTCCTGCGCGGTGTCGGAGGTGGCCGCGCGTGCTGGCATGGGCATGGACGTCGACCTGGACGCCGTGCCGCTGCGCGAGCCCTCGATGGAGGCCTGGGAGGTGCTGGTCTCCGAGTCGCAGGAGCGCATGCTGGCGCTGGTCGCCCCGGCCAGTCTTGACTCGGTGCTGGAGGTCTGCCGCCGCTGGGGCGTGACCGCCACGGCGATCGGCAAGATGGTCCCCGGCGGCCAGCTCCGGGTCGGCTTCCGCGGCGAGCTGGTCGCCGACGTGCCCGCCCGCAGCCTGGCCGACGACGGACCGGTGTACCAGCGGCCGCTGGTGGAGCCACCGGTCCCCCGCGACGCGGCCGAGGTGCCGCTGGACGGCGATCCCGCGGCCGCCGTGCTGGCGCTGGCCTCCGATCCCACCTGCGCCTCCAAGCGCTGGGTGTACGAGCAGTACGACCGCTTCGTCGGCCACGCCACCGTGGCCGGGCCCGGCTCCGACGCGGCCCTGGTCCGGGTGCCCGGCGGCGGGGCGCTGGCGCTTTCGGTCGACGGCAACGGCCGCTACGCCGCGCTCGACCCGGCGGCCGGCGCCGCCCTGGCGGTGGCCGAGGCCGCCCGCAACGTGGCCTGCACCGGTGCCCGCCCCCTGGCGGTCACCAACTGCCTGAACTTCGCCAGCCCGGAGCGGCCGGAGGTGATGGGCGCGTTCGCCGCGGCGATCGGGGGGATGGCCGCCGCCTGCAAGGCGCTCGGCACGCCCATCACCGGGGGCAACGTCAGCTTCTACAACGAGTCCAACGGCCAGGCGATCCACCCGACCCCGGTGATCGGCGTCCTCGGCGTGCTCGACGACGCCGCCAGGGCGGTGCCCGCCGGCTTCCCCAGGGAGGGGCTCCAGGTCTGGCTGCTCGGCACCACCGCGGCGGACTTCGGCGGCTCGGCCTGGCAGCGGATCGCCACCGGGCGGCTGGAGGGCCGCCCGCCAGCCCTCGACCTGGAGGCCGAGGCCGCGCTGCACGGCCTGCTGGTCGAGCTGGCGCGGGCGAGGCTGGCCGCCGGAGCGCACGATCTCTCCGAGGGCGGCCTGGCGATCGCGCTCGTGGAGGCGGTCCTCTCCGCCGGGGTGGGCGCGCGGATCGCCCTGCCGGCGGGCGTGGAGCCGCTGGCGGCGCTGCTCAGCGAGTCGCCGTCACGCGTCCTGCTGGCCGTCGAGCCGGCGCTGGCCGCCGAGGTCCAGGCGCTGGCCGCCCGCGCCGGCGTACCGGCCGGTCGCCTCGGCGAGACCGGCGGCGACCGCCTGGTCATCGAGGGCGTGCTCGATCTCGGGCTCGACGCCCTTCGGGAGCGGTACGAGGGCGCCATCGACCGGGCCCTCGGCGAGAATTCCTGAGCGGCCGCGGCTGGGGGGACTGGCGACCGCCTGGGCGGGGGCTGCTACTGCTGCACGGCGCCGACGCCGCGCGGCTTGGCGCCAGGTCGCAGCGCGGCGGAGGCGCGGGCCAGGGCGTGCTGCACCAGCTCGATCAAGGTGGCCTTGGCGGAGTCGCGCACCCGCGCGTCGCAGAACACCACGGGCGTGTCCGGACCGATCACCAGGGCCTCCCGGACGTCATCCGCCGAGTGCGCCATCACGCCGTCGAAGCAGTTGATGGCCACGATGAACGGCAGCTCGCGCTGCTCGAAGTAGTCCACGGCGGCGAAGCAGTCGCCGAGCCGGCGCGTGTCCACCAGCACCACCGCGCCGATCGCGCCCCGCACCAGGTCGTCCCACATGAACCAGAACCGGTCCTGGCCCGGGGTGCCGAACAGGTACAGGATCAGGTCCCGGTCGAGCGTGATCCGGCCGAAGTCCATCGCCACCGTGGTGGTCGTCTTGCCGGCGACCTGCGCGGTGTCGTCCACTCCGAGCGAGGCGGTCGTCAAAGCCGCCTCGGTCGTCAGCGGGATGATCTCGGATACCGCCCCCACGAACGTGGTCTTGCCCACACCAAACCCCCCGGCAATGACGATCTTCACCGGAGTCGGCGCGCGGTCAGGAGCGGGGGGGTTAGATCGTGCGGAGTCCATACAGCACCCTCTCGAGAAGAGCGAGGTCGGGGCGGTCGCCGACGTGGGCGGGGCGATGCACCTGCACCAGCCCGCTTTCAGCCATGTCGCCGACCAGTACTCGGGCGACACCGAGCGGCAGGTCGAGCCGCGCGGAGATTTCAGCGATCGACAGGATATCCCGGCACAGCAGCGCGATCGAGCGCCACTCCAGGCTCAGGTTCGGGGACGTCTCGCCCAGCGAGGTCGTCGACACCAGCGTCTCCAGCTCCAAATCTGCGTAGGTGGGGCGCGTGCGCCCGCCGGTCACCGTATAAGGCCGAACCAGGCGGCCCGGAGGGTTGCTCCGGCCCGAGCCCTGGTGATCCTCCATGCTCATCCCGCGGTCCTGTCAACCCACGGCATTGGGTCAGCGCCCCGTGCCTGCTGGCGACACACGGTATGCCGCCAGTCCTGTCACCCCCCGATCTTGCAAACAGCCATTGCGCTCATCGAGGCAGCGCCGCCTGCAATTCTGCACGCAACTGCGGTGTCAGCACATCTCCGGTGCGTGCCACCAACAGCGCCATCTCATAACCGACCAGCCCGATGTCGCACGACGGCGAGGCCAGCACGGCCAGGCACGACCCGTCGCTCACCGACATCACGAACAGGAAGCCGCGCTCCATCTCGACGATGGTCTGGTTGACCACCCCGGCGTCGAATACGCGCGCCGCTCCCTGCGTGAGGCTGGCGAGCCCGGACGCGACCGCGGAGAGCTGGTCGGCCCGAGCGCGGTCGAGCCGATCCGAGACCGCCATGAGCAGCCCGTCCGACGAGACGACGATCGCGTGCGCGACGCCGGGGACGTTGCGCACGAAGTTGTTGACCAACCAGTTGAGGTTCTGCGCTTCCTTACTGAGCTGCGTCATCGTCGCTCCTTGGGGCCATCGGGTTGGGCCCTCCATACCCTGACCGCGCGTCCTCGCCGCGGTCGCTCAGGTCGTTGCCGGCGGCCATGCGCCGCCCGCGCTCGAGACCGGTGCGGTAGCTGGAAAGCATGCTACGAACTTCATCCGGAGAGCGAGAGAAGCTGCTCACCGGGGGTGCGGACGACGCCTGCTCGGCGGCCCGCTGGGTCTCGGCCACGATCCCTGGCGCCAGATTGGCCCGGGGGACGCGCCGGGGAAGGCCCGCCTTGGTGGTCTGCACCGAGGCGGGTTGGAGCGTCGGCTCCGGGAGCGGCACGGCGATCTCCTCGCCCTGCCGTGGTGCCCGCGACTGCGCCGGCTGGGCCGGCTGCCACGAGCGAGGCTGCGCCGGCGGACGCAGCGGCGGTTGTGGTGCCAGTTGCGACTCGGGGTCGGCGGAGAACCCTGGTGCGGCCACTGGCCGGGCCGGCGGCATCGGCTCGGGCGCGCCGGGCATCGGCTGCTGCGCCTCCGGGTACCGCGGCGCCGGCTGCTCGGGCGGCTCAGCGGCCCACGAGGCCGGCTGCTCAGGGGCGGCGGGCTCGGGCGCCGGCGCCGGCCGCTCCGGCGTGGGCCCGTACTGCCGGCGCTGGCGCCTCGGCAGCGGGGCGCCCGGCGGGGTGACGGTGAACCGCGACGGCATCGGCGGCGCCTCGGGCGCCGGCGGCTGCGGCGCCTGAGGCATCGGTGGCAGGGGCAGGTCGTGTGCCCGCGGCTCGTGTGCCCGCGGCTCGTGTGCCCCCGGCGCCTGCGGCTCGGGCTGGTCGGGCAGCTCCACTTCCTCGGCAGGCTCCTCCGGCTCCACCAGCAGCTCCACGGACTCGATCGAGTCGATGGACTCGACGGCGTCCGTTCCCGGGTGGATGGTCTCCGCCTCCAGCGGCGGCGCGGCCTCGAATTCCTCGGTCTCGGCGTCGTAGCGCTGGCCGTCGGCCAGCGCCGCCCCGCGGCCATTGCCGTTGCCGGTCTCCGACGAGGCATCGACCGGCTGGGCGGCCGGGCGTCGCAGCGGCGAGGGCGAGGCGTCCGGCTCCTCGAACCAGTCCGACCGTGCCTGCTCGAAAATCGGAAGGTGGTCGCCGGGCTGTCCGCCATCGCCGTTGCCGTTGGAGCGGGGCGGCGACGGCAGCTCGGGACGGCGGATCCCCATGCCCGGGTTGGTCTCCTGGACCTGCGAGCGGATGGTGATGCTCGGCGGCAGCAGCACCAGCGCGGTCACGCCGCCGTACCAGGAGTGCCGGAGCTGCACCCGGATGCCGTAGCGCTGCGCCAGCCGCCCGACCACGTACAGCCCCATCATGCGGGACAGGGCGAAGTCGATCATCGGCGGGTTGGCGAGGCGCTCGTTGGCCTCGACCAGCTCCTCGTCGCTCATGCCCAGCCCGCGGTCCTCGATCTCCAGCACGTAGCCGTTGGAGACCGGCTGGCCGGCGACCTGGACCTTGGTCCCCGGCGGGGAGAACGAGATGGCGTTCTCGATCACCTCGGCGAGCGCGTGCACCACGTCCGACACCGCGTGGCCGGCCACCCCGATGTCATCGATCGGCAGCAGCTCGACCCGCGGGTAGTCCTCGACCTCCGCCAGCGCGGCCCGCACCACGTCCACCAGCGGCACCGGCTGGGACCAGCGGCGCGGCGGCTCGGCGCCGGACAGCACGATCAGGTCCTCGGCGTTGCGCCGCATGCGCGTGGCCAGGTGGTCCAGCTTGAAGAGGTTCTCCAGCGCCTCGGGGTCGGCCTCGCTGCGCTCCAGCCGATCGATCAGCTCGAGCTGGCGGTCCAGCAGGGACTGCGAGCGGCGCGCCAGGTTGAGGAACATGTCGCCGATCGACTTGCGCAGGGCCGCCTGCTCGGTGGCGACCCGGATGGCCACCTGGTGCACCGCGTTGAAGGCCGAGGCCACCTGGCCGATCTCGTCCTTGGAGCTGACCGGTACCGGGCTCACCTGGTCGAGCGCCACCCGGTCGAGGTCCTGCGCCTCCTGGAGCCGCTCGACCACGCGTGGCAGCCGCTCGTCGGCCACGTCGTTGGCGACCTGGCGGAGCTGGCGCAGCGGCCGGACCATCGAGCGGGCGATCGCCAGCGACATGCCGACGGTCACCAGCAGGACGGCCAGCAGCCCGATGCCCACGATCAGCGCCTGGCGCTGGGCCGACTGCTTGCTGGCCGAGGCCGCGCCGACCACGTCGCCCGACAGCTTCACCTCGACCTGGCGCAGCAGGTTCAGCTTGTCGCCCATGACGCTGTACCACTCGTCCGGGGCGACGCCCAGCTTCGGGTTCGTCTCGCCGCGGATGGCCATGTCGCGCAGGGCCTTGGCCTTCTGGACACTGGGACCGACCACCGTGGTGGCGAGCAGGTTGCGCTGCGGCGTGGTGGCGAAGGAGTCGAACTGCGCGCTCCACAGGTCCTCCGCCTCGACGTAGCGGGTGAACTGCTGGTACTGGAGCTGGGTGGCGTCGAAATGGCCGGCCGAGAAGACCGCGTTCATGTAGGCGCGCTGGAGGTCGACCGCGTCCTTCATCCGCGACAGCGCAACGAACGCCGACACCGTGCGCAACAGGCGCTCGTTGCCGCTGCCCACCGCGATCTCGCCGTTGACGTCCAGGATGTCCTGGATGATGGTGTCGTAGAGGTTCAGCGTCGCGGCGACGGTGATGTCAGGGTTCTGGTCGATCCCCTGGCGCTGGGCGTCCAGCTTGGCGAGCTCGCTGACCACGTTGCGGAGCCGCTGGCGGAGCTGCGGGTTGTAGCCGGAGAGCTGGAGCTTGCGCGCCTCGCGCGCGAACTCCACCACCTGGCGGTCGACGTTGGCCCACTGGGCGGCCAGCTCCGTGTAGCCGATCGACTTGCCGCCCCCCACGTACCCGGCGGCGAGGCTGCGCTCCTTCTGGAGCTCGTGCACCAGCGCGGTCAGGGTCACCGCGAATTCAGACACGTTCTGCGCACGTGACGCTTTGACCGCCCTATTCACGCTCGAGCCGATACCGATTGACGACAGCACGATCACGGCCGCGAGCGGAACCAGCAGGATCGCCGCGAGCTTCGATCGGATCTGGAGGTTCTGGAGCATGCTGCCCTTCTCTCGTCGTCGGCCGGAGGTGTCAGCCAGTGGGATGGGGTTCGTGCTGGCCGCAGCACAGGGCACGCGCCGTCGCCGGCGCGGGCAACAGTATGGCGTGCGCGCTGCACGCCCCCGAACGGGAGAGAGCGACTCGCTCAGCTCGGGACCGGTGATGGTGCCCCCTGGGAGGTTCCCGCGGTCCCAGGAGGGCGCACGTCTGCCTGCTCATCCTCAATCTGTCAAAGGAAACCTGGGGGAGAGGAACATCGCACTTTAACCAGCCGCTGCCCGGGTTGGCAAATGACGCAGATTTTGTCTCGCTATTCCTCCTTGACAGATTGGCATCTCAGGGCAAAGCCGGCTTTGAGCGCCGGCTCGCAGGTCGCCGTGACGGCCGCTGCGGCTCCTCGGACGGGCCGCCCGGGCCACCGGCGGGCGACCGCCCCTGAGCATGCCATCCATCGCCCAGATCAGGCACTCGGCGTAATCCACACGCAAGCCAGTTTGCACGCAAGCGCGCCCACCTGATCCACTATCACGATGTCCGCCTAGTGAAACATGGAGCATCTACGCAGAAAGAGGAGCTTCGAGATGAGCGATCGTCGGGTGACGCGGCGCCAGGTGCTGCGGGGCACCGCGCTCGGGCTCGGCCTTCCCGCGGTGTCGGCTCTGCTGGCGGCCTGCGGTCGCGACCACACCGACGAGCTGGGGCTCGATCGCCTCGGCGACGCGCCCGCCCCCCAGGGCCCGACGCTGTCGTTCCTGTCCATCCAGCCCCACGAGCGAGCCGCCCGCCAGCTCGCCAGCGACTTCCAGGTCGCCACCGGCGCGTTCGTGCGGGTGACGATCGTTCCCTACGACCAGATCCGCTCCAAGGCGATCGTGGACGTCCAGTCGGGAGCGGCCAAGTACGACGTCTTCGACTACTGGTACACCACCGTCGGCGAGCTGGCACACCAGGGCGTGCTCAGCGACCTCACCGAGCTCATCGCCGCCAGCCCGGACATCGAGGCCGACGATTTCATCTCCTCGATCTACGACCCCTACACGCTGGTGGACGGCAAGCGCTACGGCCTGCCGTTCGACGGCGACAGCCACGTCCTGTTCTACAACCAGGACCTGCTGGCCCGCTCCGGGTTCGGCGGCCCGCCGGGGACCTGGGAGCAGTACGTGCAGATGGCGCGCAAGATCACCGACGACAACGGCAACGGGTCCAGCGGCGTCTACGGAGCCGTGCTGCCGGCGCAGGCGGCGCCGATCATCATCGGCTCGGCCTTCGCCAACCGCCTGGCCGGCTACGGCGGCCACTTCCTGGACGGCGACGGCAGGCCGGCGCTCGACTCCAGAGCGGTCGCCGCCGCCAATTCCATGCACGAGCTCGCCGCCTTCACCCCCAGCCCCGTCAAGATCGCCTTCGAGGCGGCGGTGGCCATGTTCCTGGAGGGCAAGGCCGCGATGATGGAGTTCTGGACCGACCTCGGGGTGAACGCCGAGGACCCCAAGCAGTCCAAGGTCCGCGGCCGCTGGGGCGTGACCTCGCTGCCGGTCGGGAGCCCGAACTCCAAGCGGGTGGCCGCGCTCAACGCCGGCTTCGCCCTCGGCGTCTCGCGCGCCTCGCGCAACCAGGACCTGGCGACCCGCTTCGTGAAGTTCGCCACCTCCAAGGCGACCAACCTGGAGCTGATCACCACCACGGGCAGCGGCATCGACCCCACCCGCCGGTCCACGCTGAACTCCCCCAGGTACTCCGGCTTCGCGCCCATGGTCCAGCGGGCGGCGCGGAGCGCGCTGAGCGGCAACGGCGCCATCCCCTGGCCGACCTCGGACAAGTCACCCGAGCTGATGGAGAAGCTCTCCGACGAGCTCTCGCTGATGCTCCACGACCGCAAGACCCCGGTGGCCGCGATCACCGACACCCAGAGCGCCTGGCAGCGGATTTTGGAGCAACGCTCATAAGGGACCGTCGCGACCTGATGCTAGGATCGAGGAGCTTCCCCGGTCCGTCGGTCCAACCTGGAGGGATATGCTCGACACCGATCACCCGCGCGAGTCGTGTGGAGTGTTCGGGGTATGGGCACCCGGGGAGCGGGTGGCCAACCTCGTCTTCTACGGCCTGTACGCGTTGCAGCACCGCGGCCAGGAATCGGCCGGCATGGCCGTGGCCGACGGTACCAGCCTGCTCGTCTACAAGGACATGGGCCTGGTCAGCCAGGTCTTCGACGAGACCACCCTGCAAACGCTCCAGGGGCACCTGGCCATCGGCCACACCCGCTACTCCACCACCGGCGCCTCCCGCTGGGAGAACGCCCAGCCGGCGTTCAAGACCAACGCGGCCGGCGGCGGCCTGGCGGTCGGCCACAACGGCAACCTCACCAACACCGCCAGCCTGGCCGCCGAGCTCGGCGCCCAGTCGCCGTCGCGGACGCCGGCATCCAGCGACACCGAGGTGGTCGCCGAACTGCTCGCCAGAGAGTCGGACCTGTCCCTGGAAGCGGCGATCCTCCGCACCATGCCGCGCCTGGAGGGCGCCTACTCGCTGGTGCTGATGGACGAGCACACCGTCTACGGCGTGCGCGACCCCCACGGCTTCCGGCCGCTGGTGATCGGCAAGCTCCCCGGCGGCTGGGTGATCGCCTCCGAGACGGCCGCGCTCGACATCGTCGGCGCCGCCTTCGTGCGCGAGGTCGACCCCGGCGAGGTGGTCGCCATCGACGAGCGCGGGCTGCGCTCGCGCCGCTTCGCCGAGCCCGAACCGCACCTGTGCGTCTTCGAGTACGTCTACCTGGCGCGCGCCGACTCCAACCTGGCCGGCCGCAGCGTCCATCAGGTCCGCAGGGAGCTGGGCGCCGCGCTGGCGCGCGAGGCGCCGGTCGACGCGGACCTGGTCATCCCCGTGCCCGACACGGCGACCAGTGCGGCGGCCGGCTTCGCCGAGGCCAGCGGCATCCCCTTCGGCGAGGGGCTGATGAAGAACCGCTACGTCGGCCGCACCTTCATCCAGCCGAGCCAGACCATGCGGCAGCTCGGCATCAGGGTGAAGCTGAACCCGCTGCGCGAGACGATCCGCGGCAGGCGCCTGGTGGTGGTGGACGACTCGATCGTCCGCGGCAACACCACCAAGGCGATCGTCGGCATGCTGCGCGAGGCGGGCGCCCGCGAGGTCCACGTCCGCATCACCTCGCCGCCGGTGCGGTGGCCGTGCTTCTACGGCATCGACATGCCCACCCGGGCGGAGCTGATCGCCAGCGACCTGCTGACCGACGAGGTGGGCGCCTACATCGGCGCGGACTCGCTGGCCTACCTGTCGCTGGAGGCGCTGACCTCGACAGCGCAGGCCGGCGGCAAGGGGCTGTGCACGGCCTGCTTCACCGGCGGCTACCCGATCCCGGTCGACACCCAGGCACAGGGCAAGGCGCTCCTCGAAGGCGTCCTGCCCGCGGCCAAGGCGTCCCTTTCCAGCGCCGAGGGGCCTCCTCCGCGCGCCGGGGATGTCTTGCCCCACGTGAGCTCGTGAGCACGCACGGGTCCGGTCGGGCGGCGCTGACCTACCAGGCGGCCGGCGTCGACGTGGAAGCGGGCGAGAAGGCGGTCGCATTGATGCGAGCGGCGGTGGAAGCGACACACAACCCCAGCGTGCTGGGGGGCATCGGGGGCTTCGCCGGGCTGCTGTCGCTGGACACGAGCCGCTTCCGCGACCCGGTGCTGGCCAGCGCCTCCGACGGCGTCGGCACCAAGCTGCTGGTGGCCCGCGCGCTCGAGCGCCACGGCACGGTCGGCATCGACCTGGTCGCCATGGTGGTCGACGACGTGGTCGTCGCCGGGGCCGAGCCGCTGTTCGTCCTGGACTACCTGGCGGTGGGCCGGCTGGTGCCCGAGCGGGTCGCCGCCATCGTCGAGGGCGTGGCCGAGGGTTGCCGGCGGGCGCGCTGCGCGCTGCTCGGCGGCGAGACCGCGGAGCACCCGGACGCGATGGAGCCGGACGCCTACGACCTCGCCGGCTTCAGCGTGGGCGTGGTCGAGCGGGACCGCATCCTCGGGCCGGACAGGGTGGAGCCGGGCGACGTGCTGCTGGCGCTCGCCTCCTCCGGCCTGCACGCCAACGGCTACTCGCTGGCGCGCCGCGTGCTCGAGCGCGTCGGGATGGCCTACGACCACCAGCCGGCGGAGCTCGGCCGCACGATCGGTGAGGAGCTGCTCGAGCCGACCAGGATCTACGCCGCCGACCTCGTCGACCTGCTGGCCGCCGGGGTCGCGCTGCACGCGCTGTGCCACGTGACCGGCGGGGGCCTGCCCGGCAACCTGCCGAGGAGCCTGCCGTCGGGACTGGTCGGCCGCGTCGACCGCTCCTCGTGGACGCCGCCGCCGATCTTCGGGCTGCTCGCCGAGCTGGGCCCAGTCGACGAGGTCGAGCTCGCCCGCGCGACCAACCTCGGCGTCGGCATGGTCGTGGTGCTGCCCTCCAGTGAGGTGGACCGGGCCAGCTCGTTCCTGGCCGCCCGCGGCATCCCGAACTGGGTGATGGGCGAGGTCACCGCCCAGGGCTAGGCAGGTGCAGCAGCTTGATCCGCGAGACGTCGCGCATCCGCTCCTCGGCCAGCCGGTCGGCCGCCTCGCTGGTGGGGATGCCCTGCTCCTTGGCGCGGTGGAAGATCATCCGCAGGTTGGCGAAGATCCCCTCCACGTTGCCCCTGGCGCGCTCGGCGGAATAGCCGCCCAGCTCGTCGGCGACGTTGATCAGCCCGCCGGCGTTGATCACGTAGTCGGGGGCGTAGAGGATGCCGAGCTCGCGCAACGCGTGGCCGTGCTCGGCGCGAGCCAGCACGTTGTTGGCCGAGCCGGCGACGGCCGCGCAGGCCAGCTCCGGGAGGGTGTCGTCGTCGACGACCGCGCCCAGCGCGCAGGGGGCGAAGATGTCGCAGGCGACCGCGTGGACCTTGGTGGAGTCGGCGGTCTCGGCGCCGAAGTCGCCGACCGCCCTGGCGACGTTGTCGAGGTCGACGTCGGCGACGGTCAGCCGCACGCCCGCCTCGTGGAGCAGGCGGCAGAGCTCGTAGCCGACCTTGCCGGCGCCCTGGACGACCACGTGCCGCCCGGCCAGGTCGTGCTCCTGCCACAGCTCCTCAGCGACCGCGTGCATCCCCTTGAAGACGCCGTAGGCGGTATTGATGGAGGGGTCGCCTCCACCACCGTTGAGGATCGAGCGACCGGTGACGAAGCGGGTCTCGCGGGCCACCAGGTCCATGTCCGCACTGAAGGTGCCGACGTCCTCGGCGGTGATGTAGCGGCCGCCCAGGCTCTCGACGAAGCGACCGTGGGCGCGCAGGAGCGCCTCGGTCTTGATGCGCTTGGGGTCGCCGATGATGACGGCCTTGCCGCCACCGAGGTCGAGGCCGGCCGCGGCCGCCTTGTAGCTCATCCCGCGCGCCAGCCGGAGCACGTCGCGGAGCGCGTCCGCCTCCGTGGCGTAGGGATAGAAGCGGGTACCGCCGAGCGCCGGGCCGAGCGCGGTGGAGTGGATGGCGATGATGGCCTTGAGGCCGGAGAGGTGGTCGTGACAGTAGACGACCTGCTCGTATTCGCCACCCATGAGCTCGAACGCTCCCATGGATGACCCTCCTGGACAGGCCCCGGCGAGGTTCACCGCCGGAGCGGCATCGTTGCCGGCTCAGGGGTTGCCCAGCCGGATGGCCAACCTATCACAGCGTTCGGAGCGCAAGTTCGAGGCTGGGTTGCTGCGAAGGCAGGAACCACCGACGCGCGTGCATATACTCATCCCGCATGGAAGGTCACACGGCAGCAGCCTACCTGCGGGTTTACCAGCCGCTGGCCGCCTTCCCGCCGCGTGAGCGGACCCAGTGGGCCGCCTACGTCGAGGGCGGCCGGCTGCCGCCTGCCAGCGTGCTGATCGGCCAGGAGGAGCGCAGGGGCCTCGCGCGCGCTCTGGGGCTGGCGATCAAGGAGGAGCCGGAGCACGCCCTGGTGCAGCGCATCGGCGGCACCGTCTACATCTGCCCGCTGCGCACCGAGCTGCGCACGCTCGAGTCGCTGGTGGCCTTCCACGAATCCCTCCCCGACGGCGTCGCCGACGCGTTCGTCTCGCGCGTCGACGTGGAGCGCGCCTCCCGCGCGCTGGAGCGACTGCGCCACGACCAGCCCGGGTCGCAGAGCCACATCCAGCAGGCCGTGTGGCACGTGCCCCTGCCCTGGTTCACCCTCTTCGAGGCCGCCGAGCGCAGGGTCGAGCCTCCCAGGGGCGGCCACCCCGCGATCCTCATCTACCAGGCGACCATGCAGAATGCCTTGGCGCGGGTCTCTCGTGCGCTTGGTGTTCTTCGGGAGCTAATGGAAGACACCGAGATGGTCGATGCAGTTGAAGGGGTCCTGGAATGGCTGCACGGGTTCGACCCCGATAGCCTGGTCCAACTCGACTACGGTGGCCTAACGAGGATCATCCCGTTCGGAGATCTCGTGGAGGACCACTCGGTCGCGGAGGTATGGGAGGCACTTGAAGCCTTGGAGGAAGGCGACCTCGACCGCTCGGCAGAGCTGTACGGCCTGCTCAGCGAGCGGTGGTCGGTCGTCAGGGGACGGGAAGCCAGTAATTGATCACTCCGCCCCTTTTGCTAAAGACCACACGGTCAGTTGCCGATAGTCCTAGTAGGCAGGGGGAGAAATAGCCCTAAGTTGCTATGGTCTGTCCCATTCGACGCCTCTAGGATGATCAGGATCTCCGCGAGAATCCGGACCCGCGGGGAGCGTTCCTAAGGTGAGGTGGCAACTATGTCCGCCAGTCGTAACGTACAGAACACGCCCGCACCCGAGGCGCTGCTGACCCCGGCTGAGGTCGCTGCGCTCTTCCGCGTCGACCCCAAGACCGTCACCCGTTGGGCGAAGGCTGGCAAGCTGTCCAGCATCCGTACCCTCGGTGGGCACCGTCGGTACAGGGAGACCGAAGTGCGGCAGCTTCTCCGTGGCGTTGAAGCGGGGAACTGAGCCTTTCGTCGACATCTGTAGAACCGGCCGCGGGGGGGCCGGTGGACGGCCTCTCGGATTCCGAGAGGCCGTCGCTGACTCCCCCGGCGGTCTGGATCCGGCGCAATCGCAGACTATTCGGTGACTATGGGTTCCAACCGGAACCGGGCTATGCGCGAACGGTCCGTCACGCCACCGATGACTCGGGGCTGACACTCCTGACACTCCGCCGATTCGCCTCGGCGAGGGGCCGGAGGAGCCCGGCCGGAGCCCCGTGCCGCGCGGATGGGGTCCTGACCCGCGGTTCTGGGTGGGCAGGGACGGGATCGAACCGCCGACCTTGCGGTTTTCAGCCGCACCGGACCATTCGGACGGTCGGGTCTCGTAGGGATCGTACCTGCTCAGATGGGCAACCGATTCGGAACAGCCGGTGCCTGACCGACCCTCCCGCCTGGGAGGAATGCCCACAGGGAATGCCCAGCACGTCAGGCTCAATGTCCTTCGGCGGTCGCCGTGGAGCAGAAAGCGGTTGCCGCCCGCTGGCTGCCCGCGCATTCTCGGTCCCGCACCGAGGTCTTGTCTGCAAGGAGCCTGATCATGGGCATGGTCATGGTGTTCCGTGGCCGCCCGCTTGCGGTTGGCGCCCAACGCCGTCGGTCGACGCCGTGCACCTGGCGGTCCGCCCGCGCGAGCTGGCCGGCTCCGCCCGCGGGCAGCGGGTGCTGCGCGCCCTGCCCGCTGCGGCCTACGCTCGGCCGAGGGCGTCGCGGTGCGGGGTGGTCGGTGAGGCACGGCCGGGGGTCGGCGTTGTCGCACCGGCGGCTGGGTCGCCTGCTGGCGAGCTGGCCCGGCGCCCGGCGCCCCGGCGACCGCCGAGCACTGGCACGATCTGGCGACGATGCTCACCCGGCGCGACCGCCCTGACTGGGCGGCCCTCCTGCCGCAGACCTGTTTCTCCGACGGTCCGCAAGCATTGACGGTTATGCCTCGGCCGGCGGGGGGTCGGCGACGGCGTAGGTGCCGAGGCCGCGCTCGAGCATGTCGAGCGCGCGGTCGGCATCGCTGAGGAAGGCGGCCATGGCGGCCTTGGGGTCCGCATTGGAGGCGGCTACGACCAGTAGCTGCTCGTAGAGCACCCGCAGCACGCCGACCAGCGCCATGGCCGCGACATCCGGCTCGATGGAGCTGGAGTCGGCGCCGGTCTCCTGGGCCAGGACCTGGGCGACGGCCGGTTCGGCGCGGGTGAACAGCTGCCGCAGGTGGGTCTGCAGAGCTGGACTTTGCACAACGACCCGCAGGACCTTGGCCTGGTCGCGCACGGGGATCGGGTGGGGCCCCGGGTTCGCGGTGGGCTCCCCGAGGAGGCGGGCGGCGAAATCGCGAAGCTCGCTGCGCATGGCCGCGATCACGTGCAGTACCTGGTCGCGCTGATCGGCCTGGGCGTGGCGATCGACTACTGCCTGCTGCTGGTCACCCGCTGGCGCGAGGAACTCGCCAGCGGCCAGCAGGGCGAGCAGGCAGTTCGCCGGGCCATGGCCACCGCGGGCCGAGCGGTGCTGTTCAGCGGCGGCACCGTGGCGATCGGCCTGGTCTCGCTGGCGTTGCTGCCGGTGCCCCTGCTGCGCAGCATCGGCCTTGCCGGCATGCTGATCCCCTGGTCAGCGTGCTGGTCACCCTTACCCTGCTGCCGGTGCTGCTGGCCACGGCCGGCCGCCGGGTCGACTGGCCCCGGCGCCGCAAGCCGGCGCACGCCAGCCGCGGCTGGTCGGCCTGGGCCCGCGGCGTGGTCCGCGTCCGCTGGCTGGCGGCGCTGGCGGCGCTGGCGATCCTCGTCCCCCTGGGCATCGCCGCGTTCGGCCTGGTGCTCGGCACGCCCAGGGCCGAAGCGCTGGCCACCTCCGGCCCAGCCAGGACGGGCCTGGTCGCCTTGGAGGACGCCGGGCTGCCCACCGGGATCCTCACTCCGCTGGAGGTGCTGGTCCCCGCCGGCACCGACCCGGCCCAGGTGGCCGGTCGCCTTGCGGGTGTGCCGGGCGTGCGCGCCGCGCTCGCGCCCGATGAGCCCGCCTGGCGCCGCGACGGCACCGCCCTGGTGAGCGTCCAACCGATCGTCGAGGCCAGCACCCCAGCCGGCAGGCAGACCATCGCCAGGGTGCGCCAAGCGGCTGCCAGCTTTCCTGGCGTGCAGGTCGGCGGCAACGGTCCCTTCAACGTCGACTTCGCCAGCGCCGTCTATGGCCGCTTCCCGCTGATGGTCGCAATCATCGCCGCGGTGACCTTCGTGCTGCTGGCCAGGGCGTTCCGCTCGCTGCTGCTGCCCGCCAAGGCGGTGCTGCTCAACCTGCTCAGCGTCGGCGCGATCTACGGCGTGCTGGTGCTGGTGTGGCAGGACGGCCACGGCTCGAACCTATGGGGCATCCCCGCCACCGGCTCGACCACCACCGCCATCGTGGAGGGGCTCGGCCGCACCGGACGGCTGGTCACCAGCGCCGCGCTGATCCTGTTCCTGGCCTTCGCGTCGCTGGCAAGCGGCCCCGACGTCAGCCTCAAGGTGTTCGCCACCGGACTGGGCGCGGGCATCCTGCTGGACGCCACCGTCGTCCGAGCGCTGCTGGTACCGGCCCTGGTCTCGCTGTTCGGCCGCTGGAACTGGTGGCTGCCCGCCTGGGCCGCCCGACCCCTCGGGGTTGCACCGTCCCCCGCCCGACCAGAGCCAGAAGCCGACCATCCGGCGATCCCGCGCGCCAACCTGTCCCCACCTTGGGAAGCTAGCTCGTCAGGGCCTCAACCTGCGTCAGCAATCAACGACCTTGCGGCCGGTGAGGGCTCCAGATGGATGACGCCGACCACCGCGGCGAAGGTGATCAGTACGCCGGTAAGCGACCAGGCGCGGTCGAGTACATACACCGCGCGCGGTCGTGCATACACCGCCGCGATGACCCAGCCGCCGGGCCCAGTCCAGCGCACACCACGCGCAGCGGCCACCGAGCCCAGCGGAGATGAACGGGAACCCGCGGCCCCCGTCGACGTTCCGGTTGTAGCGACCGCGACAACACCTACTAACCTAGCGCCCGTCGAAGACCCCGAGCAGTCGCTGCGGCGCTCAGAAGTCCCATCGCATCCGGTTCTCGCACCGGTTGTGTACAGACGCGCTCGGTGGCCCCAGTCGCAACAGGGCCGTCGACCCCTGATGCAAGGGGCCTTTGGCGGCGGACCGTTCGCTGTGGCCGCCCCCTGCTTTAGTCGAGCATCCCGATCACGATCATTGCCGGTTGCCCTGACCGTGGCAGTCCGTTGCAGGTGCCAGAACCCCAGCACCGTCAGCAGCAGCATCACCCCTGCCAGCGCGAACGAGGCGATGCTGGCCACCAGCGCGATCTGTCCGACCTTCCAGAACGCGTAGGCGTTCAGCAGCAGCCCCCGCAGGGTCTCACCCCGGAATAGGGTTGCACCTGGCCCGCCAGCTTGGCGTCGTTGGGGTTTTGCAGCGCCAGGCTGCTGACCTGCGCGTAGGTCTTGCCGCCAGCGGCCTCCTTGAGGTGCACGGCGACGAAGTGGTTGGCGTAGGCCTGCGCCTGGGCGCCGTTGACGAGCTGCGCGCCTGGCTGCCCTTGGGTGGGAACAAGATCTTCTGGGCAGCGAGCTGGTCGTGCACGTTGCTGTTCGCGAAGCTGTACCCCCAGTACAGCAGCCCGCCTGCGACCAGCAGCACGATGGTCAACACCATCCCGGTTGAGGACAACAGAAGGTCGAAGGCACGGCGACGCATCGTTTTCTCCTTGCTCCAGTCGGGCCCTGCGGCTCTTCTTCGAGCACCGTATCCGGGCGTCGGTACGTGGCCACCTACCGAAGGTCCGCAAAGGGAGGGCCCATACGTCCCGGGTAGAGATCAAGGACCCTTTCAAGTCCGCCACGGCGCACGCACGGTGAGGGCCAACGGGCCCGTATGCGACAGGGCCTCGACAGGTACTTCGCCCGCCCTGAGGCCGAAGGTCACCTAGGCCGCTGGACGGACGTCCCTGCCTGAGCCGTCGCCACACGGTCAGGCTGGTGGCAAGGCTCAGCCTCCGAGGTGAGGTGACCACGATGACAATGCACATGACCTGGACCCTCACCGGCATCGTGGACGACATCTACCGTCCCGGCGCGATCACCGCGGCGGCCGACGACAGCCTCGAACAGATCGCTGCCCGGCTGCAGGTGAAGGACGTCAGCGCGCTGGTCATCCTGGACGGCTACCGCCTGGCTGGGATCATCACCGAGCGCGACATCGCGCGGGCCGTGGCCGACCGGCGCAACCTGGCAGACTGCACCGCCGGCGAGTACATGACATCGGAGCCGGTCACGGTGGACCTGGAGACGCCGCTGTGGGTCGTCGCTTGGAGGATGTTGGCGTATGGCGTCCGCCATCTGCCGGTCGTGGTGGCCGGCGAGGTGACCGGCATGGTGTCGGCCAGGGATCTGCTCGAGCTCCAGAGCCTCACGCCGCCCTGAATGCCTTTCTACTTTCCGTCTTGCCACCGCTTGTATTGCTGCGGCGAACGGCCACGAGTACTCCAGATAGTCAGGAGTTGAGCATGGCCGTCCGGCCATCGCGCGAACACCCCGATGGCGCGAGGCGGGCCTCCACAGGGCGTAGAGCGTGAGAGGCATACCCTCGCCCGGTCCCCCAGGGGCTCTTGAGCCGCTCAGTGCGGCTTGCAGCGCCTGCAGAACGTCCGCTTGATCGAGCCGGAGCGGGGAACTCGCCGGCGGCCCGCACCAGTGGAATGGCGTCTAGCCTCGATTCCCGGTGAGGGAATTGAGTTGAGATACCGGTCGGGCGGGAGTTGATGATGGACAAGCTGTTGCGCAAAGGATGCGCGGCCACCCCGCTGAGGGTTCCCGCGCGCAGAGGAGCCTCGGCCGGACAGCCGGGCAAACTGGTCGAACGGGAAGCCGTCTGTCCTAATCATCGCTGCTGTTGCGCAAACGTAGGTCGGGCAGGGGGGTC